>OGDJ01000874.1_pt1 | contig 14059 bp, 11 predicted proteins | sample 1570401 | NCBI WGS metagenome assembly OGDJ01 (sample SAMEA2582185, study PRJEB24529) | metagenome | biome: Human gut stool | place: China | collected 2011
CAATACCACGCCTCATTTCGGGCCCGGTCTGCACGCGGGCAACATCCCGCAGATAAACCGGCACGCCGTTCTCACCTGTTTTCAGGACGATGTTATTAAAATCATCAATGCTCTGAAGATAACCGCTGGCACGGACCATATACTCCGCTTCGGCCATTTCAACGGATGAACCACCGGCCTCCTGGTTAGACGATTCAAGAGCCTGTTTCACTTCGGGCAGGCTGATCCCATACTGGGACAGTTTTACCGGATTGACCTGAATCTGGTACTGCTTCACCACGCCACCAACCGAGGCTACCTCAGCCACGTTCGGGATGGTCTTCAGTTCAAATTTCAGAAACCAGTCCTGCAAAGAACGCAGTTCTGAAAGGTCGTGTTTTCCGCTGCGATCGACCAGGGCATATTCAAATATCCAGCCCACTCCCGTGGCGTCCGGACCGATTTCAGAGCTCACACCCGCAGGCAGTTTGCCCTGAACCTGATTCAGGTATTCCAGCACGCGCGAACGGGCCCAGTACAGATCGGTGCCGTCTTCAAAAATGAAATACACATACGAATCCCCGAACTGTGAAAAACCACGCACGGTTTTTGCGCCAGGTACGGACAGCATGGTGGTGGTAAGCGGATAGGTGACCTGGTTTTCTACAATCTGCGGAGCCTGTCCGGGATAGCTGGTTTTAATAATGACCTGCACATCTGACAGGTCAGGCAGCGCATCGACCGGCGTGTTAATTATCGTCCATGTGCCCCAGATGCTGAGAAACAGTGCGCCCATCATGACCAGGAAACGGTTGGCGACAGAGCGCCGGATAATCCATTCAATCATCGTCGTCTCCTCAGTGCCCTGAATGCATATTTACAGGCTGCTCAGACATTGCTGGCATACTGTTTTCTGTTTTTTCAGGGTGGCGCATACGTTCCAGCGCGCCCGTAATATTGGCTTCGGAGTCAATGAGGAACAGGCCACTGACCACCACGGTATCGCCTTCATTAAGACCGGAGCCAATGCCGGACTGTTGCTGTGATTCATGCAGAACGTGGATCTGTTTCGGCACAAACTTGCCTTCATCATCAACAGTAATCACGCGCTGTTCTTTGCCGGTATCGATAACGGCCTGGCTTGGTATCAGCAGCATCTCCTGGCTCCTGGTATTCAGTTTCAGATAGGCATTCATGCCCGGCTTGAGAAACTCATCCTTGTTAGTAACCTGGAGGCGGACCTGAAGCGTGCGGGTTGTCTGATCCACGCTGGGAAGAATGTTCCATTTTTCGACATGGAATGTTTTATCCGGATAAGCCGGTACCGAAATTTCAAACTGCGACGTATCTTTCAGCAAATAGGCGATAGATTCTGGCACTGCAGCGCTGATCCAGACCGGGTCCATTCCCTGAATCTGAGCCACCACCTTATCTTTCGAAATATTCATGCCGGTGCGCAGGTCAAATGCAGTAATGACACCATCAATAGGTGCTTTAATGGTAAAACGGGTCTGGATTGTGCGGGTTGAACGCAGCCTTTGAATATCCTCTTCCGGCATACCAGCCAGACGAAGTCGCTCCAGAACCCCTTTTATCTGGGTTGGCGTACCGCCTGTACCGGATAACAGCAGAAACTCACTTTGTGCCTCAACCCATTCAGGAATGGTGATATCGATAAGCGGAGTGCCTTTCTTCACATGATCGCCAATCGTCAGGGGATACACTTTTTCGACGAAACCGTCAGAACGCGCCTGCACAATGACAAACTGATATTCGTTGTAACTGACATTAGCCGGGATTGTCTGAGAATAATTCAGCATTCCTCGCGTGACTTTTTGCGTTTTTAATCCCAGATTCTGAACCTGAGTTGGATCGATACGGATCCCGCCACTGCTTTTATCGCCACTTTCATCAGCATATTTCGGCACAAGGTCCATATCCATAAAAGGCGATTTTCCGGGTTTATCAAATTTGGTATCCGGTTTCATAGGGTCATACCAGAAAAGTACCTTTTTCTCCGGTGCCTTTTGTTCTGCTGGTACTGTTTTTTGTGATGAGTTTAAATACTGCCAGGCAGTAACCGATATCAGCCCCCCTGCTATGAGGCTGCTGATAATTATTGCAGCATATTTTATCTTTAAAGAAGCCATACAATTTCTCGCTGAAAAATCAAAACACCTGGCATATGCGCACGATTATTCATTCACAGTAATCCCATAATGAATGTTCAGGCGCACTGGATGTATTCGCTCCGGACTGTTAATCAGGATTGCGTAACGTTAATGCTTTTGAGTAAGGAGATATTGCCCTGCTGAATAAACGAGAAATCGACATGGTTGCCGGTTTTCAGGGCATTGATAGCGTCGTCTGCATTAACAAAAGTGAAGCGCATGGTCATTGCAGGCCAGCCCACCGCCGGGATTGCTTCGTGCGAAATGGTAATCTTTTTACTATTCATATCAATGCCTTTAACGATACCGGTGCCCTTGATAACCTGCTGTACCGAAGCATCACTGGCAGCATTCATATCGCCATGCTGATGTGTTTCAGCATGAAGACCGGCAGAAAACATGACAGAGAAGGCACCAAATAAAACGGCTTTAAGTGAATTACGCATTTTAATTTCCTGATTAATTGAATAAATTTACTCTACCCAACCGCCACCCAGCGCGGTAAACAGATTAATTTCGTTAACCTGTCGGGAATAGGTAAGATCGAGAATGGTTTGCTGCGTCGCGAAGAGGGAACGTTCTGCATCCAGCACTTCGATGTAACTGACAGCACCACTTGCATACAATCCTCTGGCACGCTGTAGAGTTATCTGAAGTGAATCAAGATAACGCTGCTGTGACTCAAGTTGCTGGCTAAGGCTGTCGCGCAGCGCAAGCGTGTCGGAAACATCCTTAAAGGCTGACTGAATTTTTTGTTCGTAATTAACCACGGACTGTTGCTGGCGAATTTCAGCCAGCTTCAGATTGGCTTTGTTCCTGCCAGCATTAAATATAGGAATTTCAATTTTAGGAATAAAATTCCACATTCCACTTCCTGACGTAAACAGGCTGGACAGCTCCGTACTGCTTGAGGAGAGACCACTGGTCAGGGTAATGGACGGGAAAAAAGCCGCTCGCGCTGCGCCAATATTGGCATCAGCCGCTTTCAACTGGTATTCCGCTTCCATAATATCCGGACGCTGCAGCAATATTTGTGACGACAGATTTGGTGGCAATTTTACTGGTGCGATCTCCCCACCTTTAATCCCTTTTTCTGACGGAACTGCGCGGTACGTTCCCAGCACCAGTTGCAGGGCATTGTTTGCCTGAGCCAGATCGCCTTCTCGTTTGGCTATTTCGGCGCGGGTACTTTCGATTTGTCCTCTCGCCTGTTCAAGTGCCAGAACGTTCGTACTCCCGGTCACGAGCTGTTGCTCAACGAAAGCATAGGACTGTTCATAATTTTTCAGCGTTTCCCGCGCAATACGGAGTTGTTCGTACGCCAGTTGCTGGCTGAAATAGCTCTGTGAAACGCTGGAGACCAGCAGGATGTGTACGGCCCGACGGGCTTCTTCGCTGGCAAAGTAGTTCTGGCGATCAGCCTCACTCATGTTCTTAAGTTTGCCAAAAAAATCGAGCTCATAGCTGAGCTCCAGACCCGCGTCGTACTCCTGTGTGGTCGGCTTGTCACCTTTCAGACCACCGTTGTATGTGATCCCGGATGAGGCATTCAGTTGGGGATAACGATCTGCATCCGTGACGTTGAACTGGGCCCGAGCCTCTTCAACCTTCAGGGCAGCCATTCTCAAATCACGGTTATTATTCAGGGCTTCACCGATCAGCCTGCTGACCTGGGGATCGACAAAAAAGTTTCGCCAGCCCGTATCCTGATAGCTGTTTACCGCAGGCGTCAGACTGTTTTTAGACAATGAAAACTGCTGGGGAACCGGAGCTGGCGGACGCTGATATTCAGGTGCCAGAGAAACACAACCAGCCAGGATGAATATGGTACTGATGCTGAGTAATTTTAATTTGAACATAACGCTTCTCGTACAGGCAGACCTGGTAAATGGTTCAAACGAAGTCCAGAGTATTGATAGGGATACTTTACCGAACGCTCTCTGTTTGCCGGGTGACAGGATAATGACAATGTTGTCATTTTTGCTGTAATCCGTTGATAACGATCGTGGGCGCAATAAAATGACATTAGCAGCCAGCCGGGGAGCATGATGAAAATATTAATCGTTGAAGACGAAATTAAAACAGGTGAATATCTCAGCAAAGGGCTGACAGAGGCAGGGTTCGTCGTGGATCACGCTGATAATGGTCTGACCGGATATCATCTTGCCATGACAGCCGAGTATGATTTAGCCATCCTGGATATCATGCTGCCTGATGTAAACGGCTGGGATATCATCCGTATGCTGCGCAGTGCCGGAAAGGGGATGCCGGTATTACTGCTGACGGCCCTTGGCACGATTGAACACAGGGTCAAAGGACTTGAGCTGGGTGCGGACGATTATCTGGTGAAGCCCTTTGCGTTTGCTGAACTGCTCGCCCGGGTAAGAACCCTCCTCAGGCGGGGAAACACGATGATCACGGAAAGCCAGCTTAAAGTGGCTGACCTCTCGGTTGATCTCGTATCCAGAAAAGTCAGCCGCGCCGGGAACCGCATTGTGCTCACCAGTAAAGAGTTCAGCCTGCTGGAATTCTTCATTCGCCATCAGGGAGAAGTTCTTCCCCGCTCCCTGATTGCCTCTCAGGTCTGGGACATGAATTTTGACAGCGACACTAACGCGATTGATGTCGCAGTAAAGCGACTCCGCGCTAAAATAGACAACGATTACGGGACAAAACTGATCCAGACAGTGCGGGGCGTGGGCTACATGCTGGAGATCCCGGATGCATAGCAAACCGTCCAGACGACCTTTCTCACTCGCTCTGCGGCTGACCTTTTTTATCAGCCTGTCCACGATACTGGCTTTTATCGCCTTCACCTGGTTTATGCTGCATTCTGTTGAAAAGCAGGATGTCAGCGATCTGCAACAAATCAGCACCACACTGAGCCGTATACTCCAGTCCCCGGCAGATCCGGATGAAAAAAAAGTAAGCAAAATAAAGGAATCGATCGCCAGCTACCGCAACGTTGCCCTTTTGCTCCTCAATCCCCGGGGTGAGGTGCTGTACAGCTCTGCGCAGGGGGCAGCACTACGCCCGGCCGTGAATTCAGCCGATTTTAGCGAGCACAGCCGCGCACGGGATGTCTTTCTCTGGACGGTGGAGGATACTGCGAGAGCGATGGATACCGGGTCCGGAATGAAGATGGAAACGTACCGGATTATCGCCTCCTCTGGCCAGGCGACATTTCAGGGCAAACAGCAGAACTATGTCATGCTGACTGGCCTCTCCATTAATTTCCATCTCCATTACCTCGATGCGCTGAAAAAAAATCTGATTGCGATTGCCGTCGTGATAAGCCTGCTGATTGTTCTGATCATTCGCATTGCTGTCCGTCAGGGGCACCTGCCCCTTCGTAATGTCAGCAATGCCATTAAAAACATCACCTCCGAGAATCTTGATGCGCGGCTGGAACCGACACGCGTTCCCATTGAGCTGGAGCAGCTGGTTATCTCGTTCAATCATATGATTGGAAAGATTGAGGATGTTTTTACCCGCCAGGCCAATTTCTCTGCCGATATCGCGCACGAGATCAGAACACCCATCACCAATCTGGTGACGCAGACTGAAATCGCTCTGAGTCAGGATCGAACGCAGAAGGAACTTGAGGATGTCCTCTATTCCAGCCTTGAAGAGTATAACCGGATGACCAAAATGGTCAGCGACATGCTGTTCCTGGCACAGGCGGACAATAATCAGCTGATACCTGACAGGGTTCGGTTTGACCTCAGAGCAGAAGTCATGAAAGTCTTCGAGTTTTTCGAAGCCTGGGCCGAAGAACGCAATATTATGCTCAAATTTAACGGGATGCCCTGCCTGGTTGAGGGAGATCCACAAATGTTCAGAAGAGCGATCAATAATCTGTTATCCAACGCCCTGCGTTATACCCCAGAGGGACAGGCAATCACCGTCTCAATAAGAGAGCAGGAGAGCTTTTTTGACCTTGTGATTGAAAATCCGGGGAAACCAATCCCTAAAGAGCATTTATCAAGGTTGTTTGACCGTTTTTATCGGGTGGATCCGTCCAGACAACGAAAAGGAGAAGGCAGCGGCATCGGCCTTGCGATTGTGAAGTCAATCGTGGAAGCACATCACGGAAGAGTGCAGGTGGAATCGGACGTACACTCAACGCGTTTTATCTTATCCGTGCCCAGACTGGAGAAAATGATTCCGGACACCCAGTGCTGGGAATAAAGATTTAAATGACAAAGATGTCATTAGCCTGTCATGCAGCAAACAGAAGCCATTCGATATAATTAGTGCAACTTATCAGGAAGGCTGGATTGCTTTATCAATATCCGGCGTCAGTGGACGCCAGGAAATGAATATCCAGTCCCCTCCCGGAGAAATAAACACTTCCGAACCTGTTTCAGTTATGGAACTGAAAACACCGGTTGTACTTCCCCGGACATCACTAATTCAGAAATGGAGAGTTATCATGAAAAATATCGTATTAGCATCCTTGCTGGGCTTTGGCTTAATTTCTTCGGCCTGGGCCACTGAAACCGTGAATATCCATGAGCGGGTCAACAATGCACAGGCACCTGCTCACCAGATGCAGTCTGCTGCGGCTCCTGTCGGGATCCAGGGGACTGCACCTCGTATGGCCGGTATGGACCAGCATGAACAGGCCATTATTGCTCATGAAACCATGACGAACGGGTCGGCGGATGCGCACCAGAAAATGGTGGAAAGTCATCAGAGGATGATGGGAAGTCAGACCGTTTCCCCTACCGGGCCGTCGAAGTCATTAGCGGCAATGAATGAGCATGAAAGAGCTGCAGTTGCCCATGAATTTATGAATAACGGTCAGTCTGGCCCACATCAGGCCATGGCCGAAGCGCATCGTCGCATGCTCAGTGCAGGCTGACGGCGAGGGAAGTATCTGTGCTGTCCTTATTTCCTTGATAGATTTTTCCGTAACCGGATATATGGCAACATCTTTGCCCCCTACAGGGGGCATTTTTATAGATTCTGCTACAGTTAACGGGCATCAACGCTAAAAGGATATTTTTTATGAAAGCCAGAAACACTTTATTTGCAGTATTAATGTTATCCCTGCCAGCGATTTCAGCAGAACATTCAGAAATGAAAATGACTGATATGTCTACCTCGGCTTCGTCACAGGAATATATGGCTGGCATGAAAGACATGCATGACAAAATGATGGCTGCCGTAAATGAGTCCGATCCCGACAAGGCTTTTGCGAAAGGCATGGTAGCGCACCATGAAGGGGCAATAGCAATGGCTGAGACCGAGCTCAAATACGGAAAAGATCCGAAAATGAGAAAGCTCGCGCAGGACATCATTAAAGCTCAAAAAGGTGAAATTGAGCAGATGAATAAATGGCTTGATAGTCAAAAGTAAACATTGTAGAAATGTCACGACAAGCGTGATTTTACATCGTTCCTGGGCGCGGGAGTCGGTTAATCTTTATATAATTCAAACCCGATTAATTTCGGGTTTTTACTACTCTGTACTCCGGTCCTTTGTTGAGGACCGGAATATATGCACCTGAGATGCTTATTTAATACATTATCTCGTCATGGATACAATGTCGCTCAGGATCTCAACCAGCTCGCTTCTCTCCTGCGTTCCGTCATGATAGGTTGATCTTGAGATGATTCTTTCTGATGTCATCTGAGGCCAGAATTTATCTAGTACATTATCGGGTTTCATTCCCACAGCCCGGCCGATTATTTTTTTAGCGTCACAGGTGTCCGTAAACGTGACGGCTACACCAGTAATTTCCTCGATAAGATCCGGGCACAGATAGTTTTCTATCTCACGTTTGCGCGTAGCGAAAAATACCTTACCGGCCTCCTCTACTTCTTTTTTACGCTTCTGGATGGACAGAACCTGTGCAGGGTCTCCCCCAATATCGGAGTCCAGAAATACGCACCAGGGAAGCCCCAGATCTTTGGCCAGATTCAATGTAACCCAGTGTTTGACGCTACCACACCCTCCTATGAGGACTGGCACTATTTTCACGTCCTCCAGAGAGGCTGGCAGCGCACCTGACTGTTTTAATGAACTGGCCGCATGCCTCAGGAAAGTAACATCCGACTTTCCCTCTACCAGAACAATCCCCTGCGCCCTTTCCATACCGGTCTCTGGCAGCACCCCCAGGCTTTCAGTGGCTTCCTTCAGCACTGCGTCATCCGGCATTTTTACTACGGGTTCACCCGCCTCATTTCGGGTAACATAACGTACGCCTTCGACAGGGATTAATCCGGCCAGCGCCGGGACATGGGTGGTGACGATAATCTGACGGTGCGGCTGGCCTGCCAGTGCCAGTAACGCTTTCATCAGCATCATCTGATAGTTCGGATGCTGTGACGTTTCAGGCTCCTCTATGGCATAAATCACATTTCTGGGCGTCCCCGCGACATTCTTTTCAGCCTCAGCCCGAAAAAAATTCAACAGGATAAGCCTCCTTATCCCGCTGCCGCGCTTATTGATGGGGATGCCATTTTCCCCGTCCAGGGTGAAATTGAAGGTCCACTTGGGTTTCTCCTTAAATCGTGGAGTCAGTTCACTGGCGAGTTCGGGGGCCATTTCACGTAATTTATCCAGCGTTCTCTGTGCGACATCCAGGACGCTGTCCTGAATCTCATTTTCCAGCGCTGTAATTTTGTCCTGCAGCGCAGCCTGAGCGTCTTTTACGGCCTGCTGTAAGGGGTTTTTAGCTTCGGAATCCCCGTCGCTGCTTTCCCTGTCGGCTTTGAAAATCGCATACGTGGGCAGCAAATCGAGGATCTTACCCCATAATGATTTTGTGTCGGTTCCGAACTCTTTATCGACATCCAGCATAATTTCCGAACAGGTATAGGGGGCTGCGGCTTCCCTGATGGCCTGACGCCATAACGATGCAGTGCGTTTATCCGCCACATTTTTTTCAACTTCTTTTCCCACCGCCTTGAGCTCAGAAATTTTCATGCCCAGTAAATTTCTCAGGGGCTCCTCATCCGGGTGGATGCAGCGGATGCAGGTCTGCTCCGGTTTTCCTGAGGTCGTTGCTTTAAACGTTTTGACGATTTCAAAATTGCCGTCCTCATTCAGCAGATGTTCTGAGGCGAGCGTGGTCTGCACCCTGTCGTCGATCATGATAAAATCGGGCAGGTCATCAAATTCACAGGCTATTTCAAAACGGCCGTCCCCTTCTCTTAGGCTGAAACAGTTCATGTCATTCTTGTCAGCCTTCATTCCTTCTGTTTCAAAAAAAATAGCCAGCGCTTCCAGAAGCGTTGATTTCCCAAAGTCATTACGACCGACAATACCCGTCATGCTTTCATCAATAATGATTTCAGTAGAGTTTCTGTAGCCTCTGAAGTTTTTCAGTTTTAATTTTCTGAGCCGCATATGAAGTCCTGTGTGTAAGAAAGCGTTTTGCTGCAACCTGAATACAAAATATATTTTCAAATGCCTGCCAACAAGCAGGGATAACCGTTATTCAGAATATCTTAACGACATTTCGGGATTATGATCTGGTCGCGCTTTCAGAACTTTACTGCCCCTCAAAACACCGGAAACTAACTTGTGGTTGGTTACATGGCAAAGTTAAAACTCCAGAATCACGGGTAATGATTTCAATGCTTATTATATTTTTTGGAATTGACTCATGAGCTTTATAATTTAAATGATAATAATAACCATTCTTTTATGCGTAATATTTGCTACTGACACTGATGAATTTAAAAGAAGATAGATTTTCATTTACGGATTATTTCCTAAATTCATCGATAATGTGATCGACATAAAATTTTCACTGAAGAATGAAGAGATAATTTAAGGCCGAGCGAAATAGCTCAAAATGGTGTATTTAACATAACAGAAGAAATGAAAGGCTCTATCGCAACCTGATACTTCAGGCCGCTAAGGGGTTAATCTTGTTGAAGAAAAATTAGACCGGGAAGCGCCAGGCGTCACCATTTCTCCCGCCTGGCTGGAAGTGAAGAATAATTGTGCATAGCTCCGTATTCGGGCTTTGCATCTGACAATGGTTCCCTGGATGAAAGTACGATCTCCACTCCAAGGACGCTGAACACCCTAAACAAACGCTCAAAACCCGCACTTGCAGGGTTGGCCTCTAGTCGGGCATAAGTTTGCTGTGTTATACCCAAACGTTCAGAAACATCTTTTTGCGTCAGTCCATTGGCTTTGCGAAAGCCGATTAAAACAGGACGTAACTGATTCAAAGTCTTCAAAGCGTATTGAGTGTTCATAAGTGACCTTCCGTATCGACGGGTTAACAAGCATAACGCAGGGATTTACAGCATATAGGCTGTAATGCTCATTAACAGACTATAGGCTGTAATACGAATCTTGCCAAGATGCGGCATCTTTCAAATACAAGGCCGTATTGGGTAAGCAGTACACCGTTATATAGCACCCCTTGCCCCTTTGCTGGAGAGGGACCCACGTGATCGCAGGTCTTTTAGACGTTGTTGCTAACCGGCATCATACACAGGTGGTAACCCCCAGGGAAACTCTATGAGTGATAATTTATTCCTGCCCCAGTCAAAATATAAAACCTTATCTAACTAGCTTTCTTAGTATTTTATAAATGAAGTGAAATTAGCGAAGAAGTTTTACATTGTAAAGTGAGCAAAAATATTTACCATTCAACTGGCAAAATTTACAATCTGCAGCCCTTAGCCTGAGAAAATGCACATTAACAGAATAATCATCAAGTCCGATAGAGGCATAACTTACGTCCTCAAAAATATCAGAAACAAATGAAATTACAAAAATTAACTTCACTTAACATCTTGAACACCGCAGAAATATATCTATTATGCATTATCTTGACTTCGATAACCTTAGATAAACTTGAATGCGACTTACATTTGAAGAGATCAAAGAGAAAGTAAATCAGCATATTTTTATTGTCCGAAATCCATTTTAAAATTTTATTACGTGCACATGGTAATATATACACTGGATTTTTGAAAGGGTTTGAAACGTCAACCACAAGGGAACAATAACCATGAGGATTTATTCCACTTATAATTAAGTCACTAAGTCCTTTCACTGCATTCAAATAGTTATCAAAACAAACCTCATATAAACTGGTACTATGAACTGCACATTTAGATTCAAACAACCATCTATGACGCAGATAACCAATGCCTTTAGAGTGTATATCTTCAACAATACATTTGTGACAGTAACGAATGTTTGAGATGTTTACCAATGGATATGAATTAGTTATGTGAAAATTTTTCCGACAGGCATCTTCAACAGCGTTAAAATACCCGTAAACACCAGAAGATAACGACACTATATTGGAAGTTAGTATATAACCATTTCTAGTGGCAAGAATGTCATATATATCCTGCAAGCTATGCAATTTGTACATATCAATCAGTTCGAAACGAGGAAAGGCATCGTACCTTAGTGCGCCATGCTTTGATATTATGTTCCTGCAATTGGATAAGTTAAACATTATCTGTGAACGCAGAAGAAAACTGTGCCACAATTCATTTTCGTAAACCATATAACTCCCTCTTATTTAATTAGTTCCATTTTTCTGAGAAGTATCATTGTCATTGGTAGTTTATCTCTGTATTTCAAAAGCCAGCCATGCCCTCCCAGTAAAGCATCTAGACTTGTAAGTGACATCGAGTACTGCCCCTGAGATAAAACATCATTTATTAATGATGATGAGATAATATCTCTCTCGCTCCAGTCTACTCTTTTATTTTTATAGCATCGTATTGTTTTAGGAAGACAGGAATTAAGCCAGTCACATTCATGTTTATTTAGCCAATAGAAACTTGCATAACAACTTTCTTTGACTAACTTTCGTGTTATAGAAACGGATTGATTATGTATAAATCTTAATATTTTCTGCTTATGACGCCGTCTTAAAGAATCTTTTTTACATTTTTTACGCCATGAGCATAAACCGTAGCAAGATGAAATTACAGAGGATACAGCTCCTTCCGATAATGAGTTTTTCTCAGCTATGGATGCCAGACTAAACCCCCTTACAGCCATAGACTTGATAAGCAATTCAGTGAATATATTAATTTTTGTGTTTCGCTTAAACGCCCTCAGGTATTTTTTATAAATAAGTGTTTTAATGTAACATCTGCTGCGACTAAATTCCTTCCCAAGGTTGCTAACACTAGTATTATTTTCAACTATATGAAAACTGTATTTCTTATGACTTTTAAAGATTTCTTTCTTTTTATTAGTACGACTTCCTGCATACGTTGGCCAGCAAGTATTTAACAAACAATAACAAAGCAAAAGATGCTTTGTGGGATGCTGACAACATTTGTCTTTGAGTATAGGCTCCCAGTAATGATAATCAGTTAGGGATGTTGGTATAAGTCCCGATGAACCCTCCCCAAATAACTGGCACTTAGCATAAACATGTGCGTAGAATACATTTTTCTTTAAATTTCCATCCAATGATAATAAATTCAACTTTTTAAGTACATCCATGTAATTGGGGTGTGTAATATCTTTTCTTCTGATTATATTTAGGGACTCATAACAAAACTTAGCAAAATCGAAGTCTATCTCATTGCTAAGTTGTTCTGTATACGAAACAGGAGGCATCAGTCCAATACGTATGTGCGGTGAAGAAGGGACATGGATGCTTTCAAGCGCTACCGGATGCCGATGGCAGGTTGTAACCCCATGAAGCTGATGCGCCAGATGCCAATAAGTAACACCATAATGAAAAGTATCTTCACGAGCGCAAACCGGGCAAAACTTCAATAATGTGCGCTGCCCTAGTGAAAAATTACTAAGGCGGCACAATCGATTAAGCCTGGCAGGGGTCGTGTTGAAATCCATAATTTCATTACGACTGATTGGTAGTGCCCAGGCAAAAAGAGGGAGTAAAGTCTGTTCATGCCAGAGCTGATCTGCACTTTCGGATGTATGAAGAGAAATAGCCTTTAATCCTGAATTGAGAATTGGATGGACGTTCATATCAGGTTTGTTGAAAATGATCGTTAACAGAGAAGATGGGGACATACCGTACACGGTAGTTGTCCGACAAAACCGGCTGAACAAGGATTCATCAGGCAAAACAGGCAACATTCTCATTTCCCACACCTCTCTTTGACCGTTACGAACTGTTACCTCATTACAATTTATTAAGTGGATCTATATTTATAAGCCCGCAACGCTGAAGAGCATCGTAGGTATTTTTCTTTTCAGCTGTTCTGTTGATAACAAGATCGTGGTCAAGAGACAGTATTTTCTCGTCGAAATTGCGCAAAACCTCGTCTATTTTTCCTACGAATTCCTTGTGCTGTGGCCTGTCTATATCCCCAGGGATCAAAGACTTTAGGGACTTCTCTGCCATGATTTTAGCCGAAGCATCACCCTCATTAGATGCAGAGAGCCATTTAGCTTCCTCATCTTCAGTCGCGGCCCCCGGGAGTGGAGTATCCTTATATTCCTCCGTATGACTCACGAGTACCGGTACAGAGGCCGACAAGACTGCGCCAGTGATGATTTCATTGCCGCTACCGATAACCTTTAATTGTGCCCCCCGATAAATCATCTGAGCCAATCCAATATTGCCTTTAGATAAAATGAATAATTTTTCGTTTAACTCATCATTTAATGGAGTTTCAACATTTGTCCATTGTAATGGCCATAAATAATGAATAAACGATTGCCAGTCTTGTGAATCGTATCTAACATTCTTAATTTTCATGTAACCACCAGACTCTGCCCGCCTGGCAATTCTCATTTTCTTTGTCAGCGTCTCGTCAAAAGGATGATTTCCACAAAAAACCATAGATACCCCCATGGAATCTACAATTTCATGTAAAAAATCAATCAACTTACTCTCACCCCCGGTTCTTGAAAATTTAAGCCTCTGCATTTGGTAATGACTCCAACTTATTGATAGTGTTTTATGTTCAGATAATGCCCGATGA
>OGDJ01000875.1_pt1 | contig 14036 bp, 9 predicted proteins | sample 1570401 | NCBI WGS metagenome assembly OGDJ01 (sample SAMEA2582185, study PRJEB24529) | metagenome | biome: Human gut stool | place: China | collected 2011
TCTTAGTCAGTGTTATTGTACCAATTTATAAAGTTGAAGCATACATAGATAAATGTATACGTAGCATTTTAAAACAGACATATAAAAATTATGAAGTTATACTTGTTGATGATGGTTCACCAGATAAATGCCCAGATATTTGTGATAAATATGCGTGTGAATATGATAATATTCGAGTATTACATAAAAAAAATGGAGGATTATCAGATGCAAGAAATGCAGGTGTTTCAATTGCTCGAGGTGAGTATGTAACATTTGTGGATAGTGATGATTATATCGCCGATGATTATATTGAAACGTTAGTTTCAATGAAAAAAAAATATGATGTGGAAATAGCTGTGGGAGGGATAGGACTATTTTATAGTAATCAAGAACCATATTATAATAAAGCAGTTAAAGAATATAAGTATTCAGGAATTGAGGCATTAGAGAATATGTTATATCAAAACGGACTGGATACTAGTGCATGTTCAATGCTTTTACCCAAAAAAATAGCTGAGAATATTTTATTTCCAGTAGGAAAATATCACGAAGATGAGTTTACAACCTATAAATATTATACGGAAGCAGATAGTGTGGCAGTAAGTACAAAGACTATATATTATTATTTGCAGAGAGAAAATAGTATTATGCACACATTTGGGAAAACAAGTATGGATGAATTAGATGCTGCTGATAATTTAGTAGAAGAATGTAAGAAGAATTGGCCATTTATCATAAAAGCAGCTAAGGCAAAAAAATTCAGCGATTATTGCCAAGTATTGTTACAAAATGTGAATATAGTTAAACAAAATCCAGAAGTGTATACAAGAATTTCACATTATTTAAATGAAGTAAAAATAGAAATACTATTCAATTCAAGATGTCGATTCAAAAATAGGGTCGCAGCCTGTGCACTGATAGGTGGATGTAAACTATAAGTACAAGAACATTAAAAAGGAGAAACAGATTATGAAAAAGAAAAAAATAGTAGCATTAATAACGTTGCATCATGTTAAAAATTATGGTTCAGTGCTTCAAACACTAGCAACACAAAAATTGTTTGAAAAATTAGGTTATAAAGTAATAGTTATTGATTATCGTCGTGCTTGGGAAACGAATTTGGGCTATTGGTTTTTTATAGCAGATAAAAGTGTGAAAGGTTACATACGTCAAATGGTATATTTCCCCACTAAAGTTATACAACATTTTGTCTTTGGAAAGTTTTTAAAGAAATATATTCACTTAACAAGAAATGTGTATACGTGTATGGAAGACTTCGAAAGATATCCATTAAAAGCGGATATTTTTTGTACGGGGAGTGATCAAGTTTGGAATTCAGGATGGAATCAAGGTGTTATACCAGCATATTATCTTTCATTTGTAAAAGATAATAGTGTAAAGATAGCGTATGCAGCCAGTATAGGGAAAAATGAGCTTAGTGAGGAAGAAAAGGTACAATTTAGAGGACTCTTGAATTCTTATAAATATATTACAGTTAGAGAGGAAAATGCTGTAAATATATTGAAAGATGTATATAATGGCCCATTAGATAATGTACTTGACCCTACATTGCAGATAAAAAAAGAAGATTGGGAAGAATTAATTTCAATAAAAAAGATACAGACGGATTACGTATTGTTAATTCAGTTAAATCGAAATCATTTATTTGATGATTTTGCTGTGGAATTTGCTAAACAAAAAGGGAAAAAACTGATTCGATTATGTTTAAGAGTTGATCAATGTGTTTTACCTGGAAAACATATACTTATACCAGAAGTACAGAATTATATAAGATTGATTAGAGATGCGGATTATGTTTTGACGGATTCATTTCATGCGATTTCATTTTGTTTAAATTTTCAAAAGCAATTTTATTGTGTGTTGCCAGAAAAGTATTCCGGAAGACTTAAAAATGTGATTTATAAATTTGGTTTGGAGGATAGAATAGTTGAAGGATATTTATTAAATGAAATGCAAAATGTTGAGATTGATTATGACAAGGTAAATCATGTATTGGAAAAAGAAAGAATTAGATGTCAATATATTATAGAAAATATTTTGGAATAAGTTTGTTTAATAGTATCATACAAAACAAGTGAATTTAGAGCTGTAATAGGGAGGTTTTATTGTATGAAAGAAAAATCAATTGCAAAAAATTCTATATATAATGTTATATATAAAGGATTTACAGCAATTTTCCCTTTGTTTACAACAGTGTATATTGCGAGGGTGCTATTGCCAGAGGGGGTAGGACGTGTTGAATATGCCAATACAATTGTTACATATTTTACAACTCTTGCAGCATTAGGAATACCTAATTATGGTGTGAAGGCAATTGCACAAACTTCACAAAACAAAAAAGAAAAAAGTAGGACTTTTTGGGAACTGTTTTTTATTAATATGATTTCAACAATAATATGTTTAGCTGTTTATTTTATATTTGTTAATTTAGTTCCACATTTTCAAAGTAGAAGAGTTTTATTTAATGTTATGGGGCTTATGCTCTTTTTTAATATATTTAATAGTGATTGGTTTTATCAGGGAATAGAAGAATATTCATATATTGCTGTAAGAAGTGTTGTTATTAAGATACTTTCATTTGTAGCAATGCTTTTATTTGTAAAATCTGTAAACGATTATGTTATTTATGCGTTAATTTTATGTATTGCTACAGCAGGAAATTATTTATTTAATACAGTGCATTTAAAGCGATATATATGTTTTGAATGGAAAAATCTTCAATTAAAAAAACATTTAAAGCCTGTATTTATTCTTTTGGCAGCAGCGATAGCAACTCAAATTTATACAATGTTAGATACTATAATGTTGGAGTATGTGTTAGGAGAGAGGTATGTTGGATATTATTCTAATGCAGTTAAAGTTGTAAGAATGATATATACTGTGGCGATTGCGGTAGTTACTCCATTTTATCCTCGAATAAGCAGATTGTTAAAAGAAAAGAAATATTCAGAGTCTAATAAGTTATTAAGTGAAGGTTTGAAATTAATTATTATTGTTGCACTTCCATGTATTGCTGGATTGTTTATGACATCTGAATATATAGTAGCAGTGTTGTTTGGAAACGCATTTAATCCGACGATAGTAACATTAAAGATATTAAGTATTTTAGTAGGTATATTTTCGGTAGCGTATTTTTTAGGCCATATTATTTTGATGTCTGTTGCAAAAGAAAATAAAATTTTACTTGCTACTATTTGTGGTGCAATAATCAATGCAATAGCAAATATTATTATGATTCCAATATTTGAACACAATGGAGCGGCAATTGCTTCAGTATTAGCTGAATTAATTGTAACTATTGTTCTTGTGTCAGAATCAAAGAAATATTTTTGCTTATATATTGAGAGAAAATTTGTTACTACAGAATTAGTGGCTGTAGTCATAATGATAGTAGAAATATATATATTGAGATTAGTTGTACCAGTAAATATATATGGGTTCTTTTTTATTGTATTTGTTTCAATAATATTGTATTTTGGAACATTATTGGTATTAAAAAATCCAGAAATTTTACGATTAATTAATAAAGTTAGAAGTAAAGGAAATAAAAAAGATGAGGTTGCCTAAAAAAATATCAATAAAATATATAATGGCATATATATTAGCATTTTTAACAATTTATCAATCTGGAACTGTACCCTCAATATTATCAATTGAAGAAGATCCAGCACCTAAAATTATTTTATTAATATTAGAAGTGTATTTTGCGTTTTATATTTTGTTAAAGAAAAGGAATTTACTGTTTTTGAAGATATTAAGGAGTTAATTAATGATAAAAATAACGATTTAAGTTTAAAAATTGATGAATTAGATACAAAAATAGGTATATTGTTAGAAAATAGAAAACAAGGCGAAATTGAACTAGATGCAAATATTGAGAAAGTGATTACAGAGCTTATCGACAAGGTTGAAATTGTTACAAAGAATCAAGATAGAAATGATAAGCAGATAACCAAAACATTGAGAGAAAATGCAAATTTTCAGATACAAGTACGTCAGGGAATGCAAAAAGAGTTAGATGATTATAAGAAAGTTGAAAAAAAAGAAGTATTTGTACCTGTTCTTAGAGATTTAGCAATGACATATGTGGGGTATAAAGCTAGTATTTCCTCGAAAATAGATGAAATGCTTAATGGAGAACAGGATGAAATGGAAGAACTTTTAAAAAAGATTGGTCAACTTCAACAACTTGTGGATACAATGTTTGATGAATTGCAGGAAATACTAGAGGATAATGGGGCGGAAATTGTAAACAGTACTCCGGGCGAAGTTAGAAAAGCAAGACAATGCAAAATAATGAGAAAAATTCCAACAGGTAATCCGAGTTTGCATGATACGATTGCTAGATCAACTAGGGATGGAGTGATTTTAGGCAGACAGGTGTTGTGTAATGAATATGTAGATATATACATATATGATAAAACCGTTAAGGAAAGTGACGTTGAGAATTTTGAAATAAATGACAGTATTAATACCAAGATAGAGGAGGTAAATGAAAAGATTGTAGAAGAAGAGGTAAACGGTACAGCCGAATAAGATTTTATGATAGAAGGAGAAATTGAATGGTTTATGGAATTGATTTAGGAACAACTTATTCGTGTATCGCAAAGTTAGATGCAAATGGGAAGACAAAAATTATTAGGAATCTAGATGATGCATCAGATACATTGGCATCAGTGGTTTATTTTGAATCGGATTCAAATTTGATCGTTGGAGATACGGCAAAGGAGTATGTTGAAACGGATGCTGAAAGAGTAGTTCAGTTTGCAAAAAGATATATTGGCAAAACAGACGACGATTATAGAGAGTGGAATATTTTTGATAAAACATATACACCAATAGACATTAGTGCATTGATTCTAAAAACTATTAAACAAATGGCTGATGACCAGGGTGAAAATGTTGAGGATGTTGTAATTACATGTCCGGCATATTTTGGAATACCTGAAAGAGATGCAACAAGAAAAGCTGGTGAATTAGCCGGTCTTAATGTGTTGAAGTTAATAAATGAGCCAACAGCTGCAGCTATAAATTATTGTGCAAAGCAATTTCAGGAAAATAAAACTATTTTGGTTTACGATCTTGGAGGAGGAACCTTTGATGTTACCATTGTAAAGATGGAGATGATTGTAAATGAAGATGGATCAGAGACGCCTAAGATGACAGTAGTGGATTCTGATGGTGACGATCATTTGGGTGGTGCTGATTGGGATCAGGCGTTATACAAATATATATTGGAAGCAGTATTAGAGGATAATGGTTTGGAAGAATCTGATTTGGAACCTGAACAGAAACAGGATATTAGAGGCAAAGTTGAGGTAAATAAGAAAAAATTATCCAATAAAGAATCTGTTAAGATTAATATTAACATTAATGGTGCACTAACAAGTGTGACTATAACAAGAGAAGATTTTGAGAGGATTACGGCCAGTTTGGTTCAAAAAACAATAGATTATGTAGATACTATACTTCAAAAAAATGCAGGTGTATGTATAGATACTGTTTTGTTGGTTGGTGGTTCTACATTTATGCCAATGATACAGGAAGCAGTAGAGAGTAAGTTCCCGGGAATAGTACAGAAGCATGATCCAAATCTTGAAGTTGCTATGGGCGTAGCTTTGTATGGGGCATTAGTACAGAAGGGAGATAATAGTATTTCAAACTACAAGCAAAAATTAAAGAAGGAAACAAAAGATTTGCTTTTTGAGTTTGAAACATCTAATTTACAACTTAAGTTAAAGATAAGAAATAGGGAGTATTATAATATGCATAGAATTAGATGTAAATGATGATAGTGTTGAGCATATCAGCATGAAGCTAAAAGATGATTTTTCTAAAATGGTTATTGAGTAATTAAATATACAAAGAAAATTATTTAACGAGGAGGATAAAAATGGCAATTTATGGAATTGATTTAGGAACAACTTATTCATGTATCGCAAAGTTAGATGCAAATGGGAATCCAGAAATTATTAAGAATTTAAATGACGCATCAGAAACCTTGGCATCTGCGGTTTATTTTGAAACAGCTTCAAATTTGATTGTTGGAGATGTAGCAAAGGAGTATGTTGAAACGGATGCTGAAAGAGTAGTTCAGTTTGCAAAAAGATATATTGGCAAAACAGACGACGATTATAGAGAGTGGAATATTTTTGATAAAACATATACACCAATAGACATTAGTGCATTGATTCTAAAAACTATTAAACAAATGGCTGATGACCAGGGTGAAAATGTTGAGGATGTTGTAATTACATGTCCGGCATATTTTGGAATACCTGAAAGAGATGCAACAAGAAAAGCTGGTGAATTAGCCGGTCTTAATGTGTTGAAGTTAATAAATGAGCCAACAGCTGCAGCTATAAATTATTGTGCAAAGCAATTTCAGGAAAATAAAACTATTTTGGTTTACGATCTTGGAGGAGGAACCTTTGATGTTACCATTGTAAAGATGGAGATGATTGTAAATGAAGATGGATCAGAGACGCCTAAGATGACAGTAGTGGATTCTGATGGTGACGATCATTTGGGTGGTGCTGATTGGGATCAGGCGTTATACAAATATATATTGGAAGCAGTATTAGAGGATAATGGTTTGGAAGAATCTGATTTGGAACCTGAACAGAAACAGGATATTAGAGGCAAAGTTGAGGTAAATAAGAAAAAATTATCCAATAAAGAATCTGTTAAGATTAATATTAACATTAATGGTGCACTAACAAGTGTGACTATAACAAGAGAAGATTTTGAGAGGATTACGGCCAGTTTGGTTCAAAAAACAATAGATTATGTAGATACTATACTTCAAAAAAATGCAGGTGTATGTATAGATACTGTTTTGTTGGTTGGTGGTTCTACATTTATGCCAATGATACAGGAAGCAGTAGAAAATAAGTTCCCGGGAATAGTACAGAAGCATGATCCTAATCTTGCAGTTGCTATGGGTGCAGCTTTGTTTGCAGCAGGGTATGGTGTGGAAAATGAAGCTGTTGTACATCGAGGGGATGGTGAAATTCCTATAATTAAGCCAGATATTCCAGATGTTGACGATATTTTATCAAGAACATTTGGTCCAGGTGTTTTGAATTGTGATGGAGAATATGTAGTTGATAATTTGTTGTTCAAGGGGCAAACATATTCAGCTCAAAAACCTGCTCAGGTTACCAAAACATATTATACACCTGTAGATAATATGGAAAAAATAGTATTGCGAGTTTTTGAAAGTGTAAGTGAAGAACAGTATACTATACCTTGTGTTGATAGGGATGGAAATCCACAGGAAACAGACGGAAGATTGCAGGTGCGTATGTTGGGCGAAGAAGGTATGGTGTTGAATCTTCCGCCAAACACACCAAAGGATTCACCTATCGAAGTTCATTTTGAAATGGATGCGTCAGGTTTGTATGTAAAAGCTAGTAATTCGGCAACCGGAGAATCAGTCGATGCAAAGATAACAATGAATAATGAAGTTGATATGGAAAACAGTGTGGTAAATGATTTTACTCTATCTATTGGATAAACAATGGAGGTTATAATGGGAAAAAAAGTAGGAATTGATTTAGGAACAACATTTTCTGCTGTGGCTGTTATGGATGAAAAAACAGGAAAGCCAATTATAGTCCCAAATGCGGAGGGAGAAACAATAACTCCTTCCGTTATTCAATTTACTGAATTGGGAGAAATAATTGTAGGTCAAGAGGCAAAAGAAGCATATGAAGCAGGAGAAGATGGATGTGTTTCTGTGTTTAAAAGGAATATGGGAATAGAAGGAGTATATTGTTCGTTTTATGGAAAAGATTATACAGCAGAAGATTTATCGGCAATTATGTTGAAACATTTGAAGCAGGAAGCAGAAGAGGTTCTCGGAGAAAAGATTGAGGAGGCTGTCGTAACTGTTCCTGCTTATTTTTACCATAAAGAAAGAAAGGCAACATTAAATGCAGCTAAAAAGGCGGGATTAAATGTCAGACAATTAATCAATGAGCCAACTTCTGCGGCGTTGAATTACGGTATGAATCATTGGAGAGAAAATTCCAGAATTTTAGTATACGATTTAGGTGGTGGGACATTTGATGTAACGGTCGTTCAATTAAAAAATGATTATCAGATGGATTCTTTACAAACACTTGGAGATCACAGGCTTGGCGGGAAAGATTGGGATGCAAGAATTGTAGGATTGATTGAGGAAAATATAGAAGAAGAGACTGGTTATGCTGCGTCTGAAAACATAGAATTGCATAGAACTGTTCAACAAATTGCGGAGGGCGTTAAGAAGCAATTAAGCAAGGCTAATACTGCAATGTATAGCTGTTATATACAAGATTATGGACTATTCAAGGGTTATGTAACACTAACGGAATTTAATTCAATAACAAGAGATCTCAGAGAAAAGACTGGTACGATTTGTAATACTATGCTTCAAAATTTAGGCGTGAATTGGAGCGAAATTACAGATATACTTTTGGTGGGTGGGTCTACTAGAATGCGACAGATTCCATCATATTTAAAGGAAATAAGTGGACACACTCCTTTGTCACAGGTGAATCCGGACGAAGCAGTTGCACTTGGAGCAGCGATACAAGTTAATTTACCAAAACCGGAGTATAAAGTTCTATCGATGGACAATCAATCTGACGGGAAAAAAGAACAAGAGTTTAATTACAAAAATGTTATTTCAAATAAAAAAAATGTATTTTTGAAAGGCGAAGTTGGTAAAGAGCAAACTTTATGTGATGTTTTGTCTATTCGCAATTCGGATGTTGTTGCACATGCAATGGGAATAATTGCAATTAATCAGGAAGGGACAGAATATATTAATAAAACTATTATTCCTGCAAATCAGCAGATTCCTGTAAAATGTGCAAAATCATTTTATTATTATACATCAAAACATGCAGAAAATGAGTTAGAGGTTTATGTACTTCAAGGTGATAAAAAACCGTTAGAGTCAGAAATAATAGGCAAATATGTGATTTCTGGAATTACTCATTCAGAGAGTGAGAATCCGACTACTATAAGAATTCAGTATAGTTATGACATGAATGGTATGATTCAAGTTCAGGCTAGACAGAGTGATAATGATATTGATTTGCCTATTAGAAGTGAAGTTGTTCCAGAAGACATGAGTATGTATGGAAGACCAGTAGAAAAGATAGCAGTAGATCCTATTTGCGTTGTAATGGCAGTTGATGTATCAGGAAGCATGTCTGGAAAACCAATGGAAGATGCATTGGATGCAATGTGTAACTTTGTAGATAAGATATCGTCATATAATGGGGAAGTTGAGATTGCATTGATTGCAGTTTCTGACTATTGTGAAACGGTGCAAGAATTAACAACCAATTTAATATTGTGCAAAAATTCAATACGTTCTATAGAATGTTGTATGACAGGAGTATGCAATAAAGCACATCCTTTTGATGAGATTAAAAGAATATTGTTATCTAAGCATGGAAAAAAATTAGCATTAGTATTAGCAGATGGAATGTGGGATGATCAATTAAAAGCTGTACAGGCTGCAAGAGAGTGTCATCGAGTTGGAATTGATGTGGTTGGAATAGGGTTTGGTAGTGCGGATAAGCGGTTTTTACAGGACATAAGTTCAGGCGAAATAGAGTCAATGCTTGTTGCACAGAGTGAATTATCATCAAGTTTTGGAAAGATAGCTCAAGAAATTGGTGAAAATAATGGAAATGGTAATAAGAATGATATGTTTAATGAACAGAATTCTGTTACATGGTTAGCAATTGGAGAATGAGTATAATTAAATAAAAGGCAAGAGTAGTATTGATTTTTTAGGGAGAGTATATTATGGAACGAAAGAATTATTTTGAGATGCTTGGTCTTCCTTTTGATCCTCCAGAAGGAAAAGAAAGGGTAATAGCAAAAGCAATTGAAGCTTGGGAAACGTCATTAAAGAATGCGTTAGCTAATGAATCAGGTACGAAAAGAGCCAATATGGAAGCTGAGTTGTTATTAAAGAAAGATATGGAAAATTGTATGAAGAATACAAAGTCCAGAAACGAGGAAGCTAAAAAACTTAAAGTGGAAAAAATTGCCCAACTTGAAAAATTGATAGAAATATTCAAGTATGAACAAACGGGAACACCGGAAGTTACATCTGCACAAGTTAAAAATTTGGGATTTAGATTAAAACTAAGCGAAAATACGGTACGAAAAGTTTACCAGGATAATGGATTTATAATACAAAAACCAAATAATACTATTAAACTTAAAGATTATTTTTTAGACAAAACAATTATAAATGATATTGACGAAAAAATATTAAGATTAAAATCAATGAAATCAGACAGTGTGCCTTGGGCTGATAAAGTGGAAGATTTATATGATTTTGCATGTTATTGTAGTGGTGGTACAGCAAGTGAGTGTGTGGATTTTCATAAGAAAAAAACAGATGATTTAAATAGTTTATTACAAACAATTGCACCTAATTATGCAACGGATAATAGTAAGCTTGGTCATCTTATGTCAGATTTAATTACTGCAGGCACTAGTTCGGTTTTTCGTGACGAAGAGTCTAGAAATAAATATGAGCGTACGATAAAAAGAAAGAAATTAGAGGATTTTTTTTTGTTATTAAAGGTTGCACCTAATAGTTTTAAAAAAGATCCTATTTTTGCTGATAGTTGCATCAGGAATATTGAAAAAGAGTTTCCTGATTATGATTTGGCACTAGCATTATATAACAATGAAGCTAATATAAAAAATGATCCGTATGAACCATTAGAGACCTTTGTGCACGTTACATGTGGAGTATGTGGTATTGGTAATAAATTCAGGAGTCATGAGGAAGCTCAAAAAGGAAAATGTAATACATGCGGGTCAAGCTTATATATGACATGTCCAAGTTGCGAAAAATTGGTTCCAGTTTCATCGAACAGATGCTCCTGTGGCTTTTTGCTAACCGAGATGCGTTTTTTTGAACAATATATTAAAGAAACTGAATTTGCATTAGATGAAATGGATATATTGGAAGCAAAAAAGAAACTCCTTAAAGCAGAGAATGCAAATCCAAAGAATGTGAAATTGACACCACTAAGACAACGTGTTGAACAAATGTCTGCTTTATATGAGAAGTATATAAAGAAATTGGAGGATTTAATAGCTTCTAAGAGGTATTTTGAAGCAAATAATTATATGGCAACAATTATCAAAGAAGTGCCTAAATTAAATATTGAACCTCAGAAGAAACGAGTTGGCTCGATTTTAGAAATGGTAATAAAAAAAATGCCTAAAAAAGATGATCCATTAGCTGCGGATAAATGTATAGATATTATTCGCGAAGTGAAGGATTATGAACCAGCATTAGAAATGTTACGCTCATTGAAACCGAAGAAACCGAGAAGTGTTAAGGTTGTAATAAGTGGTACATCAAAATTAAAAAGCGTCATTACATGGGCAGCTACAGGAGAGAAGGGAATAAAGTATACTGTTGTCAGAAAACTTCATGAAGCATCTAAAAATCGTGCTGATGGAAAGGTGATAGCGGACAATATTGAAGTACTAGAGGTAGCAGATCAAGATGTCGAACCGGGATTGACATATTTTTATACTGTTTATGCATGTAGAGAAGGAATTTTTTCAGATGGAGAGAGTGAGAAAGCCGCATATTATGCTGAAATTGATGAAAATACAGTGCGTGCAGAAGCAGAAAATAAAATATGTAGATTAAATTGGGTTCTTCCTAAAAATGCAGCAGGAGTAAAAATATTAAGAAAAGAAGGTGCGATGCCAGGATGTGTGCCAGATTTGAAAACAAGTGTTGTTGCAGAGAATGTATCATCAAGTTATACTGATACGTCAGTGAATAATGGAGTTACATATTATTACAGATTAATTTGCTTATACCCAGTGGGTACAGGCTTTGAGACAAGTAATTCTGGTGTAACTGTATCACTTACACCAGAAAAGCCGCCAATGTCAGTAGGTGATGTAGTTATAAAAGTTGAGGGAACTTCTGTAAATGTTCAATGGAAGCCTGATTTGGAAAATAATAATACTATTAGTATTCGTCAAGTGACTAAAACTGTGGATAAGAGCATGATTGGTGTTGTACAATCTGGTTCTGATTTAAATTCACTTTTAGGAAATGGAAAAAGTTTTTGTGTATCAACTACAAAGGAAGGAAAGTGTAATTTTGAAATCCCTATGAATTCAAGTTACCAAATTGCGGTGGTGGTTTCGGCAGGAAGTTTATCAGTTATAGCTGGTATTAATAACATTTCAAGTATCGAAAAATGTGAAATTGATAAGAAACAAAGTCGAATTGAAACGGGAAAATTAATATTAGTGTTAGGAAATTTACCTAAGAATTTATATAGAATTCATTATATTGCTGTGCCTAAAATAACGAATAAAGCTCCTTGGGCTACTAAAGAAGATGCACTAAATAAGGCACTTGAAGTAATAAGTGTTGCTGATTATGAAAATGATGGAATGATTGTAATTAATAAAATTCCTAATGATGATGTATATGTGTCCGTAATAGGAGAATATTATGTACCAGGAGGACAAGTACTTTACTCGGAACCATCAAAGATGAAAATGGCAAATAAAACAAAATCAAAAATTTTGTATTCAATTAATTGGATAAAAGCTGGTTTATTTGGAGGAAAGTGTAAAAGTTGTAAATTGATTATTACAACAGATACTGGTAGTATACCGGAAATGTTTTTGGTATATAAGACAGATGCCCATATTCCGATGAGATTGGACGATCCTAAAATTGGTATACTGTATACTGTCGAGCAGAAAGAAGATAATTCTGTTAATAAAAAAATAGAATTTTTGATTGACGAAAATCAGTTTGCAAAACTTCCAGCAAATGCAGAGTTGCGATTAATGTTATCGTCGGATGATGATGCAATGAGTTTTGAAATCCAGACGAGTGACATAAGTTCATTAAAAAAACCAAACTGAACAATGAAGGATGGAAGGAGATCATAAAAATGGCAAAAGATATATTGTGTCCATATTGTATGGAAAAACTTGGAGTAAATAGTGTCGACTTTTTGTGTTCTTCATGTCGGCATATAGTAAAACCGTCAAAAGCAGATTTGCTTTTGAAAAGAATTCCTAGATGTCACAATGAAGGGTGTAAGGGAGGTATTGCCAACTATAAGCAATGTTCGAACTGTAAAACGGAATTACCACCTGATATTTTAGAATATAAAAAATATTTAAGGTTTTGTTTATTAGGACTTACTGGTTCGGGTAAAACTAATTTTTTAACAGTGTTGTTGCACGAAATTAGAAATTCAGCAAATACGCCTTGGATTTTTTCGGCGATGAACGATATGACACAGGAAATATATGATTCTAATGTGGCATTGGTTATAGATGGACATGAACCAGCAGAAGCAACAATCCCAGGGACACCACCTATTCCTCAGCAATGGAGAATAACAGATAGATCAAGAATTAGAGGAAATGATATACCAGCATATAGTTTGACTATTTTTGATGGTGCAGGAGAAGATATTGAACGAATAGATCCAACTATAAGTAGGTATATTTCAGGGGCAAAAACATTAATCATTTTAATAGATCCATTGTCGATTCCGGAAGTTAGAAAATCTGTTTCCGAGGAAATAATATCTAATTCAACAACAACTATTCACGAAAACGGGGATTCGGCCAAAATGGTAGATGGATTGGCAAAATATATACGTTCCTGTGGTCTTTCTACTGGTAAATTAATATCTAAAGAAGTTGCAATTGTATTTACAAAAATTGATGCAGTTCGAGAGAGTTTTGGTTCATCAACGGTTATGCAGTCAAGTCCGCATTTAGAAAGTGGAGGTTTTGTGAAAGCAGATGGAGATGCTGTTCATGCTGAGATAAAGGATTGGCTTACTACTCATAATGCAAGTTCTTTTTTAAATGCTTTGGATGCAAACTTTGATGTCAACAAGTTACATATGTTTGGAGTTTCAAGCTTTGGTCAACCACCAAAGAATAATGGGAACTTGGGAAAAGTTATGCCTCATAGAGTATTGGATCCAATACTCTAA
>OGDJ01000876.1_pt1 | contig 14030 bp, 12 predicted proteins | sample 1570401 | NCBI WGS metagenome assembly OGDJ01 (sample SAMEA2582185, study PRJEB24529) | metagenome | biome: Human gut stool | place: China | collected 2011
TTATTTTCAATTTCATCCCTATTAAATCTACAATATTAAGGTAGAATTTATTTAGATTTCAGAAGTATTTCAAAAAGTCAAAATCATATCAGATTTCAGAAATGTTCTCAAGGACAAAATCAAAGTAATTTTCAAACACATTCAGGATTGAAAACACCACAAAAAATAAGTATAATGGAGGAAAACAAATGGATAAAAACGATAAAGAGAAAAACTATAACAATAATAGTAATATCAGCAGTACACCGTATGATGATGTGTTTCGTACAATGTTAAACGATTGCACCAGATTTATATTGCCGCTTTTAAATGAGATATTTGGTGAGCATTACGACGGCACGGAAAAAATAGTGTTTGCAAATGACTATCATTTCAAAAATATGCAGGACGGAGCAGAAGAAAAAATAATCACAGATTCGAGTTTCAAGGTAATAAGTAAATGGGGAGAAAAGAAATATCATTTGGAATGTCAGGCTACGATAGACAACAGTATGATATTGCGTTTCTTTGAGTATGACTCACAGATAGCACTTGACGACGCAACCATAGAGAAAGAGGGAAAAACAGAAGATGGCAAAAAGAGTGGTGGAGTTTTAACAGTAACATTCCCGCATTCAGCAGTATTATTTTTACGTTCAAATGAAAACACAGGTGATGTAATGAAAATGAAATTTGTCACACCCGGTGGCGAGTTAGACTACGAGATACCTATTATAAAAATGCAGAAGTATACATTGCAGGATATATGGAACAAAGAAATGTATTTGTTAATACCGTTTTACATATTTACACATGAAGCGAATTTTCCGAAATATAATGAGGATGAGACAGAATTAAAAGAACTTGTGGAAGAGTTTGAAGAAATCTGTGCTAAAATGGAACAGCTGGTACAGGAAAATAAGATGACGGAACTTGAAAGCAGAATAATAGTAGAACTGTCAAAAAAGGTAATAGATAATATAGCAAAGAAATATGAGAAAATCAGGAGAGGAGTTGACGTAATAATGGGAGGAAAAGTAATAGAAACGGAAGCGAAGAAGATGTATAACCGTGGAAGAAACGAAGGTGAAAATAAAAAATTAAAAGACCAGATAAAAAAGAAACTTGCAAAAGGCAAGGATATTGCACAGATAGCAGATGAGATAGAGGAAAGTGAAGAGACTGTTTTAGAACTGATAAAGCAGATTGAGACGGAAAAACAGACAATATAAATAGATTTAGCTGTCGTGAAATCTTACGGCATAAGACTAGCTTCAAACATTGTTTAAAAAGTAATAGCCACAGCGAAAATAATTCAAACATAAACTTTTTTTGCACAATACCTAAAAATATGTTATACTCAAAAAGATAAAATTTTATTAAAAAGAATTTATGCAGAAAGAGGTTACATTTTATGAACAATGAATTTGTTTTGGTACCTGTGCTTGGTGTAAAAGTGTGGGTTGTAGTTATGATTGTAATTATCGTTTTGCTGATAGCTGCACTTGTCGCTCTTAGTATATATGGCAAAAAGCTGCAGACACGTCAGGAAAACACACAAAAAGAGATAGAGGCAGCGGCGCAGAGCGTATCGTTGTTAGTAGTTGATAAAAAGCGTATGAAACTTAAAGAATCAGGTCTTCCGCAGCTTGTTATAGACCAGACACCTAAGTACCTCAGAGGTCAGAAAGTGCCGATTGTAAAAGCTAAGGTCGGACCAAAGATTATGACACTTATCTGTGATGAAAAGATTTTTGAGCTTATACCTGTTAAAAAATCAGTCCGTGCGACAGTAAGCGGAATTTATATTACAAAAGTTCAGGGACTTAGGACAAACCTTGAAGCAAAGCCAAGGAAAGTGAAATTTTCACAGAAGATTAAAAATAAGTTTTCAAAAGAAAAATAAGAGCAGAGTATATATACTCATAAGATATAAAAAGACAGAAGATTTGAATTTCTTCTGTCTTTTTTTGTTGTAGTTATGTATGAAAACCTTTTAATCTAGCGACTCAATAATCATGTTTATTGTACAATCTGATACATGACTGTAATTCATATCAAGTCCATAATCAATAGAAATCTCTATTTTGTCGTTTTCTTCATTAATATCAACACGTGTAGTATCAAGCCGCATTTGCATTGAGCCAAAAGGAGTCTCATAGAAAGCAGTGTGTGTTTTTCCTTTTTTAAAAGTCATTTCTGTATTTGTAGCACCTCTTTTAGTGAGGGTTACGGTATCGTCTGAAATTTTAAGAAGATTTGATATAATAGCATCTTTTCCGGTATTTTCATCTTTAAAATATTCTTTATAAGAAATAATATGTTTTCCTGCAACAAGGCGGTAGTTGCCTGTCTGTTTTGTCTGTATGCCTTCCTTATCATCTATTTCATGTTGTAAACCATGTACGGTAACAAGTACATTATTATTCATAAAAATCTCCGTTTCATTATAACTGTAATTGTATTTTAAGTATATAATGCAAGGGTCAAAATACCTTTTGACCCCAACATCAGTATATAACAGTATAGCACATGGTAATAAAGAAACACAATAGTTGTCGATTATCAAACATATTTTGCTAATTTGTTTTGATATGCGGTTTTAATGAAATAAATCATATATACCGCTTCGGATTTGAACCTTAGAATTATTTTTTGTGTTCTCTTTAGAGGTGTTTGATTTATACAGTGAATTGTATTCCTCGTTTGTGAGTTCTCTTTTGAGTTTTTCTTTTGACTCTTTTGGTACAGTGGCAGTTGTAGCATCCTCAAAACACAAACTTGGAAATAGGACGCACCACCAGTTATGCCCATCAGCTTTACCTATTTCAACACACAACGCATCATAATATCCTGCCGGAAATGTGAGGTCACCATATGTTTTTGCAGGAAAATATCTGTTTTGTATAAAAACTTTTGCTGAATAAGAATAGCCGTTTTCGTGAATAGTATAATCGGCGGATTGTTTAATATTTTCAAATTTGGAGGAGACATATTGATTTGCTCGTGCCGACGAAGATATGCCCGAAAGACCGGTTTGAAGTTCTGAGAGGATGCTGTCGCGAACTTTAATTTTGAGTTTCTGGTCATCGTCGCTGTCACTGTTTGCAATAACATGTAGTCTTAGTACATGTCCGGCAATATTTTTTTGGATTTTCGGGTTACTCTGCGACAAAGTTTTGTAAGGATTTTTTTGTATTGTTTCATTGTTGAAAACAGTTGTTGAAAATTTGTTTATGTTGATACAGTTTGTGTTTTTAATCTTTTTTGTTGAAGAAATATTGGTATTTGAGGCTGATTTACAACTTTTATAAGTATTTAAAGATGTCTGATAGCTTTTTATACTCATAAATAAAAGTGTAAATGCTACTGAATATATGGCAATAATAAGTATGATTTTTGATAATTTTATTTTGTTCATGTTATTCTCCATTTTTTATATTTGACATGTCTTATCTGAAGTGTTGCCGTGAAAAAATATTTTATACAGGAATATAAAGATGTCGGGGTAAAAAGATATTTTAACCCTTGCATCACATAAAGATTTTATTAAGAAAATGCTGAAAAGGTGCATTATTGATGTAAATATGTTATCATAGCTTTAATTGGGAGGTTAATATATGTCAAATAGAAATACAAGGGGAGACAGCACGAGAGTGTTTAATCCCGATGATATTATTGTTCGAGAAAGACAGACAAGAAATGCTACAGCATCGGGAAATGCTGCCGGAAACAGAAATAGCAGAACTTCACAAAATATGAGAACTGCCCAGCGTGCGAATGGTACCGGTACACTAACGCCTAAGCAGGCGAAAAAGCAGGAAAAGAAGATTAGAAAGCATAAGAGACATAAAAAGTTTTGGTTTGGTTTTAAGATATTTATGTTGATTTGCCTGTTAGCTATATTAGCGGCACTTGTAGTAATTTATTTTAAATTAGGTGATGACCTTTTAAAATGGAAGATGGAAGCTACGGATATAGTGGAAAATTCAACATCAGATACATTTAGAGCATCTGAGACGAGTATTATTTATGCTTCAAACAAATCAATGATAGCAAAGCTGAAAGGTGACAAGGATTCTTATTATCTGACATTTGATGAAATTCCGCAGTCGGTTAAAGATGCGATGGTTGTCACAGAAGATAGAGATTTTTACAAACATGAAGGTGTAAACTTTTTATCAACTGCAAAGGCGGCTGTCATGCTTGTTGAGAGCAAGTTGAGGCATCGGGATATTTCAAGAGGTGGAAGTACCATAACACAGCAGCTTGCAAAGAATGTTTTTCTTTCAAATGAACGGACGTATGAAAGAAAAGTAAGAGAAATATTTATTGCATTGGAATTGGAGAAGAAGTATACAAAAGACCAGATTCTTGAGTTCTATATAAATAATATTTATTTTGCAAATGGATATTATGGAATAGAAGCGGCAAGTAAAGGGTATTTTAATAAATCTGCCAAAGACCTTGACCTTGCAGAAGCAGCATTTTTGTGTTCTATACCAAACAGACCAAGTTTGTATAATCCGTTAGAACATTATAAAAACACTTTGAAAAGAAAAAGCCGTATTTTAAAACAGATGCTTGATGTATTACTGCTGCTGAATATAGTGATGCAAATTATGAAGAGATAATTTTAAATCCTGCACAGGCGCTTAAAACGCAGAATTATATGACAACATATGCAATCAGTTGTGCGACAAAGTCACTTATGCAGGCGAGAGGCTTCGAGTTTAAATATAAATTTGACAGCACGGAAGAACAGAAACAATACGAAAAAGAATATGATGAATTGTACGACGATTGCCATAATTCATTGTATACCGGAGGGTATCGTATTTATACATCTTTAAATAAGAAGAAACAGAAGAAGCTGCAGAAAGCGGTTGATGACCAGCTTGCAGGATTTAAAGAAAAAACAAAGAAAGATAAAATTTATAAATTGCAGGGAGCGGCTACATGTATAGATAATTCAAATGGTCTTGTTGTAGCTATCGTAGGAGGAAGAAAACAGAAAAATATTACAGGTTACACATTAAACAGGGCATATCAGAGTTACAGACAGCCGGGAAGCTGTTTTAAGCCGGTTGCTGTTTACACACCTCAGCTTGAGAGAGGATACACCCCTGACAGTATAGTTGATGATACTTATTTCAATGGTGGGCCGCACAATGCAGACGGAAGTTATGCAGGAAAAATTTCGCTCAGATATGCGGTTGAAAAATCAAAAAATGTAATTGCGTGGAAATTATTTCAGGAGCTTACACCTGAGGTTGGACTGTCTTATCCTATTAAAATGGGATTTGCAAAGATAGTAGATTCAGATTATTATCCGGCGGCATCGCTTGGTGGACTTACGAATGGTGTTACAACTGTTGAAATGGCATCAGCATTTGCAGCTATTGAAAATGATGGTGTGTTCAGAGAGCCGACATGTATAAGCAAGATTACTGATTCTGAAGGAAAAACCATAGTAAACAACAAGAAAAACCGGAAGGAAAAACATGTTTACAAACAGAATGCAGCCAGAATGATGACAAGTATTCTGCAGGGCGTACTTGTAAGTGGAACTGCAAGGGGAAATGCACTTGACAATATGTCGTGTGCAGGAAAGACAGGAACAACGAGTGATAAAAAAGACGGATGGTTCTGTGGATACACACCATACTATACAACTACAGTATGGGTAGGCTATGATAATCCTAAGACGCTTTATGATTTGTATGGAAATACTTATCCACTCAGGATTTGGCGTGAGTTTATGTCTGACATACATCAGGGGTTTGAAAATAAAGAATTTGAAAGTTATGAGGGACAGAATAGCAGCGGTTCATCAGGTCAGGATTATAGCGGTGATTATACTTCAGACGGAAATACAACCGTGACGGCAGTACCTACAATGGATCCTGATGCAATGGATAATACAAAGCCGACGGAGACGCCGGACAATGACAGTGAAAATAATACGGACAAAGATACGGAGGCAGCCCCTACAAAGAAACCGGCAGATAATAACGATAATACAGACGTTGGAGACTCAGGTGATGATGGGGATGATTCACAGCCTGATGATGTAGGTGGAGATGATGCTTCGATACCTGATGATGTAGGCGGGGATGATACTGTGAATTAATTGTGAAACTTTCACATCAATGGAGCCGTGGCATCAGTTGATGGTAAGTTACTTTCTGGGCACAACGCATTATATGTTCAAAGTCAAATAGTACGAAACGAGGAGAGATATGGTAAGTTTTAGTTTATGTATGATTGTAAAAGACGAGGAGGCAGTCTTATCAAGGTGTCTCGACAGCCTGCATGACATAATGGACGAGATAATTATAGTAGATACGGGATCGACCGACAAGACAAAGGAAATTGCAAGGAAATATACCGATAAAATATTTGATTATAAATGGTGTAATGATTTTGCAGATGCAAGAAATTTTGCGGCATCAAAAGCCACAGGAGATTATATATATACGGCAGATGCAGATGAATATCTTGATGCCGAAAACAGAGATAAACTTTGCCAATTAAAAAAGATCATGCTGCCTGAAATAGAAATCGTACAAATGCTTTACCATACACCTGCCGGTTTGAGTACGGTGTACAATTTTGAGGAGGAATACAGACCCAAATTATATAAAAGACTTAGAATATTTTCATGGATAGACCAGATACATGAGACATTGAGAATTGACCCGGTAGTTTACGACAGTGATATTGTGATTGAGCACAGACCACTCACAAATCATGCACCGAGAGATTTTGCGGCATTTGAGAGAATTGCCGCAGATGGAAAAAGACTTTCAAAGAAACTGCATCATATGTATGCAATGGAGCTTTTCCGTTCCGGAAAGGATGATGATTTTCTGAAATCGGAAAATTTATTTAAGAGGACTCTTGAAGAAGATGGAAGAACCATAGATGAGGTAAAAGAAGCTTTTTGTGTGCTTGCAAGATGTTATAGAGTAAAAGGTGATATAGTCTCATTTATGGAATGTGCACTTAAAGATGCAGCCACTTCATCTTGTGCAGAGATTTGCTGTGAGCTTGGAATGTATTATGAAAGCGTGGGGAATATTTCAGAAGCTGTTATGTGGTATCAGAATGCACTTACAGAAACAGAGAGCATTCTTGACATAAGAAGTTCACAGGAAATCCCTAAGGAGGCACTGGAAAGATTAGAGTAATGTATCAATGACTTATTATGCCGGGCGTGGTGTATTAGTATTTTTGGATGAATGGAGTTTTGATATGGAAGAAAAGACAACATATATGACGATTAATGAAGAAACCGCTGAGGAAATTGAGAACAACCATACGAAACTATATTTAGGAAATTGAGAACAAGATGCCAGAGGAAAGCGAACTGTACGACCTTGCGGATTTGTTTAAAGTTTTTGGTGATTCGACCAGAATAAAAATTCTCTACGTTCTGTTTGAAAATGAAATGTGTGTGTATGATATAGCTTCTATTCTTAATATGACTCAAAGTGCAATCTCTCATCAGCTTCGCATATTGAAGCAGAACAGGCTTGTCAAGTTCAGAAAGGAAGGAAAGACAGTTCTTTATACACTTGCGGATGAACATGTTTTTACGATACTCAGTCAGGGAATAGAACATGTAGAAGAGTGAACATAGAAAGAAAAAACTCTGTATGTATTTTCATATGGAGTTTTTAGACAAGGGGGGAAGATTGATATGACACCAGAAGAAAAAGCACGTCTTATAATTGATGAAAAGTTATGTCAGGCAGGATGGGTTATACAAGATATGAATCGCCTGAACCTTGCTGTGTCTTTAGGTGTTGCTGTGAGAGAATTCCCTACAAGTACTGGAGAGGTAGATTATGCATTGTTTATTGACGGTCAGCCAGCAGGTGTAGTAGAGGTTAAGAGAGAAGAAGCTGGTCAATCAATCACAGATGTAGAGATTCAGTCCGGAAGGTACGCCCATAGTACCTTTAAATGGGTTAGGGTAGATTATTTTATCCGCTTTGTATATGAAGCGACAGATAAATTGATTAGATTTACAGATTATAAGGACATGAAATATAGGTCAAGAACAGTTTTTTCATTTCATCGTCCAGAGACACTTCATGAGTTACTGAAACAACCAGATACGATTCGTAATAATATGAAGCATTTTCCAGTTTTGGACGAAACAGGTTTTCGTAAATGTCAGATAAATGCCATAAAAAAATTGGAAGAGTCGTTTGCTGATAACAGACCAAAGGCATTAGTACAGATGGCTACTGGTGCAGGGAAAACATTTACAGCTATAACTGCATCATATAGATTGCTCAAATATGGAAAAATCAATCGGATTTTATTTTTGGTGGATACCAAGGGATTGGGTGAACAGGCAGAGAGAGAATTTCTTGCCTATACTCCGACAGATGATCCAAGATCTTTTTCACAGATTTACGGTGTAAGAAGATTGACAAGCTCATATATTCCAAGCGATGTACAGATATGTATCAGTACAATACAAAGAATGTATTCCATTTTGAAGGGCGAAGAACTGGATGAATCTGCGGAAGAAACTTCTTTTGCAGAATTGACGACAGCTGAAAGTAAGGCACCGAAAGAGGTGGTTTACAACGAGAAATATCCTCCGGAATTCTTTGATGTAATCATCGTAGATGAATGTCATAGATCCATTTACAATGTGTGGAGTCAGGTTTTGTCTTATTTTGATGCATTTATTGTGGGCTTGACTGCGACACCGGACAATAGGACATTTGCGTTCTTTGATGAAAATATAGTTAGTGAATATCCGAGAGAACAGGCCATTGTGGATGGTGTAAATGTTGGAGAGGATATTTTCTTGATTGAAACAAATGTTGGAAAAAATGGTGGACATTTGATGAAACAATTAATTGAATATAGAGACCGATTATCAAGAGCCAAGAGGTGGAAGCAGCTAGACGAGGATATACATTATCAGCCCACACAGCTAGATCGAGATATTGTAAATCCAAGTCAGATTCGGACGGTCATTAAGGCATATAAGGAAAATCTTTATACGAAATTGTTTTCAAGAAGAAAAGAAGTTCCTAAGACATTGATTTTTGCAAAGACAGATAGTCATGCAGATGACATTGTTCAGATAGTGAGAGAAGAGTTTGGGGAAGGAAACGATTTTTGCAGAAAGATTACCTATTCTGTAGATAATTCTGAATCTGTACTTAGCTCTTTTAGAAATGATTATAATCCTAGAATCGCAGTTACCGTTGATATGATAGCAACCGGTACAGATGTTAAGCCGATTGAATGTTTGATTTTCATGCGTGATGTGCGTAGCAAGAATTATTTTGAGCAGATGAAAGGCCGAGGAACCAGAACACTAAGTAAAGACGAACTTCAGAAGGTGACTCCATCTGCAACAGAAAATAAGGACCATTTTGTTATTGTGGATGCAGTTGGTGTTACTAAATCAAGAAAATCAGATACCAGACCGTTAGAGAGTAAGCCATCAGTTAGCATGAAAGAATTGATGATGAATGTTGCTTTAGGAGCTAAGGATGAGAAAATATTGACTTCTCTTGCAAACCGTGTGATTCGGTTAAATAGTCAGATGACACCAGCAGAGAGAAAGCAATTTGAAGAGAAAGTGGGTACTCCGGCAGGAACTGTCGCGGAAAGACTTTTGAACGCCTTTGATGAAGATGTGGTAGAAAAAAGGGCACAGTTCAAAACCAGTGTTGAAGAGCCTGACGAAGAGGAGAGAAAAGAAGCCCAAAAGGAACTAATAAAGCAAGCAGTAGCACCGTTCCATAATCCAGATGTACGTGAATACATAGAGAATGTAAGGCGTAATCATGATCAGATTATTGACAATGTAAACATTGATTCTGTAATCTTTGCTGGTTTTGATACTCAGCAGGAAGAAACAGCAGAGCGTGTGATTAAGACATTCCATGAGTTCATTGAAGAAAACAAGGATGAGATTGTGGCATTGCGAATTATCTATGATGAAACTTATAAAAACAGACCTATGGCAATAGAACAGCTGAAAGCCTTATATGAGAAACTTAAATCAAAGGGAATTACTGTGGAACGACTGTGGGATTGTTATGCTATTAAGAAGTCTGATAAAGTGAAGAGAGGAACAATAACACAGCTGACAGATTTGATTTCCATCATTCGCTTTGAAATGGGATATATAGATAATCTGACGCCATTTGCAGACAAGGTGAATTATAACTTCATGCAATGGACGTTGCGGAGAAATGCTGGTGCTATACATTTCACGGAAGAACAGATGGAGTGGCTACGCTTGATCAAAGATCATATTGCAACTTCGCTCAGTATCTTGCCGGAAGATCTGGATCTGACACCGTTTGATCGGAAAGGTGGACTGTTGGGATTTTATGATGCTTTCGGGGATAGTTATGAAGAAATATTACAAGAAATGAATGAGGAATTGGTGGCGTAAGGAGATTGTACAATGTGGAATTATGTACCTTTTGAAGAGGCTGTTGAGATATGTGATACTCAACGTAAACCAATTAATAATAAAGATAGAGCAAGGCGAATAGAGGGTAAGAAAAAAGATAGTTTATATCCATATTATGGTGCAACTGGTCAAGTCGGCTACATAGACGATTATATTACAGATGGGGAATATGTTTTGTTGGGAGAAGATGGTGCTCCATTCCTAAATACATTTGCAAAAAAGGCATATATTATTTCGGGAAAAACTTGGGTTAATAACCATGCTCATGTTTTAAAATCAAAAACAAATAATAAATTTTTATGCTACTATTTGAATTATTTTAATTATAGTGGATATGTTTCTGGAACAACGAGATTAAAGCTAACTCAAGGACAAATGAAACATATAAAAATACCGGATGTGTCAATTGAAGAGCAGAATCGTATTGTCTCACGCATCGAGGAATTGTTTTCTGAGTTGGATAAAGGTGTGGAGACATTGCAAATTATTAAAAAGCAGTTGGCTGTGTATCGGCAGGCAGTGTTGAAGGATGCATTTGAAGGGAAATGGAAATATGAACAACGTGCAAGTATTTCTAATAGTATTAGCTTCGGAGAAGTAAATGAGAATGAAATAAATAAATTAGCTCCAATACCGAGCGAGTGGAAATATGTATATCTTTCTGATTTAGGGGAACTAGGAAGAGGAAAATCGAAACATAGGCCTAGAAATGACAAGAGATTATTTGAAAATGGAATATATCCTTTTTTTCAAACAGGAGATGTGAAATCTGCTCCAAATTTACTTGTGGATTGCAAAAAAAAATATGGAGAATTTGGATTGGCGCAAAGTAAACTATGGCCGGCTGGAACTTTATGCATTACAATTGCAGCCAATATAGCAGAAACGTGTTTTCTTGGTATAGAAGGCTGCTTTCCTGATAGTATCGTAGGGTTTACACCTGATGAAAGGAAAGTTTTCAAGGAATATGTACGATATTTCATAGAGGCTTCAAAAATAAGATTGTGGGCGTATGCACCAGCAACGGCTCAAAAAAATATAAATTTAAATACATTAGAGAATTTAATAGTACCTTATTGCAATATAGACGAGCAGAGGTTTATTGTAGCAGAAATTAATGCTCGACTGTCGTTATGTGATCATATAGAGCAGACTGTAGACACAGCACTTTCGCAAGCTGAAGCCATGCGTCAAAGCATACTAAAAAAAGCCTTTGAAGGAGGATTAAATTAAATGAGTGAACAGACATCAACAATAGTTTCAAAGGTTTGGGGAATGTGTGGTCCATTGAGAGATGATGGTGTATCCTATGGTGACTATTTGGAACAAATCACATATTTAATATTTTTGAAGATGGCAGAAGAGTATTCTAAGCCACCTTACAAGAGAGATACTGGTATTCCGTCAGATTGTACATGGTCTGATATGAGTTCGTTGAAAGGTGCAGAACTGGAAGAAAAATATAAATCCATACTTGAAAAACTTGGAGAGCAGGGAGGAATTCTTGGAAAAATCTTCAAGGGAGCAACAAATAAAATTAGTAATGCAGCGATTCTTTACAGAGTTGTACAGATGATTGATAAAGAAAAATGGGTTGCCATGTCTTCAGATGTAAAAGGCGAAATTTATGAGGGATTATTACAGAAAAATGCAGAAGATATTAAGAGCGGAGCAGGCCAGTATTTTACTCCACGTCCACTGATCAGAGCAATGGTAAAATGTGTTCGCCCTGAGCCGATGAAGACCATCGCAGATCCCTGTTGTGGCTCAGGAGGATTTTTCTTAGCGGCACAGGCATTTTTGGCAGATCCGGAGAACTATTCGTTGGACAGAGAACAAAAGGAATTCTTGAAGAATGAAACCTTCTATGGTAATGAAATTGTGCCTGCAACATATAAAACTGCATTAATGAACTTATATCTTCATAACATTGGAGATATTTACGGAAAAGTGCCGATTGTTCAAGGAGATGCACTCTTGACTGATCCAAGTTATCGTGTGGATTATGTACTAACAAATCCTCCATTTGGAAAGAAATCTTCCATTACATTTACCAATGAAGAAGGGAAGCAGGAAGATGAGGAACTGGTTTATAACCGTCAGGATTTCTGGACAACAGGATCTAATAAACAGTTGAACTTTGTACAGCATATTAATACAATTTTGAAGGCAACTGGAAAAGCAGCTGTGGTAGTTCCAGATAATGTGCTGTTTGAAGGAGGAGCAGGTGAAATCGTTCGTAAGAAATTACTGGAGACTACAGACTTGCATACAATTTTAAGACTGCCAACCGGAATCTTCTACAAGCAAGGTGTAAAGGCTAATGTAATCTTTTTTGATAAGCGTCCGGCTAGTGCAGAGATGCAAACAAAAAAAATATGGGTATATGATTTCCGTACAAATGTGCATTTTACATTGAAACAGCATCCGATGACGGATTCGAATCTTGATGATTTCGTTAAATGTTATAATCCAGAAAATCGCTATGAGCGTACAGAAACATGGTCTGAAGAAAATCCAGATGGTCGTTTCCGTTGCTATGATGTTCAGGAGATACTTGAAAGAGATAAAACGAGCTTGGATATTTTCTGGATTAAAGATAAATCTCTTGCAGATCTCGATAATTTACCGGAGCCAGATGTGCTGGCATCAGATATTATCGAGAACTTGCAGAGTGCCTTAGAGAGTTTTCAAGAACTGCAATTACAGATAGGAAAATAATAAATGGAAACAATTTTTGAAAAGAGGTATTGTAAAGAATTAAAATATATAGGCCGATACGAAACAGAAGGATTGCTTTCATATAACATTCAGCGAGAGTGGGCATTACAGCGTGAAAAAATAAAATATAATTAGGAATGCATGGAAATGTTATGGGGCTCTTAACTAAATAGAATGGCAAGGTAAAGTAAGTAGATGAAGAGATTATGAAGAAAATGGTGAGAATGAAGCAATATCTAGAGCAGTTGCGAAGGAGAACGTATAGCAGACATCAAATTTGTAATAGAGCAAGAAATGGGTGTACTATCAGAAAACTCTAAAAGTTGGAAAAAGAATTGAACAAGATATCATGGAATGGAGGAACTGCTAAGGATGATTTGCGGGACTGTTCTCCGAACCATGAAAAGATGGGAAAAGGTGTTACACTTACTGAGGAAGAAGCATTGAATTTGAAAACATTGTTAAATCAGAATCTTTAGAAATATTGATTGAGTGAATTGAATAAGATATTAAGAAAATTAGAAATGATAATTATGTTTAGAATATAGCTGTGTAGGAATGGAGATGACGCCATGGAACTTGAAATGGATGTAGAGGATTTATTAAACAAAAGAAAATTAGAATCAGACCGAATAGAGTTTAAGACTGGGTGGAATCCTGACGATATCTACCATAGTGTCTGTGCATTCGCAAATGATTATAATAATGATGGCGGCGGTTATATTGTTGTAGGCGTTGAGGAAGAAAATGGTGTTGCCAAGCGTCCGGTAAAAGGTTTACCTGAATATATGTTGGATTCAATACAGAAAGATATGTTGGGGTACAATAATTTGATTTCTCCACCCTACTTTCCACAGGGGATACC
>OGDJ01000878.1_pt1 | contig 13985 bp, 10 predicted proteins | sample 1570401 | NCBI WGS metagenome assembly OGDJ01 (sample SAMEA2582185, study PRJEB24529) | metagenome | biome: Human gut stool | place: China | collected 2011
AATTCTGGGAATGTTAAAATAAGTGCAGATAATGTAATAAATGTTAAGAGAAATTCTTTTGTTGAAATAAATGCAAATTCTCTTGACAATATAATACAATTAGATGGAAGTATTGTATTTGAATGTGTAGATCCTAGTACAGATATAGACTCTGATGTGGTAGTTAATTTAACTAATTCTAATTCATATTTAAATGGAAATATTTTAGTTACTAATCTTGTAGATGGACATTCAGGAACAGTAGATGGAATGAAATTAGGATTAAGTAATGGAGCAACATGGAGCACTACTGAAGAGGGAAGCTTTGTAAATTATCTTACTTTTAATGGTGGTATTATTAATAATAACTGGGATATTAATAATATCGGGAATATAAAGGGAGATAGAGACTATAGTATGAATATAGACAATATGACTGGTACAGGTGGAACTATTATTATGGATGCTACATATAATGAAGCTAGTGATTCATTTTCTTCAACAACTTTAGAGATAAAAGAAAAAGATAATAATACTAAATTAAATTTTGCATATGATGGAATAGATGCTGATAATATAGCTATAAATGATGCTCAAGAAACAGAGGATGCTTTAAATCAATTAGCAGAAAATATTTATATAGAGAATGGAGAGGTAAATAGTACTATTAATATAGATGAAGGACTATTGAATGGAGCTATAGTTGGAGATTTAGTTCAAGGAACTGGTGGAATGCAAGTTGAAAATATAAGAGTAGGTAGCCTAAGTAATACAGTTATGGGATTAAGAAACTTAGCAACTATAAACTTATTAACTTGGAGACAAGAATTTAGCTCATTTAGTCAAAGAATGGGAGAATTGAGAGATAGTCAAGGAAATTCTGGTGTATGGGCAAGAGTATATGGTGGAGAGATAGAACAAGGTAGCAATTATGATAATAGTTATCAAACATATCAAGTTGGATATGATAAAGCTTATGACTATGCTGGTGGAAAACTGTTCTTAGGTTACTTATTTAGCTATACAGATGGAAATACTGACTATGATTTAGGAAGTGGAGAAAATAATTCCATTGGAGCAGGAGTATATGGTTCATGGTTTAATAATTCTGGACACTATATTGATGTTGTAGCTAAATTAAGTCGTTTACACAATGATTATGATGTATATAGTGAAAATAGAATGTATAACTCTAAGGGAGATTATACTAACTATGGTGTTTCTTTAGGTATTGAATATGGAAAGAGATTTGTTACAGATAATAAGTTCTTCATAGAGCCTAGTATTAGAATGGATTTAGGAAGAGTAGCAAATAAGAGCTATACAACAAGTACTGATGTAAGAGTAGAACAAGATACTTTATACACAGCTTTAGGGTCATTGGGAGCAAAAATAGGATATAATCTAGAGAAAGGTAACCTATATGCAAGAATATCTGGAGTTAAAGAGTTTGCTGGAGATATAGATACAACTTATACAAATAAATTTGGACAAACAAAAACATCAGTAGATTTAGAAGATGAATGGATAGAATTTGGAATAGGTGGAAATTATAAAGTAGCAGAAAATGTAAATCTTTATTTAGATTTATCTAAAACAACAGAAGCTATGGTAGACACAAACTGGCAAGCTAATTTAGGATTTAGATGGGAATTATAAATAATTCGAAAAGGAATAGATGATAAGCCATAAAACACTTATCATCTATTTCTTTATATGGAGAAATAGTGGTATTGTAATAATGGGAAGAATGGAAAATTGGAGCAATTTATGAAAAAAGTAATAAAAAAATTTACAGATGGAAAACTAGATGGAAGGTACTTAGTTTATTTAGATGAACAATTAATAGAAAGAGGAAAATATGAATTAGGAAAAAAAGAGAGGTTATGGGTAAGGTATTATAAGAACGGAAATATAAAATCAGAGAGGTATTATTCAAATGATAAATTATCAGGATTTTATAATTTTTATTATCCTACAGGAGAGATATTTATTACAGGAGAGTTTTCAGATAATAAAAAGGTTGGAGAATGGAGATTTTACGATAAAAATAAAAAAATAAAGATGATAAGAAAATATGAAAGAAATAAAGATTAAAAAAGTAAAAGAGAGATCATTTTATATAGTGATCTCTCTTTTTTACTTTTATTTACTTATTAAAATGATTGAACTTCTTGATTTAACAAGGTAAGATTTTTTATCTACTGAAGTAGGTGTATTAGAGAAGTTATATTTATCTTCTTTAGAAGTATCTACAAGTGCATACCATTTTTTACCTTTTTCAAGAGGGGGTAATTCAAATTGTAAATCTCCATAGTAAGAGTTTAGTGCAACATAGAATTTTGTATCACTGTTTATATCCTTTAATTCAAAAGCTATGCTTAAGGAATGATATGAAAAATCTGGAGAATGAAGCTTAGTTCCATGAAGGATAACATCACTTGCCTTACAATCATCACATTCCCAATAACTATCCTTTTTAAAGATAGAATAACTTTTTCTAAGTTTAATCATATTTTTAACAAAATTGTAGATATCTTTAAATTCCTCTGCCCTCTCCCAATCAAGCCAAGTTGATTTATTGTCTTGACAGTAGGCATTGTTATTACCATGTTGTGTTCTACCACATTCATCTCCCATTAGAAACATAGGAGTTCCTTGAGAAATCATAAGAATAAGGAAGAAGTTCTTAATCAATTTTTTTCTTAGATTTAAAATTTCTGTATTTTTAGTTTCTCCCTCTTCTCCCCAGTTGTATGAATTGTTATGATTTTCTCCATCTCTATTATTTTCTCCATTATTTAAATTATGTTTTGTATTGTAACTAACTAGATCATAGAGAGTAAATCCATCATGGCAACTGATAAAATTAATACTGTTGTATGGAGAACGGTTTCCTCTTTTAAAAATATCAGGGCTTCCTGAAATTCTCTTAACTAAATCTGAAATCTGCCCAAAATCTCCTTTGATAAACTTTCTAACTACATCTCTGTATTTTCCATTCCATTCACTCCAACCAGCAGGCATGTCTCCTACATAGTAACCACCTAAATCCCAGCTTTCAGAGATAAGTTTACAATGGGATAGAATAGGATCTTGAGCTATCTCATTAAGTACAGATTGACCTCCCCATTGTCCATATTCATCTCTTCCTAGGATAGGTGCTAAGTCAAATCTAAATCCATCAACTCCCATATCAAGATACCAATATTTTAATGAGTTTAGAATAATGTCCTTACTCATTACAGTGTTACAATTAAATGTATTACCACAGCCAGAGTAGTTAGTATAATTTTCTCCATCTTTTTCTAATATATAGAATCCACTTTTATTCATAGCTTTAAAGTTATATAGATGACCACCATTTCCACCTTCAGCAGTATGGTTATACACTACATCTAAAATGACTTCTATTCCATTTTTATGTAACTCTTTAATAAGTTCTTTTAACTCTACAACTTCATCAAAACTATCTAGATTTTTTTTACTAGAGAATTTTTTTGTAGGAGCAAAGAAGCTAATAGGATTATATCCCCATACATTTTCTAAAACCTTATTATGTGAATCATACCTACCAGTATATTCATCCCATTCATATACAGGGAGAAACTCTACTGCTGTAATTCCTAGTTCTTTTAAATAAGGAATTTTTTCCATAAATCCCTTATATTTTCCAGGAAACTTTACAAGAGAGTTAGAATTTTGAGTAAATAGTTTGATATGGACTTCATATATTATACTCTCACTCATTGGAGTATCAAGATGTCTCTCTTTAAAAAGTTCTTTTTTTACAGCGATAGATTTTTTATTTTTACACTCTTTGTGATTGGTATATGAAAAAGCGTAGGGGTCTAAAAGTTCAGGAGAATCATCTATTTTCCAAGAGTATATTACTCCTTCTTTAGCTCTCCTTAGAAAAATATGCCAAATATCCCCAGTTTTATTAATCTTTTCATCTAACTTCAAAGAGAGTGTTGGCTCTGTATTGTGGGCAAAATCATATATATTTAGAATAACGTTTTTTTTATTTTTACAATAGATACCAAAGTTAATTCCTGTATCAAGAACAGTAGCTCCAAGTACAGGAAAACCAAAATCAACACTATACATAATCTCTCCTTTTTTTATAAATACTTCTATAAATAAATCATATTATGTAGAAAATTAAAAGTCAAACAAAGAAAGAGTGCAAAAGCTTAAAAAAAGATGGTATAATAGAAAATAAAAAGAGAGGTGTAAAAATGAAAAAAGTTTTTATTGTAATCTTATTATTTTTTTTGAATATTCTCTATATAAATGCTGAAGATTATCAAGATATAATTTTGAGAAAAGTTAATAATTTCAGAGTAGAGAGTGGGCTGAAGCCATTAAAATTGAATAAGGAATTAAATAAAATAGCAATAGTTAAAGCAAAGGATATGGCAAAGGAAGAAAAGCTATCACACAACAGTGAAAAATTTGGAATGACTTTTAATCTTATTAAAGAGAAAGGGATAAGATATAGTGCTGCTGCAGAAAATATTGCAAGATGGCATGATACTCCCAAGTTTGTAGCTGATAGATGGATAGAGTCTAAAGGTCATAGAGGAAATATATTAAATCCAGCTTATGATGAAACAGGAATAGGGCTTGCTCAAGATAAAAATGGTAAAAATTATTGGGTACAGCTATTTATTAAGAGAAAAAAATAAAAAAATTAAGAAAAGTATTGTGTTTATTGAAAAAACGTGCTATTTTAATAGTAAGGGCAACAAATAAATGATTGGGAGTGATTTCAAATGACAAAAAAGGAATTTGTAGAATTATTTGGAGCAAAAGCAGAGTTAAAAACAAAAGTAGAAGCTGAGAAATTAACAAAGGCTTTCTTAGAAACACTTGAAGAGGTATTAGTAAAAGGAGATAGCGTAGCTTTTATAGGATTTGGAAAATTTGAAGCAGCAAAGAGAGCAGAAAGAACTTGCATCAATCCACAAACTAAAAAGCCTATGAAAATTGCTGCAAGAAAAGTTGCAAAATTCAAACCTGGTAAAAACTTATTAGAAAAAATGAATCCAGTTGTAGAGAAAAAAGCAGCCAAAGGAAAAAAGAAAAGTAAATAAATAATAGAAGTTAATAAAAAAATGAAGTAGAAAGAGAAAATTTTACTGCAGTACTCAGTGCTAAATAGTAATGGGTAAAAGTAGAGTTTTCTCTTTTTATATTATAGAAAATTCAAACTAGATATTTTTTGAAAAATAGTATAAAATATCAGAGTATAGTATAACAAAAAGGGAGATAATATGAGAGAAAATAAGAAATTTATGATTAGCATACTTGGAGTCATAGCACTATATATAGTAACTATTACTACTACAGCTGGAATAACTAGAGACATTGGTAAAAATAATACAAATATTATGGTAGAGCAAGATATAAATAAACAAGCAACAGATGTAAATGTAGTTGAAAAACAAGAGGAACAGGTACTACCTTTAAAGGAGATAAAAATACCAGAAAAAGCACCTAAAAAGATTTTTGCTTATACGATAAATATTAAAACTCCTATCTATGCTGAACCTGATGGAAAAATACAAAAGGATAGTTTGAAAAAAGCAGTAAAGGTGGAAGTTTTAGAAGAAAAAATAGTAGAAACTCCAAAGGAAATAAAAATAAAAAAAGAAGATGGGACTTATGAGACAAAAACTAATATTGAAAAAAGTTATTGGAGAAGAATAACTTATGGAAAAAATAATGAGATAAGAGAAGGATGGATAAGAACAGGAAGCTTGACTGAAGATATACATAAGGTAATACCATCTAACTTAAAAAATATAGATTTTACTCCTGTCCCTAAAAAAGAGTATGTAAATAATCCTAGAATTGATGTTAAAGGGATATATTTAACAGTAAATACAGCTTCATCAACAAAAAGAATGGATGAGTTGATAGAGCTAGCTAAGAGAATAGGGATAAATGCCTTTGTAATAGATGTCAAAGAGGATTTTGGAAAGATGTTATTTAAAACAGAGGCAGAATTAAAGTATATAGGTAAAAATGATAAGAGATATCCTATAAATGATATACAAGCTTTTATAAAAAAATTAAAAGACAACAATATATACGCAATAGCTAGAATAGTATCTTTTAAAGATCCTACTTATGCAGCAAAGCATCCAGACAAAGCTATTATAAAAAGAGCTACTGGAAAACCTTTCACTAATAGTGATGGAGTAATATGGGTATCCCCTCATGATAGATATCTATGGGAATACAATATAGCTGTGGCAAAGGAAGCTGCTAAGGTTGGATTTAATGAGATACAGTTTGACTATGTGAGATTTCCAGCTTCAAATGGAGGGAAACTTGATAAGGAATTAGATTATAGAAATAGTACAGGGGAATCAAAACCAGAAACTATTCAAAAATATCTAAAATATGCTAGAAAAGAGTTAGAACCATTAGAGGTATACATATCAGCAGATATCTATGGGCAAGTACCAAGTTCAGATGATGATATGGGGCTTGGACAGCACTGGGAAGTAATAAGTAATGAGGTAGACGTAATCTCTCCTATGGCATATCCTAGCCATTATGGAAGAGGAGTGTATGGAATACCTGTACCTGATGCAGAGCCATATAAGACTATCTATCATACAACATTAGATGGAATAAATAGAAATTATAACTTAACTTATCCATCTCAAATTAGACCTTGGTTACAAGCTTTTACTGCCAAGTGGGTAAAAGGATATATTCCTTATGGTAAAAAAGAGATAGAAGCTCAGGTAAAAGCTTTAGAGGATTTAGGAATAAATCAATACTTATTGTGGAGCCCAAGTAATAGATATGGAATTGTAGAAAAATAGTTAGATGGAATAAAAAACTATTTTAAAAATCAGTAATATATGGTACAATATGAAATAGTTCTAATATAGGAGTTGAAAGTTTGGAAGGAATAATCAATATAAATAAACCTAGTGGAATTACATCTTTTGATGTGATAAGAGTATTGAGAAGAGTATTAAAAGAGAAAAGAATAGGACATACAGGAACTCTAGATCCGTTAGCTGAAGGAGTCTTAGTGGTGTGTTTAGGAAGAGTTACTAGATTAGTTCAAGATATAGAGGGATATTCTAAAATATACACTGCAGGCTTTGAGCTAGGGTATAGGACAGATACCTATGATATAGAGGGTAAAACTATAGAAGAATCAGAGAAAAAGTCTGCCACTAGAGATGAGCTAGATAGAGTTTTAAAAAAATTTATAGGGGATATAAAACAGATACCACCTATGTATTCAGCTCTTAAAGTAGATGGACAAAAGCTCTATGACTTAGCAAGAAAAGGTATAGAGGTAGAGAGAAAAGCTAGAGATATACATATTGATTTTATTGAAGTTTTAGAGTTTGATGGAGTAAAGGGAAAAATTAGATGTGGTGTTTCGAAAGGAACATATATACGTTCTCTAATAGATGATATGGGAAGAGAGCTAGGGACTCTAGCTACTATGAACTCATTAGTTAGAGAGAAGGTAGGAGATTCTAGTATAGATAAAGCATTTACTCTTGAGGATATAGAGAGATTACACAATGAAGGAGATAGTAGCTTTCTTCAAAGTGTAGAAGAGTTTTTTGCCTACCCTCAACTAGAGATTGAAGAGGGGAAAAATCTTACTCTATTTTTAAACGGAAATACTATCAGACATCAAAGTCCAAATGGTAGATATAGAGTTTATTGTCAAAATAAATTCTTAGGTTTAGCAAATGTAAATAACAATTTATTAAAAGGGTATAAATATTTTTAACCCTAAAGGAAGGAAGAATAATGAAAATAAAAAACATAGCAATTATTGCCCATGTTGACCACGGTAAAACAACACTAGTGGACTGTCTTTTAAGACAAGGGGGAGCTTTTGGTTCTCACGAATTAGAAAAAGTAGAAGAGAGAGTAATGGACTCTAACGACTTAGAAAAGGAAAGAGGAATAACAATACTTTCTAAAAACACATCAGTAATGCACGGAGACATCAAAATAAACATAGTAGACACACCAGGACATGCTGACTTTGGAGGAGAAGTAGAAAGAGTTTTAAAAACAGTAGATGGTGTTTTATTATTAGTTGACGCGTTTGAAGGAGCAATGCCACAAACAAGAGAAGTTCTAAAAAAATCATTAGCATTAGGACTAAAACCAATAGTAGTAATAAACAAAATAGACAGACCAGGAGCACAACCAGAAAAAGTAGTAGACCAAGTAATAGAATTATTTATCGAATTAAATGCAACAGATGAGCAATTAGACTTCCCAGTAGTATATGCATCAGCAAAAAATGGAATTGCAAAAATGGACTTAGCAGATGAAACAACAGATCTATCATGTCTATTTGAAACAATAATAAACACAATAGAACCACCAAAATGCGAATTAGAAGGACCAGCACAAATGCTAGTATCTAACATAGATTATGACGATTATGTTGGAAGAATCGGTATAGGAAGACTTGAAAGAGGAACAATGAAAATCGGAATGCCAGTTAGCATCTGTGGAAAAGAAGACAAAATAACACAAGGAAGAATTGCAAAATTATATACACACGTTGGACTTAAAAAAGTTGAAGTTGAAGAAGTTGGAGCGGGTGATATTATAGAATTTGCAGGTTTACCAGACATCAACATAGGTGATACAGTATGTGATTTTGAACATCCAGAAAAGATACCATTTGTAGACATAGATGAACCAACAGTAACAATGACATTTAGTGTAAACAATGGACCATTTGCTGGAAAAGAAGGTCAATTTGTAACATCAAGACACATAAGAGATAGATTATATAAAGAGCTAGAAAGAAACGTATCATTAAGAGTTAAAGATGGAGCAACACCAGACTCATTTGAAGTATCTGGTAGAGGTGAATTACATTTATCAGTATTAATTGAAACAATGAGAAGAGAAGGATTTGAATTATTAGTTTCAAGACCAAAAGTTATCTTTAAAGAAATTAATGGAGTTAAATGTGAACCAATTGAATTATTAGTTGTAAACGTACCAGATGACTGTGTAGGAAATGTTATTGAAAAATTAGGAAGAAGAAAAGCTGAAATGGTTAACATGGAACCAGCAGAAGCAGGACATACAAAAATCGAATTCAGAATTCCTGCAAGAGGAATAATTGGATATAGAACAGAATTCCTTACAGATACAAAGGGTGAAGGAACAATGAACCATATATTCGATAGCTATGAACCATACAAGGGAGATATTCAAGCACGTGTTAGAGGTACAATTGTTGCATTTGAACCAGGTAAATCAGTAACTTATGGTTTATATAATGCACAAGATAAGGGTGATTTATTTATAGGACCAGGTGTAGATGTTTATGAAGGTATGATTGTTGGTCTAAATTCAAGAGGAGAAGATTTAGCTATAAATGTATGTAAAGAAAAACATTTAACAAATACTAGAGCTTCAGGTTCTGATGATGCATTAAGATTAGTACCACCTATTCAAATGTCTCTTGAAAAAGCTATTGAGTTTATTCAAGATGATGAGTTAGTTGAAATTACACCTAAATCAATTAGATTAAGAAAGAAAATATTAGATTCAAAAGAAAGAGAAAGAGCTAATAGAAACAAATAAAACAAAAAGGTTAGGCATTAGCTTAACCTTTTTATAAATATAAAAGAATAATGAAAATAAGTGGAAATGTTACAAGAGGACTTGCTGTTGATTTCGCAGAAGATAGTATATATTTAAAAAATAAAAAAGTAACAGAAACGGAAGACTCACGAAACAGACAATATGTACAAAAACAAATAGTAAAATATGTTGAAGAAGGATTTGAAGAAGCAGAAATAATAGAGGGAGAGTATATAGGGTATGTTCCTATTATTGTTTCACAGTATGGAAGGCTTATAAATTAAAGGGGAAAAATGAAGAAGTTAATTTTAATATTTTATGTAATTATTAGTTTTAAAACTTTAAGTGTAGAAAATTTAAGATTTGAAGTAGAAAAGATAGATGAAAATTTAGTTTTGGTTAATATTGTTGGTGTGGAGAAAAAAGAGATAAAAAATGATTTTGAAGAGTACCCTTATCATAAAGTAAGAAAAGGAGAATACTTAAATAAAATAGCTAAAGATTATCAAAAAAGACCAGCAAAATTAGTACAGATAAATGAGTTAAAAAATCCTAATTTAATTTATCCAAAACAAAAAATCTATTTAGAAAAAAAGAAGAGTATAGATATTTATAAAAAAATTCCAAAATATCATATAGTTCAAAGAGGAGAAAATATTATTTCAATAGCTTTAGAATATGAAATAGATTGGAAACAAATATTGAGATTAAATAGTTTAGAAAGTGTAACCGATATATATCCTGGTCAAAAGATAGTATTAAAGTAAGTTTGGGAGAGAATAATGATTAAATATTTAAAAAGAAGAATAAAGCTTTTATTATATTTTATGATTTTTTTTATAAATATATTGGCGGTAGAAAGGGAGATACCACATAGTATTGTTACTGAAAATCCTAAAAAAGATGTTACTACCATAGAGACTTTAAAAAAATATAAAGATAAAGCTGAACTTAATATAACAGTAACAAAATTAAAAACAGAAGAGATTCCAGTTGAAGTAGATAAAAACAGAAAGAAACTACTTTTAACTTTAAAGGGAATAGAGGGGAAAAATATTTATCCAGTTGAAAATATAGAGGATATTCCCAATCCTAATACTAGCTTAGGCAGAAGAAATATAAATAGAATGAGAGTTAATAATAATCTAAGAACTACAAGATATGATATAACAACTGGAGAGAAGAGAACAAAGTTAGAGATAGACTATAAAGAGTTACCTAAAAATACATATTTGGCAGTTACAGATAAAAATTTTAATTTAGAGAAAATATATAGAGCGAATTATAGAGAGTATTCTGCACCTAGAGGAAATAGTGTTTCGGTTAAGATATGGTTGTTTGGAGAAGAGATGGGAAGCTTAACAAATCTTATTTTAAATCCAAGTAACAAGACTACAGGAAACTTTGAGTTTAGAAATAATGGAGAATATAGCTATCCTGAAAGTGCAACTGAATACCAGGGATTATATAGTGTTTTTGATATGCAGGGACAACCAGAATTATTTGACTTTGAGGATAGTGATTATATAGAATTAGAAAATATTGGGGGAGCAGGAAGTACTTCGATTTCAAATATTCAAAATAAAAAAGGGAGTTTTTATAAATATAGAAATGAGTATGCTGAATGTGATATACCAGGATATAATTTGAAAGCAAGAGTTTGGAGTGATACCCCTAAATTAGAGTTTACATTGAGAAAGAGTGGAACCACTGATGGATATGTAAAATTTAAGATTCTGCACAAAGCTTCTGATGGAACAATACGTCAAGAAATAACAGTAGAGATGTTTATAAATAATAAAAAGTTTATTGAATATTTTCCTAAATTATATGCCGAAGCTACTCCAAAATATTTTGGTTCAGTAGGCTATGGTATAGCTGTAAGTAATACTGAAAAAATAAATGTTATAAATTTTATAACTGATTCTTTTAGTGTAATGAAATATGATTTTTGTGATGTAACACAAATTTGGGCAGAAGATAGCGATAGGATTAAAATTCATGAGGATAGTGAATTAAATATAACTGAAACAATAACAGGATTAAATAATATAAGTAATAAAAAAATTTCTGGATACATAACTAATTTTCAAACATCTCTTCCAAGTGAATGGATAAATCCAACTTATAGCACTACTCAATATTTCAATTTCCCTAAATATTACTTTGAATATGGTAATCAGAAAAGGAGAATAGATTTTTCAGTTTCCTTTGGAGTTACAAATAATTTTCAAAAATTTATAGAGGTAATCGAGGGGGTAATTAATGGTTTTCCTTTTATAAGTTCTTCTAGTGTTTCAGATAAATATTTAATATCTAATCAAAAAAATGGACAAGATATTATTACTTATTTTAATGGAATAGCAACTAAATTTATGGTAGCAAAAAGAAGAAATAAGCCTTTTTACTATAAAATAAATGGTAATACCGTAAATGTGGATATTACTAATCCTCCTAAAGTTTCAAATGTAAAATTTAGAACTCAGTATGTGGAAACTGGGCCAACAGGCTTTGATTATTACTATTTATATGTAGATAAATTAAAATTAAAAAAAAGTGATAGAGAGATAAAATTAGTAGGAGTAGATGGTATATATGAATATGAAAATAGGATAGTAATTCCTAAATTTAGTGTGGATTCATTAATTGATAACTCTATATCATCCATAAATAAAAATATTATAAAATACGTTGGATTCATCAAAAGATTATTTTATTAATTTAGGAACAGTTTATTTTAAATCCTATGATGATATTGGGATACTAAAGAGTAATGCAAGTAAATCTCCTGAAGTAAAACTGCCTAGTACAGCATACTTAGAAGATACTAATGGAAATAAAATAAATGTAAGCCTTTCTTTTCAGCGAAGTAATATAGAAACTGCATTGGAGATGAGAAATTATTATACTTCAATCAAGGCAGGAGGAAATGGTTCTACTATTTACCTTATCTTATCAAAAGATGAATATCATAAATTATTAAGAAATGGTGGAGGGAAGACCTATACATTAAAAGGAGGAAATATTAAAATTAATATTAATTTAGATACTTGCCCTTTTGGAGAAGGAGGAGGTGATGGAGTATTAAATTCTACTCTAATTTCTGAAATTAAGATAATAACAAATAAAGTAGAACCTTCTATTTCAAAAATTACTTTTAAAGAAAATACGCCGTTATTAAAAAGTGAATTTTTTAGTATTTTAAACCAGGATATAACTTATTTAAATCCCAATAAAGATGGATATAATTATAATCAAACTATTGATTTATCTGGAGAAATTGCACAATATAATTATACTACAAGAAAACATAACTATGAAATTTTAGATAATGATGGAAGGATAATAAAAGGATTTATTACTTCTAATGGAAGTGGAGGATATTGGGAAAATTTAGATATAGGTGATGGAAATAAAGTAACTATTTCTCAAGGAAAAGATACAAAAACTTATATGGCTTTAAATAAATGGAATTATAGGGCAAGTTCTGGAGAAATATCAATAAAACACTATATAGAAAGTTATCCAGAAACAAACCAATATTTTAAATTTAATTTTGAATTGCCATATACTTATTATGACGAAAATACAGATACAATAGGGAAACTAGCAAGTGTAAGTATTAATTTATCCAATGGAAATTCTGTCAATGGAAAAAAACAGGTAAAATTAGGCAAAGTAAGAACTAAAAACTATGATATTGAGATAACTAAAGATGAAAATGATTCACAAGGATTAAGAATAGAAAATCAATCTTTAGAGGTAGATATTTTAGAGGAGGGAACACTTACTCCAACAAGTTATAAAGCAAAAATTATTATGAAAACTAGTAGTGGAGAGATATCAAGTATTGTAGGAAAAGCTCAAGAAGCTGATATATATGTAGAGGTTCCTGATAATTTACCAAGTAATAAAAATTATATTATTCAATCTTCTCATAAGGAAGGAAATATATTTGATGATAATAATTATCTGCTTAGAATTGGAAGAACAGGATTTTTCAAAGAGTTGATAAAAGAGATAAAAATAGTAAGTCAACAAATAGAAGGACAAGCAACTATCAATGTAACCTCTGATTATACATTGGGTGAGAAGATAATTTTTAAAACTGCAAGTAATCCTTTTAATGAAGGATTGAGTTTAGAAAATAGTGTAACTGGTATTAGTTTAGAAGAGATTACTGGGCATGGAATGTTAAAAATTCAATCTGGAGATAAAGCACAAGTTCAAATTGCTTCATCTAGAACTAATAGAGAAACAGCTTTTTATTCTAATGATAATAGTTTTGTAGAGGTTGCTTTTCCAAATGGAAATAAGATGAAAATAGGATTTGATAAGAATGAGAATAATAAATTAAAACTTTCATTTACTAAAATTATGTTGGGAAATTC
>OGDJ01000891.1_pt1 | contig 13740 bp, 10 predicted proteins | sample 1570401 | NCBI WGS metagenome assembly OGDJ01 (sample SAMEA2582185, study PRJEB24529) | metagenome | biome: Human gut stool | place: China | collected 2011
TGATGAGGGAAAATAAAAAAGGAAGCCTATTCCCGATACACCAAATACGTTCTTCAAGAAAAAAATCAAATAATATATATCGTAATACGCTGATAAATAGCATAATAAAAAAGCAGGAGTTTTTCGTTTTTTTCAAGCGAAAAACTCCATTATTTTTTCAAGAAAATTCGTACGAACTCTCCTAAACTTTGTACAAAAAAAATAAAAAATTCAAGATATTTTGTCTAAAAGATGCTGAAGTTTTTTACTGAAGAATTTGAATGTACTATTCAAACTCCAAATACCTTTCTCTAAACCTCTCATAAACTTGAGCATAATACTCTGGCAGACATTGTATCATCGTATCCACAAAGTCCTCAAGAGTTACTGCACTTAACTTGTAAGCATACTCTGGCTTCAGATACTCTGTAACTGATCTGATCTCCTTTTCTGTTGACGGATGCTCCTTTGGCGAAAGCACTACTGAATACGAATCCTTCAGTCCTTCAACCATCCTGTACCGCTCTGTAAGCAAAAGGTTTCTGTAAATCTGCGTAAGTTTTACTTTACCTCCCATCAGCAGCTCCTCAAAGTCCGCACTGAACAGACCGGTATCAATAAGCATCTGCTTCTGCTCCTCACAACGGCTGGCCTCGTTCACTCCGAGCACATCCGTATATTTCGTCTCGATGGCGATGATATGCTTGCCACCCTTGTTATCCACGAATCGGATATACGCATCCATTGCAGACTTGTCGTTCGTGTAGTTCTCAATCGGTGTAGGAATAAACTCCAAACCGATTTCTGTCACCTCAAATACCGGGTAGTTCCTGAAGACTGACCTCACGGCAAGCGTAACCATTGCCGGATCCTGCTTCAACAGTAACATCAGGGGATGGAACAGGTTGAATGCCATCGGCTGGCTCGAAAGCAGGTTGTTGAACAGTCTGAACCCGTCTATCGTCTCATTTTCCCTTTTGTTGCCCACTCTTTCCTTGGCATACTCGAAAGTCTCCTTCATCAGGAAGTTCTTTCCGGACACCTCACCACCACTTATCATGTTTCCATACTTTCGCTTGGAGGCTCTTGTAGGTCCAAATCCTTCCTCTTCGCCTATCTCCACTCTGTACATAGACTGGAGAAGCCTTGCTTTTCTGGTGAAAGCATTGTCGCTTCCACACTGGTTTCCATATATATTATCCATTATTTTTCTATTTATTTGTGTAGTCCTCATTAATCATATTCCTTTTAAAGAAATTATGATATAACGTATTTCCATTATTTATAATTACTATATTTTGCTTTGATCTCGTTATTGCCGTATATATTACTTCTGGTTTATTTAGTGAGCTATTTATTGTATAACCGTTACCATCACCTTCAGGTTGTAATAATATAATTACATTTGCTGCGTCCCATCCCTGGAAACTATGAATTGTTGAGAATTTTAATCCTCTATCCATCATAGTAAATTTCAACTTCTTTACAGTGTCATCCTTTAATTTATTTTTTTCATCTATTGGTATAAATGTTGTTATGGTTGGCTCATCTGTTGTTTTCCGATAGTTGTATTCTATGTCTTTTAGGATAATAGAATTTTGGCCTAAAATTACAGTCTCATTGACATCAAAGCCTTCAATTCTTAATATACTGGATATAATTTGTGTCAGCTTATTTATATTTATGGCTGAATTGGTATACCTGTACTTTAAACAAGTAAACATACCATCTTGGAGCAATTCTGCTTTTTCAAAATTGTCAGCATTTATAAAACCAAAATCATTTTGAAATTTCTTGGCTAAACTTGTCAATTGATTGTTTGCAAATCTGTGGCATTTACTTAATTGCCGATTCCATTCTCCTCCAATAACTCCTATACGAATATCTCCATTTGAATCAGTATCTCTATTATATATATTCTGTTTAGGATCTCCAAAAACCACAAACTCACCATTTTCCTTCAGGAATTTATTATAAAGAATTTGAAGCCACTCACTTTTATAACTTTGAACTTCATCTATAAATATGGCATCAAAATGCTCTATATCATTTTCTTTATTATCAAAAAAAGTTGTATCATCAAACGAATTAAAATATACATGTTTCCCAATAGTTTGAGCCTGTTCCTTAAAAAAATGGTGATAGTGACTAATATGTAGCTTGTTCCAATAGAAATCAGCTCTTACATCATTGATGCGATATCGTAAATAGTTGGATAAAGTTTTATTGTATGTCAAAATAAGTATATTACCACCAGTTCTAATTTGGGCGTTTACAGCCCTAGTTGCAAGAACTTGTGTTTTACCAGCCCCTGCAACACCGCTAATTTTTTGTTTCCTTTTAGCTATACTTTGTGAAAGATTCCTTTGTATCGTAGTTAAATTTATAGATTTACCTTGTCTGTAAGAATGCCATTTGGGTGTTAATTCTTTTAATAGACTATAAAACAACTGCTTATCGAAAGACTCACGCTCTTGATTTAAATTCAACCAATTTAATGCAGACATCATTCTTGTTTTATTATTTATGACATCCTTACCTAACAAAGAAATATATTTAGTATCTTCTTTTTCAAATATTTCTTTTATCTCCTCAGTCGTATTTTCTGTAAAAAAAATAGCAGTTTTTACCAATGAATAATTCTTCTTATCCTCTTCTGTTTTTTTGAATAATAATTCATTTTGTCTGAAAAACTCAAGACGTGTTTCTACGATGTCTTTTATAAATATATTATTTTCGTCCTCAATTGGATTAATATCATTCTCTTCGTGTTCATTCTCTTCGTTAACGTCATCAAACACATCTGATTTTGTTAAAAATCTATTGCAGATGTTTATTATCAATATCCCTTTCTTCTCACATATCAATACCAAGTCAGCTTTCTTTCCATATATTTTTTGTTTTATGAGAATAATGTCATTGGGCGAAATCTGATTTAATAAATACAAGTATATTAAGCGTAATTCTTCAGATATAATACCATTCTGAACTGCAAGACGTGGATCATATTCATTATATACCGTATTTTTACTGTCTGTAAAATCCGGTACCATAATATTTTCAATATTATTTACATTTAAAGGATTTCCATTGTAAACAAAACATTTGGTTTTACATGTAAACGTATAAAATGTGTCTGATGTTTTTCCATATTGGGAATCGTCTACATTAGAAAAATAATCCTGTTCACCAAAGATACTACAGAACTGTTCAATCTTATATGCATTACTATTTTTAGGCCCGATGCATAGAATAATATTATTTCTGCTTTTATCACTTACAATATTTGCCAGTTTACCTAAATCAATACTATCAATATCTAGTATATTAGAAAATATATGAATAACATTTTTATATCTGTAACCTAATTCATGAATTTCATTTTCTTTTCCTGCTCCAGGTAAATAACTTTGTATTGGCTGTATACATACAGCACCATTAGTTGCAATTGTAAGATTTATTTCTGCCCTTTCCAATGCAAATTTTGATGGTTCTATAAGTGTTATTTGTTTTAACCATTGTAGTAAATCATGTTCTTTAAAGCAGTCAACAACACACATTGAACCAATACCTTGCCCACATCCCCAATCAACAATTTCAATACTGCCTGATATATTATCAAAAGGAAAGTTCTGTAAAGCTGATCTGCATTTTATCATATGCATTTCCCCATAGGCAGCAATATAACAGTTTAAAGCATCTTCATTGTCTAATAAAGCAACACCATTATGAAGATCTGGATATCTATATGGTCTTGTCTTATAATCTGAAGGCGTTAAACTTCTACATGTTTCTATTACATCTTGCATAGAAAGAGATGCTTTCGCTTTTATATGTTCATAGTATTCTCTCATTCCTTTATCTACCGGTTATATTTTCATTATGCGGATTTTCTCTATGTTTCACATAATTCTGTTTAGCAATCTCCTTGCTCGAATTTGCGTAACAATATTCACAAAGATGCGGACATGTATTGTACTCTCCTATATCCTTGCTATCTATACATCCGCAGACTTTCCTTTGACCTTTATCTTTCTTGTTTTTCTTATATTCAACACTAATCTCTCCGAATATATCCTTCGTAACTTCTACACCTATATGGTTCATCAGCAGCATGTCATCAGAGAAATACTTTATCATCAATTCATCATCTATACACTTGTTATGCTTGATACCAAACATATCCAGGTCTATCTTTTCAGCGCATGTGGCCAGTTCGAGTTTCCATTCCTTGTTCATATCCACGAGCCCAGTAGCAAACTCTATCATATCTTCCTGTGAAAACTCTCTATACTGAATATTGTTCTTATAGAGATTGTTCTGTACCTTCTTATATGACGAAATATCAGCAAAACTGAAGACAAGTTTCTCTGTATATCCGTTCAATTTGACTCCTATATTGTAAATCTTCTCCAAGAGATCATCTACTATCAAACCTTTGGCTAATATCAATGGGTCAAATCTCCATATTACTTTTCCATATCCTAATCTATCAACCAACCTCTTGAATGTATCCATTCTATTACTTAATGATGGTACACCCATCTCCAGTTTCTCTTCATAATAGTCATTCAATGTAAACTGGATATAGCTATTTATGCCTCTATTATCTAAATAGTCCAATAAACCTCCTGTCTTAAGAAGTGGAGTTGGATTCTTTGACCAGAATACAATAAGCCTTGTCTTATCGTATGCCACATAAGATTTTACCCCATTGAAAGGGTTTTTCCAAACTGAGTATCCTTTATGCAGCCTTTCCTGGAACCAGTCTGCATAAAAGGCAGGTATATCTGTAGCACGGCTTGCTGACACAATAACCGGTGCACCAGCTTCTACACTTATACCATCGTCTGTATTTATCGTTATCTTTTCCATTTTTACTGTTTACTGAAATCAGTTCGTTTCTAATAACTCTAAAATTACTTTTGAGGATAAGAATACACATCATCTTAATAATCATTCTTTGTTGCAGGGTGGATTCTCATCCTTACAATTTCCAGCACATAATATCCCTACAACTTCTCCATTCAGAAATACAGGACTACCACTACTTCCTGATTTAAGCTGTTCATCAGTCTCAGATGCATAGTAATTTCCATCTTTTAATCCATTTACTACAGTATTACACTCTACATATTCTTCTCCTAACATTCGCCAACTACAGCTTTTCAACACATCACCTTTTTCTGGAACAACATCAGAAAGAACCAGCGGACTATTGGCATTTGGAACAGAATATACTGCTATATCATACCCATCAGAATCATTTTCATCATTATGGAAAACTATAGGATTAATCAAAGCTATTCTTTTACCATTCCATCTAATCCTTGGGTTTTCACATTTAGATATCACATGACCTGCTGTTATAAACATATCTCCAACCATTACACCGCAACCTTCATTATAGTTATCGGATATAATGGATAGAACGTATTGCTTCATTTTTGTTATATCTTGAATCTTATCCATATCAGTTACTTATCAAAAATAATATATAACTACCTTATCTTTAACATATTCGAAAGCATCCTTCATAAAGAAAAGTTCTTGCCAGACACTTCTCCTCACTAATAATGTTTCAGTATTTAAGCTTGGTAGCCATTGTTGCCCCGATTTCTTCCTTTTCACCTATCTACACCATATACATAGATAAAGTAGCCTTACGCTCTTGGTGAAAGTGTTATCGATCCCACGCTGATTCCCGTATATGTTATTTAAATCTTTCATTCTATCTATTAAGAATTTATTATTTCTATTGCTTATTTAATAATTTCCCTCATACCTTCCAACACTCTTATTATTGGAGCTGTTTCGTCTATTTCTTTTGGGATATAAGGATTATCATCAGGTTCAATAGCAATTTGTGCATCGTCATTAATATCAATCAAGTATGCTTCTCTAAATTCAACATCATTAAATTTGAATGCTTCATCAAATGAGTTTGGCATAATGATATTATTATTTTCTGTTATCTGAAAAGCCATTAGCCAACAACCTCCAAACCGCTTATATTGTTCTTCAAAACGAGCAAGATTTTCATTGGATGATGGCGTCATTGTATGTTTTCTGGTTATTGTCGCAATATACCTTTGTTCCTCATTATCTTCATGCGATAATACAGGAGCGATACATATGCGATAATACGCAGGATTATTAGCATCTATCCCTTTTATTATGTAGATTCGAACATTTGGCTTGCCCCTATCTTTTATTGGCCTCCATTCCGAAGTAATTGCCTGACCGCGTTCTAAGTTTTCAAAAGCTAAACCAAAAAAAGGTGGCATTGTCCCATATACGTCATGAACAAAACCGCAACCTTTCCAACCTGCATCGTCCCACAAGGTCATATCTGAATTAATCTTGACAGTTGTTACATCAGATTGCAGATGGTTAATATAACTTCTTTCCTTAAAGTCTGTATGTGAACCCTTGTAAATATAATCTTTATCTGTTTTGCGCATCCAATCTTCTAATTTATATTTAAATGTTGGACCCAAAACATTGCGCATATCAAGTTTTGTATGTTGTAGTACGGAAACTCTATCTATAAGACGTTCACCATTTTGTTTTGACTGTAGTATCAACTCAATATTCTCCTGTGTGACAGAATTACGTAATAACAAACTTGAAATAAACATCGCTATACATTCCCAACATTTTTTATCATTGAAATCATCCTTATTTATTCTGAATTCATATTCAGAATTTTTTGTTAATGGTACCATAGTAGAAGGTGTAGTTGACCATATAACACGTATATTAATTTCATTATCAATCGCTATTATTTCGAATTTTTCAAAAGTCGCAAAGAAAGATTCAATGGAAGCTAGGAAGATTTCTATTAGCTGTTGGGTCTCGCAGTCATTTTCATAAGTAACAGTGATAATAAAATTCCGCACAGTTGTTTTTAGATATGCGTATCCTGCAGTTGAAATATTGATTTTATCAAGAAGTTGATTAAGAAGTGGTTGATTTTGAAGTCTGGAATGCTCAACTACGTCTTGTAGTATTGGTAAACATTTTTTATCAACCTCATCCGGATATCCCAATATTAGTTTAAGATACTCAGAACAAATAACCATACCTAATCTTTCAAATACATCAGGTAATTTTGCTATTGCAGGATGACGCAGATCCGTTACAGATAACCTGCAAGCCCATGAAGCATCATCCTTTTCACATGATTGTTTAAATATATCTTCATTCCAGAATTGTCCATTTGATGCTACTACTTGCATAAGTTCATACCAGTTCCAGTACATGACTATGCGCCCCAAAAGCAATTCTATTTTACATAGTTCATGTAAAACTGTAATTAGCAAGTGAGGTACTACACCAGTAGTATAAAATTGTTTCATTAAGAAGGAAACAGACTTTAATAAATATGCTTTTGCACTATAAGGCAAATCAAGATTACTAAGCGCTATACCCATATAACCTGAAGATTTTATCAGTTTTTCTTGATATTCTTCTTGCTCATAGGCATAAACACAAAATCCAAGATGCTTGATGGCATACTTCCATTTCTTTTTATTAATTTGTTTTTTTGCTCTTGAGAATCGTAAATCTGCAGCATCTACTCTTGATCTTTTATCAGCAAGTATGTCCGCCATTTCATCAATCAGTTCATCAAATTCCAAATTATCTTCGATTATATCCGAAAGCATTTCCATTATTTTGAAATTGGTTTCAAAACTGATTTCCGAATGTGATGCTGATTCTAATAGTAATGGTCGCAAAGTAGCAATATCTTCATCAATAGGAGTATTTTGTTGGATATGCTCTATTAATTGTTGTACCGCAATGTAAATACGTAAAAAAAGCAAACAGGATGGCTTATTATTTTCGGTTTTTAGCCGTTCCTCAAATATTTTAATATATTTATATTCAGTTTTAACTTTCTCTAAATCATATAATCCAGCCCTTCCAACATTGATTAAATTAGTCAGTATATTGGTAAGTCTCTCTATTCTGAATACAGTACAGTCAGATTCAATAAATTGCTTTAATTTCTGAAAATCAGCATATGTAGCATCAATATCCTCGTACCAGAAGAAACTTGTCCAAGCATGATCATAAATCAAAAGAAACATCTGTTGAGGTGAACCATGCCTTTCACATTCTCGCATAGCACGGTTAAATCGTCCTTCAACTTCTGTCCGTGGACGCTCAAGGCCTCTGCTTAAAAGGCATGCCTCATGAAGCTCGTTGACGTAACCAGTATCTAATCCTTCTATATTACGCCATATATTTTTTTCAATTTCATCTAGTCTTTCTTGTCGAGCCTTATCTCTAGGTCCGACAGTCACAGAGTGTTTCTTGTATTCATCAGAAAATCCCAAATGTTCAAGAGCAAGATCAATGCACCTATCCTGAAATACAGAGTTCTCACACCAAAGACAATCAAATATTTCTACTTTTAGGCCATATTTTTCTGTGAGATTTTTCTCAACTTCAGCACGTGTACTAGCTTTTATAAATTGATTAGAGAAAAAAAGAGCGCGAGTATATCCTCTTTTTGTCCCAACAATCTTCTCAATATCACTCTCAATCTTTGGTTTCCATTGTTTTTTACAACTAATGGCAAACGCCCAAAGTTCATTACCTTTTGCTGTATTTTCGCTTGAGTACCACTTATCTGAAATATCATCCGAGACCTGATATGTCTCCGCATCTACTTTACCATCACCACCACCGTCTGGACCTGTTTGTGGTTTGATATTCGGTGTTATTTTTCTTTGCGCAACAGCTACAATAAAATTTTCAAATGCACTCTGTTTTTTTTGTATAGAGAGAAAATTCATTTGCTGTTCAAACAACTCTTTTGTTAACGGAATATCATATGTTTCCACTGTATCGGAAAATTTTTCTGGGCGTTTCTCTCTGTAGTAAGAGGAAAAAGATGAAGCTGTATATTCTTGATTGCTGTTTATGTTTGATGAATCCATATAATAAGTAACTATTTAGAACGTAAATATAACGATTTTAAGATATGAATTCAAAATAAGTTTGATTAATATTTAACTAGCTGATACAATAAGGAATAATACAAAGTTTATTTTATGATAATAAGCCTAGAATTATATATTCACATTATTGGGGGAAATCATTATTTAAAGTAACATCTTCAATATACTAATAATTTCCACCAAATAATTCGGATCTTCCGCATACCCAATCTCATCAAGCCAAAGCAAATAGTTACCACCTTTATATTTGTATTGAACTTTTGTATAATAAGCCCGAACACTTTCCGTCCAATGATTGAATTCATAGTATTTCCCTGTACGTGGATTGGTAAGTCCGAAAAGATTATGCTTGTTCCGACATACCGATGAACGGAACCATCCGGTTTCCAGTATAGCCTGAGCCAATACAATTTTGGGGTACAGGATTCCGTTTCTTATGATTTCCTTATAAAGGTTTGGAATGGTCAGTTCAGGAAGATTGTTTCCTATTTTAGTTATATCATCTGCTTTCTTTTGCTGTTCTGTTTTCAGGGATGCTTTTCTGTCACTATTCCGGCTGTTTTCTTCTAATTCATTATGATTGTTTGATTTGACAGTCAGGGTATCATTTGCCATTATCTTATTCTTTTTCCCTTCTGTAACATCCTTTCCAGCATAGTTATAGGTCTCTTTTTGCCTTTCGGTTGGCAGATGTTCCGATTCTCTGGTTATTGTATAGAACTGTGCCGATACGCTTACCGGTAGAATCATCAGCAGAAGTGTAATCAGAATAGTGTTGCGCATTTCTTTTTCAAGGGATTGCCATGAATACATTTGTGGTATTCAGGTGGTTATAACCGCAAATATAACAGCTTAATTACAGTAATATGGAAATGCACAACAGAAATCAGTCCGATTTGTTGCCATACGAGAAACTGGCAATACTGGGTATCGACCGTGAGAAGGCGGACAGCTTACCCATGGAAGTGAAGGAGAAGCTGATGGCAGGTGAAGTGACTCCCATCATGCAGGTATCCATCAACGCAAGGAACGGCAGCATCATCACCATGCCGATGAAACTTCAGATGACTACAGACAAAAACGGTGCTCCGGCTCTGATTGCCTATCCGGTACGTGCCGAACTGGACCGGCAACGCAATAAGGTTCTCAATCTCACTCAGCAGGAGGCTGAACGCCTGGCCAGAGGTGAGGTAATTCAGAAGGCGGTCAATGTGAACGGTGAAAAGACTCAGCAGTATCTGCAACTTGATCCCGAAACAAAATCCGTCATTCACAGGCGTGTCACAGACATCAAGCTGGAGCAACGTCTGAAGGACATGGAGAAGGTAAACGACATTGAACTGGGTATGCAGCAGAAGCAGCAGGTACGGGAGGGAAAACCTGTTGAACTGAATGTGGGCGGCGAGAAGGTTTCAGTCGGCATTGACTTGAAGGAGCAGCAGGGATTCAGGCTTATCAAGGGGGACATGAAGGAATGGGAAAGACAGCAGAAGCTCCGCTATGATGAGATTCATCCTGAATACCTCGGCCTTGTCATGACTGACAAGAACCGTTGGGAGTATCAGAAGGTGGTGGACAGACAGTCCGTGGAGCGTGCCAATTCTCTCTCTCCATCCCGGAAGGAAACAAAAGCAAACAGCCTTAAACTCTAATACTGATTCCTATGGCCAAAAAGACAGATTCAGATAATGATAACGGTATCATACGGCAGTTCAACGAACTGAAGAAGAAGCATCCGGATGCCATGCTGCTGTTCAGACGGAACAGTTTCTATGAACTATATAAACAGGATGCCGTCAAGGCTGCCACAGTGCTTGCCATCGAGATTGCAGACAGGATGCTGCCTGACTACAAGAGGCCTGTAAAGGTTGCATCATTCCCTCAATCAGCACTTGATATTTATCTGCCCAAGCTGATACGTTCCGGAATCAGGGTCGCAATCTGTGATGCACTGGACAGTCCTTTGAAGAAGAAGGCCGGACAGGACAAGGCTGAGAATAATGACAGAACCATTCAAAACAATACAGATATGGGAAAGAAGAAAAAGGAACAGGGTGCGCAGGAAGCTCCTGACAGAACAGTGGAGAGCACTGTTGATGTAAAACCTGCAAGGGAAAAGAAGTCGAAGGCCAAAGTTGAGACCAAAGCTGAAACCAGGACGGATAATGAGGTAAAGACCGAAAAGAAGGACGGACAGAAAACGGAGACAGCTCAGGAACGCAAGCCCCGTGAGCCGCAGATGGTGACTGCCAACGGTGAAAAGGTGACTCATGGTCATGCCTACCAGAGTACCACCAATCCTGCCGACTGGTACTTTACCGCAAAGATTGACGGACAGCAGCTCAAGCCGCAAAAGATGGATGCAGCCGACCTTGCGGCCTATCAGAACAAGGAAATGACGGTGCCGCAACTCATGGAACGCTACTATCCGACAAAGCTGATGCCAAAGGTATCTGAGGAAGCCTTCCGTATGCCAATGGAGATTGCAGGACCGGACGGCTCCATAACCGTAAACAAGTTCAATGTCTATAAGGAGAAGGACGAGCAGCGTCCTGACTTTGGGAAATACAAGTTCTATGTTCAGGTTGGGGATACGAACATGTCTGCCGTGGCTTCACGCCAGGACCTGAATGCCTACTTTGACAGGGTGGCCACTCCAAACCAGCTTATTGAGAAGAACTTCGGGGAACGTCTGCATCTGAAATCCGCATACGAGAAATATCAGCTTCCTGAAGGTGTTGACCCCAAGGGTGTGCGTGTGGCCAAGGACAGGAACGACAACAAGTGGAAGGTGTCGGTTGACCTCGGAGAGAAGGGACAGACTTCCCGGCATGAAATCTCCTTTGATGACGGTTATTCGCTTTTCAAAACCAAGACAGCCACAAGGGAACAGATTGCGGCCAAATATCTGAATACGGAAATAACCGGTATGCTTGCCGCCAACACCGCAAAGGTGGAGAAATCGGCTTCTATGAAAATGTAACATAATCAGAAAACTAAAATACAAATTATATGTCAGCTAAAATGAATCATGAGGAGCTTGTGGAGCTTCTGCAGGAGGGCAAAATCGGTTTCCTCCGCTTTGTTATGGACAGTGAGAATGCAGATGATTATCTGGAATGGTGCCGGTCACACGGTACGGACCCTTCGGATGAATCGGCTGAGTTCTATGTGGAACAGACGGACATCGAGCAGATGGACCGTCAGGTAATGGATGACGACAGCTATGGCATCTGGAACTGACTCTCAGGGTAACAGTGGACAGGCGGCCATAGACCGCTTCGCTGCAATGATGATTGAGCGTATGCAGCAGATGAAGGATACCGGATGGAAACAGGGATGGATTGGCGGTGCATCGGGTTATGCCGGACTGCCGCAGAATGTGGGTGGCCGAAACTATTCAGGTTCCAATTCCTTCTTCCTTCAGATGCATACCTCAGCAATGAACTACCAGCTTCCTGTATATCTGACCTTCAAGCAGGCACATAACCTGAAGGCTCATGTACTGAAGGGTGAAAAGGCCTTCCCGGTGGTATACTGGGATATGATGATAAAGGACAGTCACGGCAAGAGGATAAGCACGGAGGAATACCGTGCAATGAGCAAGGAAGAGAAGAAGGATATGGATGTCATTCCTTTCATCAAGTCATTCCCGGTGTACAATGTGGCACAGACCAACTTGGCCGAAGTACAGCCAGAGAGGATGCAGAAGCTCATGGACAGGTTCAAGGTTCCGGAACTTCGGGATACGGAAGGTATGTACACCCATACCGCACTCGACCGTATGGTGGAGACACAACAGTGGCTTTGTCCGATACGTGCCGACAAACGTGAGAACGGTGCCTATTATTCTCCCTCAAAGGATATTGTGGTGCTGCCTATGAAGGCACAATTCAATATCGGTGATTCTCCGGAAGAAACCTACCGTGGTGGAATGGAGTATTATTCTACCATGCTGCATGAAATGACTCACTCCACCATGACACCGGAACGTCTGAACAGGGAGATGGGCGGCAGGTTCGGTGACCCGAAATATGCCAAGGAGGAGCTGGTGGCGGAACTTACGGCTGCCATGATCAGCCATTCCATGGGCTTTGATTCCAGGATAACGGACAACTCGGCTGCCTATCTGGACTCGTGGATTGGTGTACTGAAACAGGAACCGAAGTTTATCGTATCGGTCATGGCTGACGTGAACAAGGCTTCCGACCTGATTCTTGACCATGTGGATAAACAGCGTCTGGCTCTCGGTGAGCAACCTTATCTGGCAAAGAATGATCCGCTGGTTCCTATCAGTGCGGATGAGGAAATGCCTTTCAGGAATGCGGCTATTGTCAAGACCCGTTCCGGAGACTATGCCATCCGTGCGTCATACGACGGTGTGGAGCTGGGACTGAAGAAGGTTTCCAAGGAAACTGCCAAAACATTCTTCCAACTTACGGACTGGAAGGACAAGGAGGCTTTCCTGAACATGACGGCACGGAAGCCATACGAACCGGAGATTACCATGATGGGCCGGAACCGGAATGCCGGTACAGGACTTGGTATATGAAATTCTGTATAACATCTTAAATCGGAAAGCATGAGTGACTACAAGGTTAATTTCAGGGAAATGAAATCCCGTGTGGGGATTGATGACATTGCATATGCCCTGGGATACCGTCTGGACAGGAAGGCCGGTGTCGGACGTTACATCGAGCTGGTGCTCGGTGAAGGCGGTAACAGGAGGGATACGCTGATTGTCAGCCATCCGAACGACAAGGCAGCACAGACGTTCTTCCGGCGTGAC
>OGDJ01000917.1_pt1 | contig 13399 bp, 10 predicted proteins | sample 1570401 | NCBI WGS metagenome assembly OGDJ01 (sample SAMEA2582185, study PRJEB24529) | metagenome | biome: Human gut stool | place: China | collected 2011
GTTTTATTTTGTGTTTGTGTTGTGGCTGTTCTCCGACGAGAGTCGGGGAACAGTTTTTTTATGTTTGTGGATTTTATTATATCTTTGCAGCCGATTTTCGAATCAAGGGAATGGGACTTCCCTGTGATAAACCGCTAATGAAGTAGCTGATAGTTCCTACCAGAGCAGGTCTCTTTTTAGGACCGGCAGGGAGGACTATATTTGTATCCATGCTGTGTGAAAGAGTTCGGGCTTTGGTTTTTGCGAAAACTTGAGATAATGGATACAAGAAAACTTAGAAAAATATGAAGACTTTAAGAAATCAGAACTACTGGTGGAAGTTTGAACAGCTTCCTTTACTCCTTTATTTATGTAAGTGGCTTTTCCTTTCAGTTTTGTCAGGGGCTTGTATAGGTTCGGCTTCTGCCTTGCTGTTAGTATCTCTGGAGTGGGCCACGCAGTATCGTGAACATCATCTGTGGATAATTGCTCTTTTGCCTGTGGCTGGTTTGCTTATCGGCTTGATGTATCATTATTGGGCAGGAACGGCTTCCCGGGGAAACAATTACCTGATTGAGGAAATCCGTTCACCACATGACATTATTCCTTTCCGTATGGCTCCGTTAGTATATATCGGGACTGTATTAACTCATTTGTTCGGTGGTTCTGCCGGACGAGAGGGCACCGGGGTACAGATGGGAGGAGCCATAGCCGACCAGTTTTCCCGTCTGTTCCGTATGCGTCGCAGAGATCATCGTCTGATGGTAGCTATCGGAATCAGTGCAGGTTTTGCTTCTGTATTTGGTACCCCATTGGCTGGAGCCGTTTTTGGATTGGAGGTCATTGTGGTGGGACGCATGCGTTATGAGGCCATTTTGCCGAGTTTCCTTTCAGCTGCCGTAGCCAGCATGGTTTGTCATGCGTGGGGAGTGGAGCATACGCATTATGTAGTTCCTGAAGTTCCTTTTCCGGATGCATCCAATTTGTTGTGGACCATTGGTGCAGGTATTCTTTTCGGATTGGCAGCCATGCTGTTTTCACGTTCCATCGGTTTTTGGTCAGGAATGGCCAAGCGCATCAGTTATCCGCCTTTCCGTCCGCTGATAGGAGGACTTGTGATTGCCGAAGCTGTCTGGATGATGGGAACGACGAAATATATCGGTTTGGGTATACCTACCATTGTGGCTTCGTTCACGGAACAGCAGATGTGGTATGATTTTCTGCTGAAGATTCTGTTTACGACCTTCACTATTGGAGTCGGATTCAAGGGAGGTGAAGTTACTCCTCTGTTCTTTGTGGGAGCTACCTTAGGCAGTGCGTTGTCGGCTGTGGTACCCCTTCCGATGGGGCTATTGGCTGGCATTGGTTTTGTGGCAGTGTTTGCCGGAGCAACCAATACCCCCATTGCTTGTACACTGATGGGAATTGAGCTTTTCGGGGCAGAGCCAGGTCTTTATTTAGGCATAGCTTGTGTAATAGCTTATCTTTTCTCCGGTCATACCGGCATTTATACAGCTCAGCTGATTGGCAGTCCGAAACATTTGGCTTATTCTCGTAGGAAGGGAAAAACGCTTGCGGAATAGTGATTTATCACGGTGGTTTCTTTTATAAACAAAACGCAAGGGCGCTTGAAGTCAAACGTCCTTGCGTTTTGGAGGAAGCACAAGGACGCCTGAGAATGTTTGCTTTCTGGGGGTTAAGCGAGTTGCAGAAAGTCTGCGATTTCTTCCGGATTTTCCACCAACAGGTCAGGCTGAAATGCCTCTAATTCGTTTTTCGGACGGAATCCCCAGCATACGCCTATGGTAGTCACTCCTGCATTAAGTCCTGTTTGCATGTCTACTCCTGAATCACCGATGTAGACCACCTCCTCTTTCTGTACGCCACTTATTCCTATGATTTCATGAATGACTTGCGGGTCGGGCTTAGTTGGTACGTTTTCCCGCTGTCCGAATACGGCTGTAAAATGGATGGAGGGAAAGTATTGGCGGATAAGTTTCTCTGTCGCTTCCTGATACTTGTTGGAAGCAACGGCTACCTGAATGTGTTGCTCCTGAAGTTGGGTGAGCAGTTGCTCAATACCGGGGTAGGGGCGACTTAAATCTGCATTGTGCAGGTTGTAGTAAGGTACAAATTGGGAACGTATGCGCAGCACATTCTCCGGTGTCCTTTCCGATTCAGGAAGAGCTCTTTCGAACAGCTTGTTGATGCCGTTTCCCACGAAAAAACGATAAGCGTCCGTGTCATGTGTGGGATAACCGAACTGATTCAGCGCGTAATTAGTAGCCGCTGCCAGGTCGGCAATGGTGTTTAGTAAAGTTCCGTCCAGGTCAAAAATTACAAGTCTTTTCATATCGCGTTAGTCTTTGGTGTAAATGGATTCCACTCCCGTTTCCTGGCATTCAGCCCCCATGGGAGGATTCTGTTTGAACAAGGCTATTTTGATTTCCGTGATTTGTGGGAAATCGTGAAACAGTCGTCCGGCAATGCGCTGGATGACATGCTCCAGCAGCTGGGAAGGGATTTTCATTTCTTCTTTCACGGCCTCGAACACTTCAGCATAGTTGATGGTATAGTTCAGGTCGTCGGTTTGGGAAGCCCGGCTGAAGTCGGTTTTCAACCGCAGGTTGAGGGTGTATTCGGCACCTACCTTGTTTTCCTGTGGAAGTACCCCGTGGAAAGCGAAAAGCTTCAGTCCCTTCAAATGAATATACATGTCACTTTGTTTCATCTTTTTTATGAATAAGAGAGGCATGAATCGTATGATTACTGAATTTCAGAAACCCGTACGATTCATGCCTGCGCATTTATAAAATATGTATTTCGTCGGCGATTATCCGCAACGTGAAGAACCGCATGTCTTACAAATCAGACAGCCTTCCTGATATACCAGTGTTTCATGGCCGCAGTTCGGGCATTTCACGCCTTTGGCCTCGGTACCATCCTGTACGTATTTCTTCAGTGCTCTTTCCACACCGTTTTTCCAGGTGTTGATGTTTTCACTGTCGAGTTGCAGAGAACCTACCAGTTTGATAACCTGTTCGATAGGCATTCTCCAGCGGAGTACTCCTGAAATCAGTTTGGCGTAGTTCCAGTATTCCTTGTTGAACTTTTCAGAAAGGCCTTCAATGGTCATCTTATAGCCACGCTTGTTTTCGAACTGGAAGTCATAATGCTTGGTTCCGTCCTCATCGTAGCTCTTGATGATACGTCCGCTGGTGACAGATTTCGGTAATACGATACCTTCTTCATCATCCTGCAGACCGGTAAAGATTTCGTAAGGTCTTCCGTCGAGCAAGCCTACGAATGCCACCCATTTTTCCTTGTTGTTCTGGAATCGTACTACATCAGCTTCCAGCACTTTCGGGCGTACCTCTACCACCTGAGGCGGTTTGCAACGGCATTCTTCCTCTTCTTCTTTCTTGTCTTTTTTCTTGGTAGAAATCAGCACTCCGGCACGTGAACCGTCACGGTATACCGTACATCCCTTACATCCTGAACGCCATGCTTCCACATACAACTGGTTGACGAGGTCTTCGCTTACGTTGTTGGGCAGGTTGATGGTCACACTGATAGAGTGGTCCACCCATTTCTGGATACGTCCTTGCATCTTCACTTTCATCAGCCAGTCCACATCGTTTGAGGTGGCTCTGTAATAGGGTGATTTTGCTACCAGCTCGTCAATCTCTTCCTGCGTGTAACGTTTGTCCGGATCGTATCCGTTGATTTTCATCCAGGTGAGGAATTTGTGGTGGAATACCACGTATTCTTCGAATGCATCTCCTGTTTCGTCTACAAAGTCTACGTGTACATTCGCATCGTTCGGGTTTACTTTGCGGCGGCGTTTGTACACAGGCATAAATACCGGTTCGATACCGGAAGTAGTCTGTGTCATCAAGCTGGTAGTTCCTGTCGGAGCAATGGTCAAGCAGGCAATGTTTCTTCTACCGTATTTTTTCATTTCTTCGTACAGTTCCGGGTCAGCTTCTTTCAGGCGGTTGATGAACGGGTTGTTCTTTTCACGTTCTGCGTCGTAGATTTCGAAAGCACCACGTTCTTTGGCCATGTTTACAGATGAACGGTAAGCCTCCAATGCGATTGTCTTGTGAACTTTCTCAGAGAATTCAGTAGCTTCTTCCGTACCATAACGCAATCCCATAGCTGCCAGCATGTCACCTTCTGCAGTGATACCTACACCCGTACGGCGTCCCAGTCCTGATTTGTGGTAAATTTTCTCCCACAAGTGACGTTCGCTTCCTTTTACTTCCATGCTCTCAGGGTCAGAGTCAATCTTTTCAAGGATGCGTTCAATCTTTTCCAATTCCAGATCGATGATATCATCCATGATGCGCTGAGCCAGTGCTACATGTTTCTTGAATAAATCAAAGTCGAAGTATGCTTCCGGTGTAAAAGGATTTACTACGTATGAGTACAAGTTGATGGCCAGCAGGCGGCATGAATCGTACGGACACAATGGAATTTCACCGCATGGATTGGTAGATACCGTACGGAAGCCTAAGTCTGCATAGCAGTCGGGCACAGATTCACGGATAATCGTATCCCAGAACAATACACCCGGTTCGGCAGATTTCCATGCGTTGTGTACGATTTTTTTCCATAGAGCTGACGCATCTATTTCTTTTGAAACCATCGGGTTGGGTGAATCTATCGGGTACTGCTGGGTATAAGGCTTTCCTTCTACAGCAGCTTGCATGAATTCGTCGTCTAATTTTACAGAGACGTTGGCTCCGGTTACCTTTCCTTCGGTCATTTTGGCATCGATGAAAGATTCAGAGTCCGGATGCTTGATGGATACGCTCAGCATCAGGGCACCACGGCGTCCGTCTTGTGCTACTTCACGGGTAGAATTAGAATAGCGCTCCATGAAAGGAACAAGACCCGTTGAAGTCAGAGCTGAGTTTTTTACCGGAGAACCTTTCGGACGGATGTGTGACAAGTCATGTCCTACACCACCACGTCGCTTCATCAGCTGTACCTGCTCTTCGTCGATGCGGATAATAGCTCCGTATGAGTCAGCGCTTCCGTCAAGTCCGATTACAAAGCAGTTTGATAATGAAGCAATTTGGTAGTCATTTCCAATTCCGGTCATCGGGCTTCCCTGAGGAACGATGTACTTGAAATGGTCAAGCAAATCAAAAAGTTCTTGAGAACTGAGAGCATTAGGATATTTAGCCTCTACGCGGGCTACTTCATTGGCAATTCGCCAATGCATATCCTCTGGCGATTTTTCATAGATGTTTCCAAATGAGTCTTTCACCGCGTATTTGTTTACCCAAACACGTGCGGCCAACTCGTCTCCTTTGAAATACTCCAATGAAGCGTTGTAGGCTTCATCGTAGCTGTACGTTTTTTTTTCCACGGTTGTTATATGAATAAGTTTGTTATCAATAAAAATAAGTAAAATTGTAGAAGTCTTGCTCTTATTTCTAACAAACGTCTGCAAATCTAAAGATGTTTTTTTAATTGGCAAAATAAAAAAGAAATAAGTTATTAACAATGTGGATGGTTTTCTGTTTTTATTTTTTATTGTATTGATAATTAGTTATTTGTGAAATTTACAAATCTGAAAAGTTTTCCAAAATGGGAAACATGCTTGAAATATACGTGTTTCTTGCTTAAGAATGAAGTAGGGATATTCAAGGATTCTTGTTACCTTTGTGTAGTATCATATAAAGCCTATATATTATGGAATCAATAAAGAACAGACGGACCATTCGTAAATACAAGCAGGATGATGTGCCTGCCGCTTTACTGAATGAATTGTTGGAGGAGTCTTTCCGTGCTTCTACGATGGGAAATATGCAGCTGTATAGTGTGGTGGTAACCCGGGATGCAGAAATGAAATCGCGTTTGGCGCCGGCTCATTTTAATCAGCCAATGGTTACTTCAGCCCCTGTAGTGCTCACTTTCTGTGCCGATTTTAACCGTTTCAGTAAATGGTGTGAACAGCGCAAGGCGGTACCGGGTTATGATAACTTTATTTCTTTCTTGAATGCGGCTACGGATGCGCTGTTGGTGACACAGAACTTCTGTACTTTGGCAGAGGAAGCCGGATTGGGAATTTGCTATTTGGGAACTACTATTTATAATCCGGACCAGATTATTGATTTGCTGGAACTCCCCGAGCTGGTTGTTCCTGTAGCAACGATTACTGTTGGTTATCCGGATGAGTGCCCTGAACAGCCGGACCGCTTACCTGTGCAGGGGATTATTCATGAAGAAAAGTATCAGGATTACACACCTTCCATGATTGACCAGATTTATGCTTATAAGGAAGCGTTGCCGGAGAACAAGCATTTTGTCGAAATCAATCATACCGAGACATTGGCTCAAATCTTTACGGACATCCGCTATAAGAAGGCTGATAATGAATTTATGTCTGAAGGTTTGAAGAAGGTGCTGAAGCGTCAGGGATTTGATAAGTGATTATAGTTGATAGTTGAAAGATAATAAAAATGGCGGCTGGAACTCCAGTCGCCATTTTTATTATCTTGTGCGAAGACTCATTTCAATTTCTTCGATTTCTGCCTTAAATGATTTGTCTACGTCTACCTGATCTTTCACAATCTTGCATGCGTGCAATACGGTAGCATGGTCTTTGTTTCCGATGAGCTGACCAATTTTGGAGGAAGACGTATCGGTGTGCTTCTTAGCCAGATACATTGCCACTTGTCTCACCTGCACTACTTCCCGTTTACGGGTCTTGGTATGGATGGCCGTTTCATCTATCTTGTAATGCTCGCATACTTTGGCAATGATATCGCTTACCGTCATCGGTTTGCTTTCTGCGCACTTCACAGCCTTTCTGACGATGCGTTGAGCCAAATCCAAGTCGATTTCCCGTTTGAACAAAATAGACTGTGCCAATAATGAGTTGACGATACCTTCCAGTTCACGTACGCTTTCGTTCACACTTTCTGCGATGTAGCTGATGACAGATTCCGGAATGGTCAGTCCGTCGCGTTTTATCTTATTACGCAGGATGTTTTTCCGCAATTCAATATCCGGTTTTTCCAATTCCGCTACCAGTCCCCATTTGAAACGGGTCAGCAATCGTTCCTCCATTCCTTGAAGCATCACAGGAGCACGGTCTGAAGTCAGAATCAGCTGTTTTCCGTTCTGGTGAAGATGGTTGAAGATATGGAAGAATGTATTCTGCGTTTTGGTTACTCCGGCAAACTCCTGAATATCATCAATGATGAGCACGTCGATAGTTTGGTAGAAGCTGATGAAATCATTGAAGTGGTTTGTACGTACTGAGTCTGTATACTGCACCTGGAAAAGGTGAGCAGATACATACAATACGCGTTTTTCCGGATATAATTCCTTGATACGGGTTCCGATGGCATTGATAAGATGAGTCTTACCCACACCTGATGGACCGTAGATGAATAACGGGTTGAAGGTACGTGCTGGATTCTGTGCTACAGTTTCCGCTACCGTTCTCGAAAATTCATTGCTATTTCCTTTGATGAAATTCTCAAAGTTATAGTTCGGGTTCAAATGCGGATCCAAATCCTGTGGAGCCGGAGCTTGCAGAGGATTGGGTGCTTTATTCCCATTGTAAACAGGAGCCTGTTCTGGCAATGCAGAAGAACGTTTGGTTCCTTCTATATTAACAGTGATATGGTTTGTCTTATCTGTCAGGATAGAATACATCAACTCCGTGCCTTCACCTATTTCTTTATAGATGGCGGCGCGCAGCAGTCCCACATATTTTTCTTCCAGATATTCATAGAAGAAAGGGCTGGGGACGCCGATTGTCAATGCCTTTTCCGTAGCTTCATATTTTAAAGGTACGATAGGCTCAAACCATGTTTTAAAAGCCGTAGCATTTACATTGTCTTTAATGAAAGAGAGGCAACGATTCCACAATGCAACGGCTTGGTTATGTTCAATCATACGTGCGTTGTTATTAATAAAGCGAAACTTCTACGCTTGCAAATTTCGTAATCAAATTTCAGAAAAACAAATGGCTTTTTCCTTGCTTTTTATTTTAATAAATTAAGGGGTTGATAAATAGGAGGTTACAAAGTTGTTAAATTATTGATAAAATGAATTTGACTTGCTTTTTAGTAATCTCTTATTTTTCAGTTATTTAACTTTGCCTATATGTAAGGCTACATACTGCTCTGTTTTGTCGTTTCCCTTTGAAAATCATAAGGTTGCATTCTTATAAGAAAATGTATCTTTAGAGCTTTACTATTTAGAATATTTCTATATAGTAACCTATTTGTAATATTTTATGCTTAGAAATGGCGCTCTGTTTAAGGAGACAAAAAAGAAGGCATAAACTGGATATGCCTTCTTTTATCTGTTTGATTTATATGTGTTTATTTATCTTTCTTTCCGAAGAGTGAGAAGTGTACATAACGTTTTGGATGCTCTTGCAGATCTTTCAGAAGTGAGGCTGCATTGGCAGATGTAGCGTTAAGGTTTTTATACAGTGCATCATCATTCAACAGTAATCCGATAGAATTATCCTTGCTGCCTAACTTTTCGGTCAGCAGGTGTACATTCTGAAGGGTGGAATCTACTTTTTGGAAAGTAGCTGCATAGTCAATTCCTTTCAAGTTTTCACTGATGCCTTTCAGGTTTTCAGTGATAGCGGTTACGTTGCTTGTCAGTTGAGGGATGTCTTTGCTCATCAGTCCATGGAGTTGTACGCTGGTTGCATTCAGTGACGCTGTCAACTTTTCTGCGTTGTGTAGCGTTTGTTTTAATGACGGGTCAGCTAACAACTGGTTTAGTGAACTCAGGATAGAGTCCAGCTTCGGCATCATCTGTTCTACTTTGGGGAGCAAGTCTTTTTCCGCTTTTCCCAGGATACCGGTATTGGCAGTTCCTTCAATGGTATCTCCCGGGTTCAGGAAGGTGGTTGACTCATATTGCAGCATCATGTTCATCTTAACGGTTCCCAGCATTTCTGTCACCAATTCAGCTTTACTTCCTGTGGGGATACGCAAGTCCTGATCTACTTCAATGCCCACAATGACATGTCCGGGATGCTGATGGTCGTATTGCAAGTCGCGTACGATACCTATTTTATAACCATTGGCAAATACAGGGCTTGATTGAGCCAGTCCATTCACATCGGTAAAGTCTACGTAATAGTAACTTTCCGGTTTGAACATATTTATTCCTTTCAGGTAGTTGATGCCGAAAAAAAGAATCAGTAATGCTCCGATTCCTGCTAATCCGATTTTTACTTCTTTCTTCATATATATTCTTTCTCTTTTGTTATCTGTTTTGTTTGAATTCTCGTATTGCTTGGTTGATGTTCATTTTTACCCCATCTTTAAAGGCAATAATAAACGCATCCTTAAATTTACTGTCTACTTTACTTCTTTTCAAGCGGAGTATCTTGTTGTAGTTTGTATCTGAACCGTATGTGTATTTTATGATACCTTTTTCTTTATAACTGTCTACAGGAGAAAGTCCTTTGAACTGTTTGCTCTTGGGGGAAAGCTTACGGTCGGATGTAAGTATCTGTATTTTGAATACAGGCTTTCCCGCAGGGTTCACTTCATTGCTTCGCGAAGCAGCTTGTTTTGCGGGTGTGGTAGTCACTTCTGATGCTTCTACTTCTGGTGTATCTGTAGTTTCCATTGGAGGAGCGGCATTTTCAACAGCCATCAGTCGGGGGCTTCCTGCAACTTTTTCTCCTTTATAATTCAGAAATGCCCGATAGATGCTTTGGGCCAGTGTAGAACTACCTTGCTCAGACAATAGGAATGATTCTTCTGTGGGATTAGTGATATATCCAAGTTCTATCAGCACACTGGGCATCGATGTGGCGCGTAGTACCAGAAATCCGGCCTGATGTACTCCTTTGTCGGTACGGTTGGCATTCCGGAAACACCGTTGCACTGCTGTTGCGAAATTGACACTTTGTGCCATGTTCTTGTCTTGCAGAAATTCGAATATGATGTAACTTTCTGCTGAGTTCGGGTTGAATCCGGCATAACGCTGTTTATAGTCATCTTCGATGAGAATTACCGCATTTTCTTTCTTGGCTACTTCCAGATTCTCTTCTGTTCGGTGAAGACCAAGGGTATAGGTTTCAGTACCGCTAACCTTGCTGCTTCTTGAAGCTATTGAATTGGTGTGGATAGAAATAAAGAGGTCAGCTTTGGCGTCATTCGCAATTTCAGCCCTTCTATGCAGCGGAATAAACACATCTTTTTCGCGTGTGTATACAACCTTTGTGTCTGGACAGTTTTGTTTGATGAGCCGTCCCAGTTTTAGAGCTACACTCAAGTTGATGTTTTTTTCCTTTCCTCTTCTGCCTACTGCTCCAGGGTCGTGTCCCCCGTGTCCGGCGTCAATTACGACGGTGAATTTTGTTTCCGCAGCGTATGTCTGTGGAAACAAGCTGAAGCTTGTTGCAAAAAACAGTATGTGGAATATTCTCTTCTGCATAATTAAAATAACGGGGCAAAGTTAATATTTTTTTGTCGACTTGTTTTCTGTTGCTTCAAGAATTCTTCTATAGCTGTAATAATTGCTATAAAAACCGAAAAATAAGCAGGTCTTTGTTTTAAAATTTCTACATTTGTGTAATTCGTAAAACAGAAAGGAGTAATTTATGACATTAATTGACGGAAAAGCTGTTTCAGAACAGGTGAAACAGGAAATTGCTGCCGAAGTGGCTGAGATTGTAGCCAAGGGAGGGAAGCGTCCTCATTTAGCTGCCATTTTAGTCGGACATGACGGAGGTAGTGAAACTTACGTAGCTGCAAAGGTCAAGGCTTGTGAAGTATGCGGATTCAAATCAACTTTGATTCGCTACGAGTCAGATGTGACAGAAGAAGAACTTCTGGCAAAGGTACAGGAACTGAATGCTGATCCCGATGTGGACGGTTTTATCGTACAGCTTCCGTTGCCTGCTCATATCTCCGAGCAAAAAGTCATTGAAACGATAGACTATCGTAAAGACGTCGATGGTTTCCATCCCATTAATGTAGGACGTTTGTCGATTGGTCTTCCTTGTTATATCTCTGCAACGCCCAACGGTATCATGGAGCTGCTGCGTCGTTATCAGATTGAGACAAAAGGTAAGAAGTGCGTTATTTTAGGACGAAGCAACATTGTCGGAAAACCAATGGCTATGCTGATGATGCAGAAAGCTTGTCCGGGTGATGCCACAGTAACCGTATGTCACAGCCGGAGCAAGGATTTGGTGAAGGAATGTCAGGAAGCCGATATTCTGATTGCTGCCATGGGACAACCTAACTTTGTGACAGCCGACATGGTGAAGGAAGGAGCTGTTGTGATTGATGTAGGTATCCACCGCAATGCAGAGAATAAACTTTGCGGGGATGTAGATTTTGATGATGTGATTGAGAAAGTGAGTGCAATCACACCGGTTCCGGGTGGGGTTGGACCAATGACGATTGCCATGCTTATGAACAATTGTATAGAAGCTGTTCGAAAGTAATTTTAATAGATGATTTGTACTAAAATAAATACAATTTTTTTCTCCAAATCTGTTGCGTTAAATAATTAACAGAGTTAAAATACTGTTAAAAGGTTAACAATACATATGCAAAAGGAGAGATTGAAATGAGTAGATTTTGTTTACCAAGAGATATTTATCACGGAAAAGGATGTTTAGAAGAATTAAAGAATCTGAAAGGGAAAAAGGCGATTCTTGTAGTTGGCGGCGGCTCCATGAAACGTCAAGGATTCTTAGATAAAGCAGTGAATTATCTGAAAGAGGCTGGAATGGAAGTACAGCTGTTTGAAGGTGTCGAGCCAGATCCATCTGTGGAGACTGTTATGAAAGGTGCAGAAGCAATGCGTGCTTTTGAACCAGATTGGATTGTAGCAATGGGCGGTGGATCACCAATCGATGCTGCAAAAGCAATGTGGGCATTTTATGAATATCCAGATGTGACATTCGAAGACTTATGCATCCCATTTAACTTCCCGGAATTAAGACAGAAAGCAAAATTCGCAGCAATTCCTTCTACATCAGGAACAGCAACAGAAGTAACTGCATTTTCTGTTATCACAGATTACGCGAAAGGAATCAAGTATCCATTAGCTGACTTTAATATCACACCGGATGTTGCAATCGTTGACTCAGAATTAGTAGAAGGGCTTCCGGCTCATCAAGTGGCTTACACAGGTATGGATGCACTTACGCACGCAATTGAAGCATATGTTTCCACACTGAACTGCGCATATACAGACACACTTGCGATTCAGGCAATCGAGATGGTGTTTGATTACCTGCCAGCTTCTTACAAAGGCAACATGGATGCAAGAGCACATATGCATGATGCACAATGTCTTGCAGGTATGGCGTTCTCCAATGCGTTACTTGGTATTGTACATTCTATGGCACACAAAACAGGTGCTGCATTCTCAACAGGACACATTACACATGGTCTTGCAAATGCCATGTATCTGCCATATGTAATTAAATACAATGCGAAGGATCCTGTTGCAGCAAAACGTTATGCAGAAATCGCTCGCAGAGTAGGATTAGAGGGAGCTTCTGAGAAAGCACTTATCAACAGCTTATGTAAGAAAATTGACGACTTTAACGTGATTCTTGGAATTCCGGCTACTTTGAAAGAATTCGGTATCAAAGAAGACGAGTTCAAAGAAAAAATTGCATCTATTGCAGAGCTTGCAGTTGGCGATGCCTGTACAGGTTCTAATCCACGTGCAATTGATCCGGCTACTATGGAAAGACTATTTACATGCGTTTACTATGGAACAGAAGTAGACTTCTAGAAGTAATATACATATATTTACAAAAAGCGGGTGTATTGTGCACTCGCTTTTTATCTAGTATAATAGAGAGTGAAGCAAAATTGAGAATACCGCTTGAAATTTTTAAAGTTTTGCTTTATCATAGTGAAGTATAAAGATAAATGGGAGGCGTAAAATGTATAAGATACAAAAAGCAGAAAAGTTAGCAGACAAAATTTTTCTCATGGATGTAGAAGCAAAAAGAGTAGCAAAGCATTGCGAACCGGGACAGTTTGTAATTGTAAAGATGGATGAGAAAGGTGAAAGAATCCCTCTCACAATTTGTGATTATAATAGAGAAGCAGGAAAGATTACTATTGTATTCCAAACAGTTGGCGCATCTACAGAAAAGATGGCAGAATTAAAAGCAGGAGACAGTTTCCGCGATTTCACAGGACCTCTTGGATGTGCTTCTGAGTTCGTTCATGAAGATATAGAAAGTTTAAAAGGTAAGAAGATGTTGTTTGTTGCCGGTGGTGTTGGTGCAGCTCCTGTATATCCGCAGGTGAAATGGCTCCATGAGCACGGAATTGAAGCGGATGTTATCGTTGGTTCTAAGACAAAAGACATGTTGATTCTGGAAGATGAGATGAAAGCAGTTGCTGGGAACTATTATCCTTGTACAGATGACGGT
>OGDJ01000923.1_pt1 | contig 13338 bp, 11 predicted proteins | sample 1570401 | NCBI WGS metagenome assembly OGDJ01 (sample SAMEA2582185, study PRJEB24529) | metagenome | biome: Human gut stool | place: China | collected 2011
GTTCGCATAAAAGCCCTGCTTCTTGAGCAGTTCTTCGTGTCTGCCCTGCTCTACGATGTCGCCGTCCTTCATGACAAGGATCATATCCGCATCGCGTATGGTCGACAGGCGGTGTGCGATGACAAAGCTGGTACGTCCCTTCATCAGGTGATCCATCGCTTTCTGGATCGCCACCTCTGTGCGCGTATCAACCGACGATGTCGCCTCGTCAAGAATCAGGATCTTGTTGTCTGCAAGAATTGCTGTTGCAATGGTAAGAAGCTGTTTCTGTCCCTGAGAGAGTCCGCCGCCGTCCTCTCCGATCACCGTATCATAGCCCTTTGGCAGACGCTTGATAAAGCTGTGTGCGTGAACCGCCTTGGCTGCCGCAATCACCTCTTCATCGGTCGCATCCGGTTTGCCCATGACAATATTTTCACGGATGGTTCCGGTCTTTAACCATGTATCCTGCAATACCATGCCATATCCCGCACGCAGGCTGTGTCGGGTCATTTCACGGATATCAATGCCCGATACGGAAATTTTACCGTCATTCACATCGTAAAAACGCATGAGCAGCTTCACAATCGTTGTCTTACCGGCACCTGTATCCCCCGTAATCAAGTAGAGCCCGTGTTCTCCAAGTTTTTCAAAATCAATCGTGCTCTCTCCCGCATAGGGGCCAAAAGCACTGAACACCAGTTTTTTTGGCCTCATTCTTTTATCTCCCGGATCAATTTTTCTGCAAACTCTTCCTGCTGTTTCATCATAGATGCCTGGTCTCTTTTATTACGATATTTTTTTGTAATCTTATTAATCTCTGGCTGCATATGCTGATTGATCTTCATAGATCTCTGCTGTTTCATAGTAACAGGTAATAAGATCAATTTAGAAACCAATGTAAATAAAATAATACATAAACCGACATTATAGATTCCCATTGCAGCTAATCCATCATAGATTGCTCGAATGATCCAACCAAAAATAATTACAAACGGAGCTAAGATTCCTCCGTTACCCGTGCTCTGCTGGGCTTGTGCCAATAACATCATTTTTTGCACCTTTTTCCTTTCCTTACTTCCGGAACAGGGTCATATCCGCCTTTTGAAAAAGGATTACATCTTATAATTCTCCAAAGCGCTAACGCCCCACCTTTGACAGCTCCATACTTTTCGACAGCCTCTAACCCATAGGTGGAACAGGTCGGGTAGTATGGACATTTTGTTGTTTTCATCGGAGAAATATACTTTCTATAAAATTTAATCAAAGCAATCAATATTTTTTTCAAAATGATTCCATCTTCTTTTCTAAAATCTTTACTTCAAAATTTTATGAAGACCTCCAAGATGTAACAAAGCACTTTCCACTTCATGATATGAAATGTCTTTTGCTGTATTTCTTGCGATGACTACAATGTCTAAACCACTATTAAACATGTCTTCCTGTAGCCGGTAACTTTCTCTGATCAATCGGGTTACATGATGTCTTATAACACTATTTCCTACTTTTTTACTTACCGATATGCCTAACCGGTTTCTGTCTGTATCATTTTCCAGAACGTACATCACCAGATAACGGTTTGCATAAGACTTTCCTTTTTTATATACGTTCTGAAAATCTCTGTTTTTCTTTAATGATTCTGAATATTTCATCTAATATCCTTTGCCAAAAATTGATCATAAAAGAAGAAAAGACCACAAATATGTGGCCTATGCTGATAATTTTTTTCTACCTTTTAATCTTCTTGCAGCCAATACTTTTCTTCCGCCTGCAGTACTCATTCTGCTTCTGAATCCATGAACTTTAGCTCTCTGTCTCTTCTTAGGTTGGAATGTCATCTTCATGTCACATACACCTCCTCTACAATTCAAACATATATTTTACTCAATGTTATGATAAGTCTACTTCAATAGCGACAAAACATCATTTTTATTTATATCAAAATAATCGGACAAAGTCAAGCAAAATCTCATAAAATAAGGCTTTTGCCAATATTTAGTTTTCCACTTTCTGTCATTTTTGTTTTTTTACCACTATATATATAAGGAAGAAATGCATTTTATCTATATATGGTATAATGTTATACACATAGAAAATTAAAAATTTTTCCACAGAAAACCCAGTATTTATGCCGTTTACATAAGTTATCCTCAATTTGTGGATAACTTGTGGACAATTTCTTGATAATATCATCATAACTTGTGTATAAATGTGTACAAGCCTTATTTTTTCCGGTCTATAACTATTTTTCCATTATTAACAATAACTTCTAGTATATTCACATTAAGCGTTAAAACGCCCATATAGCCACTTTTTTTATCAACGCCCTATCCCCAGTCCTTCCACAATTAAACGTTGATAATTCCGCAAAAATAGTGTAGGATAGCATTATATAGAATTTTTTAGAGTTTTTTAAGCAGTTAAGATTAACTGCTATATTTTAGTGCTATCAGAAAACGGAGTTAGAAAATGGACAAGATTTTGGAAAAATGGGATGAAATTTTACAGACAGTAAAAACAGAGCATGATGTCAGCGATATTTCTTTTGATACCTGGATCAAACCTCTGGAGGTTTTTGGCGTTGAGGGAAATACCCTCTATATCCTTGTTCCATCCGAACAGATGACTTTAAGTTATATTTCAAAAAAATATTATCTTCCTTTAAAAGTAGCAATTGCTGAAATTATCGGAACAGAATATGAGATTCAGTTTATTTTACCGGAACAGACCAAAAATATCAGACCTTCCAATAATAAAGGAAAGAAAACACCGGAACCAGAAGCTTCCAAACGTTCCAACTTAAATCCAAATTATACATTTGATACTTTCGTCGTCGGCAGCAATAACCGTTTTGCACAATCTGCCTCCCTGGCAGTAGCGGAATCTCCGGGAGAAGCTTACAACCCTCTTTATATTTATGGTGGACCTGGACTTGGAAAAACCCACTTGATGCATTCCATTGGACATTTCATCCTGGAAAGAAATCCGGAAGCAAAAGTTTTGTATGTTACTTCCGAGGAATTTACCAACGAAGTTATCGAATCGATCCGTAGTGGTAACGCCTCTGCGATGAATAAATTCCGTGAAAAATACAGAACCATCGACGTTCTCATGATCGACGACGTTCAGTTTATTATAGGAAAAGAAAGTACACAGGAAGAATTTTTCCACACGTTCAACGCTCTCCACTCCGCAGGCAAACAGATCATTTTAACATCGGATAAACCGCCAAAGGATATGGAAACGTTAGAAGAACGAATCCGTTCCCGTTTCGAATGGGGACTTATGGCAGACATCGGAGCTCCTGATTACGAGACGCGAATGGCAATCCTTCGCCGGAAAGTGGAATCTGATGATATGTCCTTAAGCGATGACATTTTAAATTACATCGCAAATAATATTAAATCCAACATCCGTGAATTAGAGGGAGCTTTGAACAAACTCCTCGCTTACTCGAATCTGGAAAAAACAGAGATCACCATGGAGATTGCCAAGAAAGAACTTCAGAATATTATCACACCGGACAAGCCAAGAGAAATTACTCCTCAGCTTATCATTGAAGTTGTTTCGGAACATTTCCAGATTTCACTGGATCAGATGATCTCAAAAAACAGAAGTAATGAGATTGCAAGACCAAGACAGATTGCCATGTACCTCTGTAAAACCATGACGGATATTCCACTGGATTCCATCGGTTCCTTACTGGGCGGAAGAGATCACTCGACCATTATCCACGGCATCAAAAAAATTGCGGATGAGTACGATTCCAACGAACAGACACGCAATTTAATTGAAACTATCAAGAAAAAAATTAATCCAAACTAAAGTTATCAACTTTTTTTCGAGTTATTAACAAAATTTTGTGGATAACCTGTTCAAATCGTGTTTAATTTATGTTTAAAGTTTTGGATAACCTTTTTTTCAGAATGAATTTCAAATTTTTTCTGAGGAGGCTTAAAATTTTAATTCACATTTTATCCAAGGTTAATCCTCATGCTTTTCACATAGTTATACAGTCGGATTTTTAGGACAAGCCCTTATGTTTTCAAGGGTTGCAAGGTTATTCACTTATTCACACACACTAATACGACGACTTTTAATATCTTTTATTAATTATATTTATATTGGCTTTCGCCAAGCAGGAAGGAGTTATTCACATTATGAAATTAATCTGTTCTAAATCAAATCTGCTTCATGGAGTTAACATTGTGTCCAAAGCTGTTCCAACCAGAACCACAATGGCAATCCTTGAATGTATTTTAATTGATGCTTCTGCTAATGAAATTAAATTAACAGCAAACGATATGGAACTTGGAATTGAAACTAAGATCGAAGGAGAGATTGCAGAGAGAGGTATCATTGCATTAGATGCTAAGATTTTTTCTGAGATTGTCCGTAAATTACCGGACAGTGATGTTGTGATCGAAACAGATTCCAATTTTAAAACTACCATTACCTGTGAGAAAGCAAAGTTTAACATTGTTGGAAAATCAGGCGATGATTTTTCCTATATTCCATTTATTGAAAGAAATGAATGTATTTCAATCTCCCAGTTTACTTTAAAAGAAGTCATTCGTCAGACGATTTTCTCAATTGCTGACAATGATAATAATAAACTGATGACGGGTGAACTTTTCGAGATTGAAGAGAATCAGTTAAAAGTAGTTTCTCTGGATGGACATAGAATTTCCATCCGTAATATTGAATTAAAGAATAATTACGATCATAAGAAAGTAGTTGTTCCTGGTAAAACACTTCAGGAAGTAAGTAAGATTTTACCTGGAAGTGCAGAGGAAGAAGTCAATATTTTCCTTTCAGAGAATCATATTGTATTTGAATTTGATGATACTACAGTTGTATCCAGATTGATTGAAGGAGAGTATTTCAAGATTGAGCAGATGCTTTCCTCTGATTATGATACAAAAGTTAAGGTTAATAAGCGTGAATTATTAGACTGTATCGACCGTGCAACACTTCTCGTAAAAGAGGGTGACAAGAAACCAATTATCATGAATATTACAGATGGAAATATGGAATTAAAGATCAATTCTTTTATTGGTTCCATGAATGAAGATATTGATATCGCAAAAGAGGGAAAAGATATCCTCATTGGATTTAATCCAAAATTCTTTATCGATGCATTGAGAGTCATCGATGAGGAAGAGGTTTCTCTTTATATGGTAAACCCGAAGGCTCCATGTTTTATCAAGGATGATGACGGAAAGTTCATTTATCTGATCCTTCCGGTAAACTTTAACGCAGCCACTAACTAAGAAAGGCAGAAAGATGATCACAGTAAATATCAGAGAGACGGATGAATTTATCAAACTGGGACAGGCTTTGAAAAAAGCAGGTCTTGTAGAATCCGGAGTAGATGCAAAGTTTTTTATTCAGGATGGACAGGTAAAATTAAACGGCGAGACAGAGCTTCAGCGCGGAAAAAAATTATACAATGGAGATGTTGTTTCCTTTAACGGCGAGACAATTCAGATTGTAAAATGATCATAAAGTCAATTGAATTGCAGAATTTTCGAAATTATGAAGATTTAAATATTTCATTTGATGAGGGAACCAATATTTTTTACGGGGACAATGCGCAGGGAAAAACGAATATCCTTGAAGCTGCATACTTAAGTGGAACAACTAAGTCCCACAAATGTAGTAAGGACAAGGAAATGATCCGTTTCGGGGAGCAGGAGTCCCATATCAGAACGGTTGTTGTAAAAAAAGATAAAGAATATCAGATTGATATGCATTTAAAACACAATCGTTCCAAGGGAATCGCAATCAATAAAGTTCCGATCAAAAAAGCCAGCGAGCTTTTTGGAATTCTCAATATGGTATTTTTTTCGCCGGAGGATCTGAATATTATCAAAAATGGTCCGGCGGAACGCCGCAGATTTCTGGATTCTGAATTATGCCAGCTGGATAAAATATATTTGTCAGATCTTACAACTTACAATAAAATTTTGAATCAGCGTAACAAATTATTAAAAGATATGGTTTACAGACCGGATTTAAAGGATACACTTCCGGTATGGGATATGCAGCTGGTAGAAACTGGCAGGAAAATCATTCGGCGAAGAAAACAGTTTGTTGATGAGCTAAATGAGATCGTGCATGATATTCACTATCGGATTTCCGGTGAAAAAGAAGATCTTCTTTTGCAGTATGAACCAAGTATTGAAGATATTTTTTTCGAGGATGAACTTTCCAGAGTCAAAGAGAGGGATATGCGGCAGTGTATGACATCTGTAGGACCGCACCGGGATGATCTTCTTTTTTCCATCGGTGAGGTGGACATTCGGAAGTTCGGCTCGCAGGGACAGCAGAGAACTTCAGCTCTGTCCTTGAAATTGTCAGAGATTGAACTGGTCAAACGGTCCATTCATGATACACCGGTTTTGTTGCTCGATGATGTGTTGTCGGAACTTGACAGTAACCGGCAGAATTATCTGCTCAACAGTATTCATGATACACAGACGCTGATCACCTGTACAGGGCTGGATGAATTTGTAAAAAACAGATTTCAGATCAATAAGATATTTAAAGTTGTACAGGGGACTGTGGAAGAGAGAAAAGAATTATAATTAGATTACATTTGTAGTTTAGTATAAAAAAATAAGAGTTCATGGGTGAAAACCTGTGATACAGCTTGGATTGTACATATTTTTTTATGTGCAGAATGGAGGAATAAATGGGTACAGAAAACGAATATGGTGGAGACCAGATCCAGATTTTGGAAGGACTTGAGGCTGTTCGTAAAAGACCTGGTATGTATATTGGTAGTACATCAGCCAGAGGATTGCATCATCTGGTATATGAGATTGTTGACAACTCAGTTGACGAGGCACTTGCCGGATACTGCAAAAATATTGAAGTGACCATAAATGAAGACAATTCGATCACTGTAGAAGATGATGGACGTGGTATTCCGGTCGACATCAATCACAAAGCTGGAAAATCCGCATTGGAAGTCGTATACACTGTACTTCATGCCGGTGGAAAATTTGGCGGTGGAGGCTACAAAGTATCTGGTGGACTTCACGGCGTAGGTGCGTCAGTTGTAAATGCACTTTCCACAAAGTTAAAAGTTGAGGTTTACCGTGAAGGAAAGGTTTATTTCCAGAGTTACAAGATCGGTAAACCGGATGAACCGGTAAAAGTGATCGGAGAATGCGGCGAGGACAAGCACGGAACAAAGGTTACTTTCTGGCCGGACGGATCGATTTTTGAAGAGACCGTTTTTGATTATGATACGTTAAAACAGCGTCTGCGTGAGACGGCCTTTTTGACAAAAGGTTTAAGAATCGTGCTGACAGATTTAAGAGAAAACCCGGCGAGAACTCATGATTTTCATTATGCCGGCGGTATCAAGGAATTTGTTACTTACTTAAACAAGAGCAAAGAAGCTTTATACTCGGAAGTCATTTACTGTGAGGGCAGTGGAAATGGTGTCTATGTGGAAGTTGCCATGCAGCATAATGATTCCTACAATGAGTTGACGTTAAGTTTTGTCAATAACATTATCACACCGGAAGGTGGTACACATCTTGCCGGATTCCGTAATGCATTGACGAAAACATTTAATGCTTATGCAAGAGCGAATAAATTATTAAAAGACAGTGAACCGGCATTGACGGGTGATGATATCCGTGAAGGACTGACCGCCATTATCAGTGTCAAGATTGAGGAACCTCAGTTTGAGGGACAGACCAAGCAGAAACTGGGTAACAGCGAAGCCCGCGGTGCGGTGGATTCCATTGTAAGCGAGCAGCTTACTTACTTTTTAGAGCAGAATCCGACGGTTGCCAAGACAATCTGTGAAAAGTCACTTCTTGCACAGCGCGCGAGAGAGGCAGCAAGAAAAGCGAGAGATTTAACCAGAAGAAAAACAGCACTGGAGGGAATGTCTCTTCCGGGAAAACTGGCAGACTGTTCTGACAAAGATCCAAAGAACTGTGAGATTTTCATCGTCGAGGGAGATTCCGCCGGCGGTTCCGCTAAGACTGCGAGAAGCCGTGCAACCCAGGCAATCCTCCCACTTCGTGGTAAGATTTTAAATGTCGAGAAGGCAAGACTGGATAAGATTTATGGAAATGCTGAGATCAAAGCTATGATCACTGCGTTTGGTACAGGTATTCATGAAGACTTTGATATCAGCAAACTTCGTTACAACAAGATTATCATTATGACGGATGCCGATGTCGATGGTGCCCATATCAGTACGTTAATGCTGACATTCCTTTATCGGTTCATGCCGGATCTGATCAAAGAAGGTCATGTATATCTGGCACAGCCGCCACTATACAAGATCGAGAAAAATAAAAATGTATGGTATGCCTACAGTGACGATGAGTTAAATGCAATCTTAACGGAGATCGGACGTGATGGAAATAATAAAATCCAGCGTTACAAAGGACTTGGTGAGATGGATGCGGAGCAGCTCTGGGAAACTACCATGGATCCGGAGAAACGAATTTTAAAACGTGTCATGATCGATGATGAGAGTACTTCTGAGATTGATATTACATTTACAACTCTCATGGGAGATAAAGTAGAACCGAGACGTGAGTTTATTGAAGAAAATGCGAAGTATGTGCAGAATCTCGATATCTAAGATTGCATGTGTTAGAAATTATATATTACTGCAAATGTAGTTCAATAAAAAATAGAAAGTTTATTTATAATATAATTGCAAATGTAGTTTAATTAGAGAAATGCAGATTTTTAACCAAAAAGAATTTGCAGGAATGAGGTAAATAGAATGGATGACAAAATTTTTGATCAAATCCATGATGTCGATCTGAAAAAAACAATGGAGACATCCTACATCGATTATGCGATGAGCGTTATCGCCCAGCGTGCATTGCCGGATGTAAGAGATGGTTTGAAACCGGTACAGCGTCGTGTACTCTACTCCATGATCGAATTAAATAATGGACCGGACAAGCCACACAGAAAATGTGCGCGTATTGTCGGTGATACCATGGGTAAATACCATCCACATGGAGACAGTTCCATCTACGGAGCATTGGTCAACATGGCACAGGACTGGTCTACAAGATATCCGCTTGTTGATGGTCATGGAAACTTTGGTTCCGTCGACGGTGACGGTGCCGCTGCAATGCGATATACAGAGGCAAGACTTAGTAAAATTTCCATGGAGATGCTCGCGGACATAAATAAAGATACCGTTGATTTTGTACCAAACTTCGATGAGACCGAGAAAGAGCCGACGGTGCTTCCTTCCCGCTATCCGAATCTTCTGGTAAACGGAACAACTGGTATAGCTGTCGGTATGGCTACAAACATTCCGCCTCACAATCTGCGTGAGGTGATTCATGCTGTCGTAAAAATTATCGACAACGAAGTGCTAGAGGATCGTGGGACAGATATCGAAGAACTTTTGAGTATTGTAAAAGGTCCGGATTTTCCAACCGGAGCGATGATTCTTGGAACAACCGGAATTAACGAAGCTTACCGCACCGGACGTGGAAAAATCAGAGTTCGTGCGATCACCAATATCGAACCAATGCAAAACGGTAAAAACCGTATCGTTGTGACCGAACTTCCATACATGGTCAACAAAGCAAGACTGATCGAGAAAATCGCAGAGCTTGTAAGAGATAAAAAAATTGATGGAATCACGGATCTTCGTGATGAGTCTGACCGTCAGGGTATGCGTATCTGTATCGAGCTGCGCCGCGATGTAAATCCGAATGTGGTTTTGAATCTGCTCTACAAACATACCCAGATGCAGGATACGTTTGGTGTTATCATGTTAGCCCTTGTGGACAACCAGCCAAAAGTATTAAATCTCCATGAGATGTTAGGCTACTATCTGGATCACCAGAAAGATGTTGTGACCAGAAGAACAAAATACGATTTAAACAAAGCAGAAGAACGCGCTCACATTCTGGAGGGCTTACTGATCGCGCTTGATAATATCGATGAAGTGATCAATATTATCCGAAGCAGTGCAAATACACCGGAAGCAAAAAATCGTTTGATCGAGAGATTTTCCCTGACAGATGTACAGGCACAGGCAATCGTCGATATGCGTCTGCGCGCACTGACAGGTCTGGAACGCGAGAAGATCGAAGCTGAGTATGCAGAGTTGATGGATCGTATTGCAGAGTTAAAAGCAATTCTGGCAGATGAGAAAAAACTCCTTGGTGTTATCCGTGAGGAGATTCTTCTCATTGCAGAAAAATACGGTGATGAGAGAAGAACTTCCATCGGATTTGACGAGTATGATATTTCCATGGAGGATCTCATTCCGGTAACGAACACTGTGATCGCAATGACAAAACTTGGCTATATCAAGAGAATGAGCCTTGATAATTTCCGTGCCCAGAACCGTGGAGGCAAGGGAATCAAGGGAATGGAGACAATCGATGAAGATTACATTGAGGAACTTTTGATGACGACTTCCCATCATTACATGATGTTCTTTACCAATACCGGCCGTGTATACAGAATGAAAGCCTACGAAATTCCGGAGGCAAGCAGAACTGCGAGAGGAACTGCGATCATCAACCTGTTGCAGCTTCAGCCGGGAGAAAAAATCACTGCGGTCATTCCAATCAAGGAATACACTGAAGGTCATTATCTGTTTATGGCTACCAAGAATGGTATCGTGAAGAAAACACCGATCACAGACTACGCAAATGTCAGAAAGACTGGACTTGCAGCCATCACACTGCGTGAAGATGATGAGCTGATAGAAGTAAAGAAAACAGACAACGAACAGGATATTTTCCTTGTGACAAAATACGGACAGTGTATCCGTTTCAATGAAAGAGATGTCAGAAGCACCGGAAGAACCTCTATGGGTGTGATCGGTATGAATTTGACGGATGGAGATAAAGTTGTCGGAATGCAGATGGAATCCCAGGGTGAATCACTGATGATCGTATCTGAAAAAGGTCTTGGAAAATGCACACTTGCATCTGAATTTACAGCCCAGAACCGTGGTGGTAAAGGTGTGAAATGCTATAAGATCACAGAGAAAACAGGAAATATCGTTGGTGTGAAAGCAGTCAATCAGGATGATGAGATGATGCTGATCACAACGGAGGGAATCATTATCCGTATCAAAGTCAGTGATACGGCATTACTCGGAAGAGTTACTTCCGGTGTAAAACTGATGAATCTTGCGGATGATGTCACAGTTGCAAGCATTGCAAAAGTACGTGAGGACAAATCCCTCATGGACAATACAGATGAATCTGAACTTGTCACAGAGGAAGAGGAAGCCAAAAGTGCTGCGGCTGCAGCAGAGGCTGCAAAAAAAGCGGCAGGTCAGATGACAGAAACGGATGATGAATTAATGCAGGAATTATTAAGCCGTGCTGAGTCTGATTCGGAAGAAGAATAAAAGAATATTTTGACCGCAGTGATACAAAGAATTCACTATGGTCAGGACAGTAGGCTGCCACATTTTTATGTAGCAGCCGATTTGTCTATATAAAAACGAATTATATTTCATGATAAGGAGCCTGATAAAAAGGTTTTTCAATTTTGATCAAAAAAATGATATCAACACAAAAATAAAAAATAACACATATTATCAAGAAAATCACATTGTAAATGTGGATAACGTGTTGCGGAAATCCAACTTGCGTGGAAAAATTCATTGTCATAGCAAAAACTTTCGTTTATACTTTTGCGTAAATATAGAATACATGAGTTTTAAAATTGTAGTAAAACTCCAATAGAAAGCAGAACAACAGGGGGAATGAAAAGTGCCGCAAAATTTTTATGAGTTAGTATGGATTTTTATTATTTATGCATTTATCGGATGGTGTACAGAGGTATCCTATGCAGCATTGGACCGGGGAATTTTTGTAAACCGGGGATTTTTAAATGGACCTTATTGCCCAATTTACGGATGTGGAGTGGTGATCGTTGTAGCTGCTTTGACTCCGCTAAAGGACAACCTGCTGATATTATTTGCGGGTTCTTTCTTACTGACTTCCATTTTGGAATACATTACAGGGTTTATTCTGGAGAAAGTATTTCACAATAAATGGTGGGACTATAGCAATAAGCCGTTTAATCTTCACGGATATGTATGTTTGAAATTTTCCATCTACTGGGGACTCGCATGTACATTCATTATGGATGTGATTCATCCAATCATTTACAAAGGAATCACCATGATTCCACATATTCTGGGTGTTGTGCTGCTCTGTATTATCATGTCGGCTTTCGCTGTTGACTGCGGTGTTACTGTTACTACAATTTTGAAGTTTAACAAGCGATTAAAAGTTATGGATGAAATGGCTGAGAAAATACATAAATTATCCGATGAAATCGGTGAAAATATCTACGAAAATGTGACAACTGCAGTAGAAAAATCGGAGGAGTTCCAGGAAACACATGAGAAACTTCTCACAAAAATTTCTGATACGAAAGAAAATCTTATGGATCTGCCATCCTCTGCAAAAGAGAAGATCGCTTCTACTGCAGCAAGTGCCAGAGAAAAACTTTCTGAGTCTGCAGAAAATATCAATGTAAAAGAAAAGATTGCTACTTACAAAGAAACACGCGAGGCGGCTCGTCTGGAAAAACAGCGTGAGAAAGAAGAACTTGAGCGCAGATACAAAGAATTATTTGCAGAGAAGAATTTTGGTTTCAAGCGTTTGATGAAGGCGTTCCCGGATATGACTTCCCGTGAACAGAATGAATCTCTGGAGAAATACAAGAAATACTTTAACATCCGCAAACCGGATCATAAAAAAGAATCGTAAGAAAATATATATCAAACTGCAAATGTAGTAATATTTTTTATACAGAGATTAATTTGATAGAAAAAATTAAGCGATAGAATATAAAACAAAATAGCGTCAGGAGAAACAAATATGATCAGAACAGTGAATACAGAGGATATCGTAAAAAATATAAAAGAAATGTGTATCGAGGCAAACCATTATCTTTCCAAAGATATGGATAAAGCCCTGAAAGATGCCACCGCTTCCGAAAAATCAGAACTTGGTAAAAAAATATTAAATCAGCTTCAGGAAAACTTGAAAATTGCAGATGAAGAGATGATCCCAATCTGTCAGGATACCGGAATGGCTGTATTTTTTGTAGAAATCGGTCAGGACGTGCATTTTGAAGGGCAATGGCTGGAAGATGCAATCAATGAAGGTGTACGCCGCGGATACGACAAAGGATATTTAAGAAAATCTGTAGTAAAAGACCCGGTACGCCGTGGAAACACAGGGGACAATACACCGGCTATGATTTACACAGAAATCGTTCCTGGCGATAAAGTTAAGATCACAGTAGGACCGAAAGGTTTCGGAAGTGAGAACATGAGATCGGAAGAGCGTCGTGTAGGGAAAGAGT
>OGDJ01000924.1_pt1 | contig 13319 bp, 9 predicted proteins | sample 1570401 | NCBI WGS metagenome assembly OGDJ01 (sample SAMEA2582185, study PRJEB24529) | metagenome | biome: Human gut stool | place: China | collected 2011
TTGAAGATAATTATGTGTATGACAATAGATTAGGAGCATTATTACTTTTAGTTTCATATTGTGGAATAGGAGTTTTTATTCTTTATAAGATAGCTGAGTTATTACTTCAAAAATTAAGCTAAAAAAATATAAACTATGGAGTTATTATATTAAAAATATAATATCTTCATAGTTTTTTTTATTTTCACAACTATAAAAAAACAAAATTTCCTATAAAAATATATTTTTTCTTGAAAATAAACAAAATAAGGAGTATAATGATAAATGAAAATAGTAGTTCGATAAAAAACTACTAATGTGGGGGATTAAATTGGAAAAAATAGTAAATAGATTAATAAAGGTAGGCTTTTCTAAAACAGAAGCAATGATATACATAACTTTATTAAGGATTGGGAAAGCTAATGGATATAGGCTAGCGAAGGAGGTAGAGCTATCAAAATCTACTATTTACCAATCTCTTGAAACAATGTATAGAAATGGATATATTTTATTGATACCAAATAGTAGTAAAGAGTATGAAGCTAAAAACCCAGAATTACTATTTGAAGAGATAGAGAGACATTTTTTTGAAAACTCCTTAAACCTAAAAAGGGATTTAAAAAAAATAGAGAATCCAATAAAAGAAAATTATTTCTATAAATTAGAGGATAATGAGAAAATAAAAGCAACATTGAAGAATATAATAAAAAACTCTAAAAAAGAAATATATCTTAATACAGATTTTGATTTACAGGAGATAAGAGAGGATTTAAAAAACGCAATAGATAGAGGAGTAAGAGTAATAGCTTTCTGCTTTAATAAATTAGATAATATGGGATTGAGAATAGAGATATATCATAAGAGTAAAGAGAAAGAAAGTTTCAAAAATCCTAGTAGAATAATGTTAGTTGCTGACCTTAATAAAAGCTTAGTAGTGACAAAAGTTGGAGATAAAATCAGTGGATTTTATACTGATAATCAAGTATTTATAAATATAATATCGGAGCATATACATAGTGATATATATATGGCAAAGTTAGCCCAAATTTATGAGGAGACTTTTAATGAAAAAATAAAGATAGATACTCTTCATGAAAAAAGGAATTTTATAGTATAAGGAGGAAAGATGTTTGAAAGAAGTAGTGGAGTATTGATGCATATATCATCATTACCTAGTGAATATGGAATAGGAGATTTTGGAAAAAAAGCTTATGAATTTGTAGACTTTCTAAATGAAACAGGACAAAAACTATGGCAGATACTTCCACTAGGGCCAACAGGTTATGGAGATTCTCCTTATCAATCTTATTCAGCCTTTGCTGGAAATTTTCTTTTCATAGATATGGAAGAATTTGTAAGAGAGGGATATATAGCAGATGAAAATCTTATTCCTTTAAAAAAAATAAATTATGATGATAATTTAGACTATGAGCAAGTAAAATATGAGAAGGAAAAACTTTTAAAAGTAGTATTTGAAGAGTTTATGAAAAGAGAGGACTCAAAAGAGGAGTATAAAAAGTTTATTAATAAAAATAGTTATTGGTTAGAGGATTATGCTCTATATATGGTACTAAAAGATAAATTTAACGGATTACCTTGGCAACAGTGGAGTAAAATCTATAAGAATAAAATTAGAAAAAAATTTGAAAAAGATATAATTGAAGAAAAAATGCTTGAATATTATAGATTTTTGCAATATACTTTCTATAAGCAATGGAAGAGATTAAAAGAATATGCTAATAGTAAAGGTGTAAAAATAGTTGGAGATATTCCTATCTTCGTTGCAACAGATAGTGCAGATACTTGGAGTAATCCTGAGATATTTCAATTTACAGAATCAGGAGTTCCTAAAAGAGTAGCTGGTTGTCCACCAGATTATTTTAGTAAAACAGGGCAATTATGGGGAAATGTTCTCTATGATTGGAAAAAATTAAAAAAAGATAATTATAAGTGGTGGATAGATAGAATAAGATTTTGTTTTGAAATATATGATATTGTAAGAATAGACCACTTTAGAGGTTTTGAATCATATTGGAGTATCAAATATGGAGAGCAAACTGCTATCAGAGGGCATTGGGAGAAAGGACCTGGAATAGAGCTATTTAGAACTATTGAAAAAAGATTGGGAAAACTTCCAATAATAGCTGAAGATTTAGGGCTTTTGACTCCACAAGTTAAAAAGCTTCTAAAAAGAACAGGGTACCCTGGTATGAAAATATTAGAGTTTGCTTTTGATAATGAGGATAATGATTACTTACCACATAAGTATGAAAAAAATTGTGTAGCATATATGGGAACACATGATAATGATACTGTTGTCGGTTGGTATGAAAATTTAAGTCCAGAAACTAAAAATAGATGTGATGAGTATCTTAAAAAATGGCTTTTAGAAAGAGACAGAAATTATTGGAATCCAATAGAGTGGAGAGGAATAGAAACTCTTTGGAGCTCAGATGCCCAAATGGTAATAATTCAGATGCAAGATTTACTTGGATTAGGAAGTTTTGCAAGAATGAATACTCCGTCTACAGTTGGAATAAATTGGAAATGGAGACTTCAGGAAAAAGATTTAACTGAAGATATAAAAGAGAGATTAAAAGAGATAACAAAATTATTTAATAGATAAAATAAAATATTAATGAGGTAAGAGGAATGAGAGTAGAAAAAGAGGTATTAAGAAAACAAATTGAAAGAAACTTAAAAGTAAGTTTTGGAAAAGAGCTTGGGGAAGCTAAAGATTTTGAAATTTATAGAGCATTAGGGCAAGCCGTAATGGAAAACATTGCTGATAACTGGTATGACACAGGGAAGCTTTATGAAAAGCAAAAACAAGCTTTCTATCTATCAGCAGAGTTTTTAATGGGAAGAGCGTTAGGAAACAACCTAATCAACCTTGGAATGTTAAAAGAGGTACAAGAGCTATTCGACGAATTAGGAATAGACTACAATAAAGTAGAGGATGCTGAAGAGGACTCAGCTTTAGGAAATGGAGGATTAGGAAGACTAGCAGCATGTTTCTTGGATTCATTAGCTACTCTTAACCTACCAGGAAAAGGATATGGAATAAGATATAGAAACGGAATATTTAATCAAGAGTTTAGAGATGGATATCAAATAGAAAAACCAGAAACTTGGTTAAAATATGGAGATGTATGGTCAGTAATGAGACCTGATGACGAAGTAATAGTTACATTTGGAGATGGAAGTGTAAGAGCTGTTCCTTATGATATGCCAATAATTGGATATGGAACTAATAATATAAATACTTTAAGACTTTGGGAAGCACACTCATTAGTAGACTTAGACTTAGGAAAATTCAATCAGCAAGACTATCTACATGCAACTCAACAAAAGACTTTAGCTGAAGATATTTCAAGAGTACTATATCCAAATGATTCAACTGATGAAGGTAAAAAGTTAAGATTAAAACAACAATACTTCTTTGTATCAGCATCATTACAAGATATAGTAAAAAGATATAAAAAAGTTCATGGAAATGATTTTGATAAATTTGCAGAATTTACAGCTATCCAATTAAATGATACACACCCAGTTATAGCTATTCCAGAATTGATGAGAATATTTATAGATATTGAAGGAATATCTTGGGAAAAAGCTTGGAGCATAGTAGAGAAAACTTTTGCTTATACTAACCACACAATATTAGCAGAAGCTCTTGAAAAATGGTGGGTAGGATTATATGAGCAAGTTGTACCAAGAGTTTATCAAATAACTCAAGGAATAGATAACCAATTAAGAGAGTTATTAGAGCAAAAATTCCCTGGAGATAAAGCTAGACAAGATAGAATGAGAATAATCAATGGAAATATGATTCATATGGCTTGGCTTGCTATCTATGGAAGCCATAAAGTAAATGGGGTTGCTGCTTTACATACTGAAATCTTAAAAAATAAAGAATTAAAAGATTGGTATGAATTATATCCAGAAAAATTCTTAAATAAAACAAATGGAATAACACAAAGAAGATGGTTATTACAATCTAACCCACAATTAGCTAGTTTAATCACTGAATTAATTGGAGATGCTTGGATAACTGATTTAAGTGAATTAAAAAAATTAGAAGCTTATTTAGATGATGAAAAAGTTTTAAAAAGAATTTTAGATATAAAACATGAGAAAAAAGTAGAACTTGCAGAGTTTTTAAAGAGAACTCAAGGAATAGAGATAAATCCAGATTCTATCTTTGATGTACAAATAAAAAGATTACACGAATACAAAAGACAACTATTAAATATATTCCAAATCATAGGGCTATATAATAAATTAAAATTAAATCCTAGCATGAACTTTACTCCAGTAACATATATATTCGGAGCTAAAGCAGCACCTGGATATTTTGTAGCTAAAGGAATAATCAGATTAATAAACGAAGTAGCACAAATGATAAATAAAGATCCAGATGTAAACTCTAAATTAAAAGTAGTATTTGTAGAAAACTATAGAGTATCAGTGGCACAAAAACTATTCCCAGCAGCAGATATATCTGAACAAATTTCAACAGCTGGAAAAGAAGCTTCAGGTACAGGAAATATGAAATTTATGTTAAATGGAGCCTTAACTTTAGGAACTATGGATGGGGCAAATGTTGAGATAGTAGAAGAAGCTGGAAAAGAAAATAACTATATCTTTGGACTTACAGTAAAAGAAGTAGAAGAGATGAGAGCAAATGGATATGACCCACATGTTCCATATAATTGTGTAGAAGGGCTTAAGAAAATAGTTGATTCTTTAGTAGATGGAACATTCAGTGACTTAGGAAATGGAGTATATGGAACTATTCACAGATCATTAATGGAAAATGCTCCTTGGCATCAAGCTGACCAATACTTTGTATTAGAGGATTATGAAGCGTATAGAAGAACTCAACAATTAATCAATAAAGAGTATACTTTCAGAATGGACTGGGCTAGAAAACAGTTGAAAAATATAGCTAATGCTGGAAAATTCTCATCTGATAGAACTATAAAAGAGTATGCTGAGGAGATTTGGAATATTACTCCAGTAAAATTATAATAAAACATAGGAGGGGGTAAGATTGGAAAAAGAATTAGATAGATACCTTTTTCATAAAGGAGAACATAGAGAAGCATATAGATATATGGGAGCACATTTTGAAGATGACGGTGTCATCTTCAGAGTGTGGGCTCCTAATGCTAGAGCTATTTCAGTAGTTGGAGATTTCAATGGCTGGAATGGAGATAATCATTTTATGAATAAGATAAACCCAGAGGGAATTTGGGAATTAAAAATACCTGGATTAAAAAAGATGGATTTATATAAATTTAGAGTGGAACAAGCAGATGGAAATGTAGTTTTTAAAGCTGATCCTTATGCTTTTTATTCTGAATTAAGACCAAATACAGCATCAGTACTTTACGATATACCAAAGTTTAAATGGACTGATACTAGATGGATGAATAAAAGAATAACAGGGCTTAATAAGCCTATGAATATTTATGAAGTGCATTTAGGTTCATGGAAGAAGAAAGAAAATGGAGATTTTTTAAATTATAGAGAGATAGCAGAAGAGTTATGTGAATATGTAAAGGATATGAACTATACTCATATAGAAGTAATGCCAATAAATGAGTACCCATTAGATGCTTCTTGGGGATATCAAGGTACAGGATATTATTCTGTAACTAGTAGATATGGTTTACCTGAAGATTTTATGTACTTTGTTAACTATATGCATAGACATAATATAGGGGTAATCTTAGATTGGGTGCCAGGACATTTTTGTAAAGATGCTCATGGATTGTATAGATTTGATGGAACAGCTACTTATGAATATGCAGATGAGAGAATTGGTGAAAATAGAGAATGGGGAACTTGTAATTTTGATTTAACTAGATATGAAGTTCAAAGCTTTTTAATATCTAATGTAAATTTTTGGTTTAAAGAGTTTCATATAGATGGCGTAAGAATAGATGCTGTAGCAAATATGTTATACCTTCCTAATGTAGATGGACTTACAAATCGTTATGGTGGAAAAGAAAACTTAGGAGCTGTAGATTTTTTCAAAAAATTTAACAGTGCTATACATGATGATTTTCCTAATTGTGTAGTTATGGCTGAAGATTCAACAGCTTGGCCAAATGTAACAAAACATGCAGTTGATGGAGGGCTTGGATTTGATAACAAATGGAATATGGGTTGGATGAATGATACCTTAAAATATTTTGAAGAGGATCCGTTATATAGAAAAGATCATCATGGAAAACTTACATTCTCATTTATGTATGCTTTTTCAGAAAACTATGTTTTGCCATTATCACATGATGAAGTAGTACATGGAAAAAAATCTATTTTAAATAAGATGCCAGGATTTTTTGGAGCACAACTAGCTAATGTAAGAGCTCTATACTCATATCAAATGCTACATCCAGGAAAAAAATTGAACTTCATGGGAAATGATTTTGCTCAAGGATTGGAATGGAGATTTTATGAGCAGTTAGAGTGGCAACTTTTAGATAGAGAAGAAAATAAAAAGGTGCAAGATTACTGTAGAGCTTTAAATAAAATGTATTTAAAAGAAAAAGCTCTTTGGGAAGATAGTTGGGATACTTTTGAATGGATAGAACATGAAAATCATAATGGGAATACAATCACATTTTTAAGAAAAACTAAAGATAATAGTGAAAAAATTATAGGGATATTTAATTTCTCTGGGGAGAGCAAAATAGGATATAAAATAGGTGTGCCAGAGGATAAAATATATAGAGTAGTTCTAAACAGTGATGATGAAAAATATGGGGGAACAAACTTTAGTAAGAGAAAGAGATATAAGGCAATAGCTGAGGAATGGAATGGCAGACCTCAACATATTGAAGTAGATATTTGTGGAAACTCTGTTATTTTTCTAAAAGCTGAAGAGAAAAAAATAAAGTCGGAGGAGGAAGTTAAAGAAGAGAAAAAAGAAAAAACAACTAAAAAAAGAGTAATTAAAACTAAAAAAGAAGAGGTATAAAATAAACATTGGGAGGATAGGTATGAAGAAAAAATATATAATAGCTATGTTACTAGCTGGGGGACAAGGAAGCCGTCTTAAAAAACTTACAGAAAAAATAGCAAAACCAGCTGTTTCATTTGGTGGAAAATACAGAATAATAGATTTTACATTGAGTAACTGTTCAAACTCTGGTATAGATACTGTAGGAGTACTTACTCAATATGAGCCACATGTATTAAATGAGCATATTGGAAATGGTTCACCTTGGGACCTAGATAGAATGAATGGTGGAGTTACAGTATTACAACCTCATACTAAGAAAAATGATGAAGGTGGATGGTATAAAGGAACAGCTAATGCTATCTATCAAAATATAGCTTTTGTTGATAAATATGAACCAGAACATGTACTTATCTTATCAGGAGACCATATCTATAAAATGGACTATGACAAGATGTTAAAATTCCATGTAGAAAAAAATGCAGATGCTACTATAGGAGTATTTAACGTTCCTTTAAAAGATGCACCAAGTTTTGGTATAATGAATACTAACGAGGATTTTTCAATCTATGAATTTGAAGAAAAACCAAAAGAGCCAAAAAGTACTTTAGCTTCTATGGGAATATATATATTTAAATGGAGTGTATTAAAAAAATATCTAATAGAAGATGAAAAAGATCCTAACTCAAGTAATGACTTTGGTAAAAATATTATTCCAAATCTATTAAAAGATAATATGAAGTTATTTGCTTATCCATTTGAAGGATATTGGAAAGACGTTGGAACAATTGAAAGTTTCTGGGAAGCTCATATGGACTTATTAAAAGAGGATAACGAATTAAATTTATTTGATAAAAATTGGAAAATTAACACACGTCAAGGGGTATATCCACCACTATATGTAAGTGATGATGCTAAAGTAATAAACTCTCTTGTAGAAAAAGGTTGTGAAATAGAGGGAGAAGTTAAAAACTCAGTTATTTTCCCTGGTGTAAAAATTGGAAAAAATAGTAAAGTTTTTAATTCAGTAATAATGTCTGATACAACAATTGAAGAAAATGTAATTGTAAATAAGGCTATTCTAGCTGAAAATGTATTTGTAGAGAAAAATACAATAATTGGAGATAATAAAGAGATTGTTGTAATAGGAAAAGGCGAAATAGTAAAGAGTAATGCTGTAAAATAGGGTTTTATAAGGGGAGGAAATATGCTTAACAATTATATGGCTATAATATTTTTAGATGAAACATTAGATAATATCAGAGCACTTACTAAGATGAGACCACTTGCTTCTGTACCAGCTGGTGGAACATATAGAATAATTGACTTTTCACTTTCAAATTTAGTAAATGCTGGAATAAGAAACGTAGGAATTTTTGCAGGAAATGAAGATTCAAACTCATGAACTCAGTCCTCCGATAGAGGATCAGAGTGGGATTTAGATAGAAAAAAAGATGGAATATTTATGTTCAAACAAATGGCAGACTCTGCTTATACTACTAACATAAAAAGAGTTAAGAAAAATATGGAATATTTTTTCCGTAGTAAGCAAGAGAACGTAGTAGTATTAAGTTCTCATATGGTATGCAACTTAGATGTAAAAGATGTTGTGAAAAAACATGAAGCTAGTGGAAAAGATATAACTTTAGTATATAAAAATGTTCACAATGCTAATGAGAGATTTGACAATTGTGACAGTGTAAAAGTAGGAGAAAATGGAGAGATTTTAGGAAGTGGACAAAACCTTTTCTTTAAAAAAGATGAGAATATTTCTCTAGAAGCTTTTGTAATGAGTAAAGAGCTTTTAATTAAAATGATTTGTGATGGAATCCAAGAGGGAGTTTATTATACAGTTAGAGATTTAGTAACTAGAAATATGGGGAGAGTTAGTATAAATGGATATGAATTTAAAGGATATTTAGCTTGTATAAACTCTACTAAAGAATACTTTGATTTCAATATGGATCTATTGAAAAAAGAGGTTAGAGAAGACCTTTTCAATCCTGAAAGAAGTATCTATACTAAAACAAAAGATACTCCACCATCATTATTTAGAGAGGGAGCAGAGGTAAATAACAGCCTTGTAGCAAATGGATGTATCTTAAGTGGTACAGTAAGAAACTCTATACTAGCTAGAGGAGCAGTAGTAGAAGCTGGAGCAATAGTAGAGGATTGTATCCTATTACAAGATTCAGTTGTAAAATCTGGGGCTGTACTTAAAAATATAATTGTAGATAAAAATAATGTGATAAAATCTAATGAGAAACTAAGTGCTTCTAGAAACTATCCATTAGTAATTGAAAAAAGTATTAAATGGGATGATAAGCACTATAAAAATCTATTAGCTTATTTAGAAGGAGCTAATAAAGAATAAGGAGGAAAAATATGAAAGTACTTTTTGCTACTGGAGAAGCTTGGCCATTTATAAAAACAGGTGGTCTAGGGGATGTAGCATACTCACTACCAAAGGCTCTAAAAGAAAAAGGAATAGATGCTAGAGTTATACTTCCAAAGTATGGGCAAATTCCTGAAAAGTATAGATATAATATGAAGCATCTAGGACATAAAAAAATATGGGCATCACACTATGATGCTTATGTAGGAATAGAGAGTTATGAACTTGAAGGAGTTACTTATTATTTTGTAGATAATATGCAATACTTTACAAGAGCTAAAATATATGGAGAGCTAGATGATTGTGAAAGATTTACTTTTTTCACTAAAGCAGTAGTAGAGACTTTTGATATTACAGGATTTACTCCAGATATTATCCATTGTAATGATTGGCATACAGCTCTTACTCCAATATATCTATTAGAAAGAGGACTTACTAATATAAAAACAGTCTTCACTATCCATAATTTAAGATTCCAAGGATTTTTTCCTAATCAAGAGATTGAGGAAACACTAGAGATAGATAGAAATAAATATTACCAAGAAGATGGACTTAAATATTATGATATGATATCTTTCTTAAAAGGTGGAGTAGTTTACTCTGACTATATAACAACAGTTAGTGAAACTTATGCTCAAGAGATAAAAACTCCAGAGTATGGGGAAGGAATAGATGGACTATTTAGAAAATTTGATTACAAACTAGCTGGAATAGTAAATGGAATAGATGGAAATGTATTTAAGCTAAGTAATAAACCTAAAAAAGAGATGAAAGCTAAACTACAAAAAGAGTTAGGATTAGAAGTGGACCCAGATGTACCATTAGTAGCAATAATATCAAGACTTGATAGACAAAAAGGTATTGATATGTTAACTCAAACTTTCGATAGAATGATGAATTTAGGAATTCAATTTGTTTTACTTGGAAGTGGAGAAGCTCACTATGAAAACTTCTTTAGATGGAAAGAGAGTCAATATCCTAAAAAAGTTTGTGCTTATATAGGATTTAACCAACCACTATCAATAGATGTATATGAAGGTGCTGATATATTCCTAATGCCATCACTATTTGAGCCTTGTGGACTTTCTCAAATGATAGCTATGAGATATGGAACAATACCTCTAGTTAGAGAAACAGGAGGACTAAAAGATACTGTTACTCCATACAATGAAGTTACTGGTGAAGGAGATGGATTTGGTTTCCAAGAGCCTAATGGAGAGGTATTATTGAAGATACTTTCTTATGCTATATCTATCTATAAAGATAAAAAGCAATGGGATAATATTATAAAAAATGCTAAGGCTAGAGATAATAGTTGGGATATCTCAGCTGATAAGTATATAGAAGTTTATAAAAAAATAATTAAATAAAAATCTATAAGGGGGCTGTTGATATACTATGATAAAAATGTGTAGTATACACAGCCTCATTTTATATTTTTAATATGTTTTGGAGAGAAAAAATGAGTAGTAGAAATAGTGAAAAAGTTTTTGAATATTTAAAAGAAAAGATTATGTCTGGAGAATGGAAAGATGGAGAACAGATTACTCCAGAGATACAATTAGCAAAAGAGCTAGAAGTGGGAAGAAATGCAGTAAGAGAAGCTATTGAAAAACTTGTGGGGATGAAAGTACTTGTTAAGAAAAAAGGAAAGGGGACTTTCGTACAATCTAAGCTTATAGATTTAGAGTTTAATAATATGTTAATTAATACAATAATTAATAAGGATGATTATTTAGATATTTTAGAATTTAGAAAAACTTTTGAGCCAGAAAATATAAAATTATTTATAAGAAATGCAGATGAAAAAGATTATCTTGAATTAAAAAAACTTTATGACGAAATGATAAGTAACAAAGATAATAGAGATAAGTTTTCTTATTATGATGCTATGTTTCATAATTTAATAGCTAAAGGAACAAAAAATACTATAATAATAAAGATTAGTGACATATTGTCTAATATAATGATAGGACATCAAAAAAAATTAAATTTAATTTTAGGTTCAGACAGTGGAATAAAAGAACATACATTGATTTTAGAGGCTATATTTGAAAAAGATGAAGATATGGCATATATGTTTATGAGAAAACATATAATGAGAACAATTAAAGATGTTCTACAAGTTAAAAATGGTTTAGAAAGATAAAAGTGTTCTAAAATAGTTAAAAATATTTTTTTTAAAAAAAAGTTGATAATTTAAAAACAAAATTATTGACTTTTTTTTATTTTTATATTATCATAAATCTATGAATAAAAACAACCTGTAGGACAAGTTTGAGTAAAGTTTAATTTTTAAGGGAGGAAAAATGTTAAAAAGTCAAGAGTTAAGAAAAGTAGCACCAGAAGTAGACCCACTTAGAATAGGAATGGGATGGAAAGTAAAAGATTTAGAAAAACCACAAATAATGATTGAAAGTACATATGGAGATAGTCATCCTGGAAGTGCTCATCTTTTAGATTTTGTAAAAGAGATAGAAAGAGGAATAAATGAAAATGGAGGAAAGGGAGCAAAATATTTTACAACTGATATTTGTGATGGACAAGCTCAAGGTCATGATGGAATGAACTATTCTTTAGCTTCAAGAGAGTTTATAGCTGATATGATAGAGATACAAGCAGGTGCTACACCTTTTGATGCAGGAGTTTTTGTAGCAAGCTGTGATAAAGGAATGCCAGCTAATCTTATGGCAGCAGCAAGATTAAATATTCCATCAATAGTTTTTACAGGAGGAATAATGGCAGCGGGACCTAATATGTTAACATTGGAGCAATTAGGTACTTATAGTGCTAGATTTGAGAGAGGGGAAATTACAAAAGAGGAGTTTTGTTATGCAAAAGAAAATGCATGTCCATCATGTGGAGCATGTTCTTTTATGGGGACAGCTTCAACAATGCAAGTTATGGCAGAGGCATTGGGATTAGCTCTTCCTGGAACAGCATTATTACCAGCTATCTCTCCAGATTTGATGACAAAAGCTTATGAAGTAGGAGTAAGAGCTTTAGAATTAGCAAAAGAGGGAATTCGTCCATCTGATATACTTACAGAAAAAGCATTTGAAAATGCTATAATGGTTCATGCTGCAATAGCAGGTTCATCAAATTCTTTATTACATATTCCAGCAATAGCTCATGAGATTGGAATAGAATTAGATGCAGAGAAATTTGATAAGATACATAGAGAAATTCCATATATTTTAAATATAAGACCTAGTGGATTTTATCCAGGAGAGTACTTCTATTATGCAGGAGGAGTACCAGCAATAATGGAAGAAATAAAAGAATTTTTACATCTTGATGTAATGACTGTAACGGGAAAAACATTAGGAGAAAATTTAGAAGAATTAAAGAAAAATGGATATTATGAAAGATGTTATACTGAATTAGAAAAGCGTAATGTAAAGAAGGAAGATATAATAAAAACTACTACAAATCCAATACAAAAGCAAGGAGCTCTAGCTATATTAAAAGGAAATCTAGCACCAGAAGGAGCAGTAATAAAACATTCTGCTGTGCCAAAAGAGATGCAAGATGCAGTATTGAAAGCAAGACCATTTGATAGTGAAGAGGAAGCTATTAAAGCAGTACTTACTGGAGTAATTCAACCAGGAGATGCAATTATAATAAGATATGAAGGACCAAAGGGAAGTGGAATGCCAGAGATGTTTTATACAACAGAAGCAATTGCTTCAGACTCAAGAATATCTGCATCAACAGCTTTAATAACAGATGGTAGATTCTCAGGTGCTACTCGTGGACCAGCTATAGGACATGTTTCTCCAGAAGCTAGTGAAGGAGGACCTATTGCATTAATAGAAAATGAAGATTTAATTAGAATTAATGTAGCTGAAAGAAAATTAGAAATAATAGGAGTAAAAGGAGAGAAAAAAACTCCAGAAGAGATAGATGAAATACTAAAAGAAAGAAAATCTAGATGGATAAAACCAGTTCCTAAATATACAAAAGGACCAC
>OGDJ01000927.1_pt1 | contig 13260 bp, 8 predicted proteins | sample 1570401 | NCBI WGS metagenome assembly OGDJ01 (sample SAMEA2582185, study PRJEB24529) | metagenome | biome: Human gut stool | place: China | collected 2011
CTACGAAGGCAGTAGCGTTGAACACGCGGTTCGGGTTCCAGCCACAGAAGAGGTTAGAGAGGTTGAACATAAAGTCCACACCCGGAGCTACATATTTCCATTTGTAGCTGGCGGTATACGGAGTACCGTCCTTGGTAGCCTTGTATCCGTTCCATCCGCCCTTGCTCCAGATACCGTTTATCTGACCACGGAGTCCGAAAACAGGAGAGAACTGGTAGCCGATGGCACCCTGGAAGTTAGGAGAAAGCAAGTCTGAGAAGCTTGCCTCACCTACAGTATATTGCCCACCAGCCTGAATATCCAGGAACCAGTGACGCTTAAACTGATATTCGTTTCCATCCTTGTCAGTGTAGGATGCTTGCGCCATAGCGGCTGTAGAGCCGATGACTAACATGACCGTTGCCATGAACAGTTTAATTGATTTCATAATCTTGATAATTATTTGGTTATACCTTCAATTACCAGTCTGACAAGTCCATTACTGGCTGTTGACCTGATGTCAACCGTCTTACGGAAATGTCCAGTACCGTAATTCCTTCCATTATAATAAATAGTCACATATCCTGTTTTACCTGGCATGATGGGACTTTTTGTATAAGTAGCAGTTGTGCAATTGCAGGTAGCTTCTGCCGCACTAATGCTAATAGGAGCATTTCCAGTATTCTTGAATGGGAAGACACATTTTCTGATTGTACTTTTCTGAAAAGTACCAAAGTTGAATGAAGTTTTACCAAATGCTATGGTCCCTTCTTTGTCTTTAGCTTGTAACTGGCAACATGTGACGATAAGTGAAATAATAATCAGAACTAATCTTTTCATTTTTTACCTTGAGAGCGTTTCTTGTCTCTCATTTCTTTGTTGTATAGATTTTGCATGGAATCTTTCTGCTCTGGGGTGATGATGGTCTTATCACCACGACGGCTATCAACCATGCACAGCCTCCATTTACCCAAATGGTCTATTGGCTTGAAATAAAAGGCTGTCTTGATTTCAGGAACATTATCATGTGCTTCCATAATAAGAGCAGTGCATTTCACTTCGTTATTATAAACCTCTTTAAACTTGATGTAGTCAATGGTATGACTCTTGATAGGAAGTGAAGACAACATAGTCTTTATACTTGCCATTTCTTCATTACTCAGAGGCTGTGGTTCTTCGTAAACTGAATCTACATTGTTTTTATACAACATGCCTGCAGCAGAACCATAATCACCTGCTTCTGCATATTGGAAGAATGTATTAACAAGTTGAGTAACCTCAACAGAATCTTTATTGGTTAAGCTTTGTTCAAAACCAGTAAGCCCATTGTCCTTTTTAGGTTTGTCAGAACAAGCAGCAAATGCTATCAACAGAAGGGCGCATAAAAAAGCCCAAACGATTCCATTTAATTTCTTAACCATAATCTATCCCTTATTTAAAAGGGCAGGCATGCCGTACAGTCATGCCTGCCCTCATTTCAATATTTACTTAGTAAAAACTAAATCTTACTTTCTCTTTGCACCACCGATCTGAGTCTTCTCGATAGTTACAACAACCTCAGTCTTCAACTCACCCCAATCGTAAGTTACGGTTGCAGGAATCTTAACCTGGAATGTACCAACTGTACTACCATTGTTGCTATAAGTAATAGTACCGAAGTTCTCAGCAGCAATCTCAGCCTCTGTTGGAGCAACGAAGGCAAGCTTGATCTTGCTTGTCAACTCACTCAACTTGTCATTCCAATTATTGTTCAAGTTGGTCTTAGCATTGTCAATATCAAGAGCGATACTCTTAACACCATAGTAAGTGAAGTAGTTAGTTGAAGGAACACGAGTTCCAACGAAATTGTAACCACGCCAATCTACGAATGTAAGCTTCAATGGTGCTGAAGTTGTTACACCATCAATGAACTTAGCAGTAGCATCTGTGATACTGATAGGGCGGATGAACTTAACATCAAATTCCTTATTTTCAACAGGAACATCGATGTTGCCGCACATTGTAGCTACAACCTTAACTCTTGCTGTAAGAACCTTATCCAAAGTATTTGCACTACCAGTCTTAGGAGCATAAGCATTCAACTTCTCCTTAGCAGCATCGCTACAGTCCTTCATTGAAACGACACCAGTTGTCTTGTTCAATGTAGCAACCAAATTAGCGAGAAGCGGATCAGTAAAGATCTTGTCGCCAACAGCATTTGCATAGAGACCATGACCAGAAACGAACTCATAAGTAAGAACCAACTTAGAGTTGAGACCAGCATAAGGGGCTTTCATTTCATTGACAGCAAGCTTATTGCCCTTCAATGTATTGCTGATATTGAATACGAACTCGTCGTCAGCAGCAGCAGTTTCAGCACCATTCTTCGAATTATCAGTAGAGCCAACAGCCTCTACGTTACCATGGATCTCTGCGAAACCAGAATTAGCATCCAACTTATTTGCACCATACCAGTAAGAAACAAGCTTACTACCATTATCAAATGCAGTGCTTGGAGTCAAATTGATAGCAGATGGAGTCCAAGTGAACTTAACATAAACGTACTTGTCAGCGCTGTTTACATAATCTGGCTTAGCTACGCTTGTTGCATCTGTCTTCTTGGTGAAGCGTATGTAAGTTGTAAGGCTAGTCTTACCTGACTTGAATGCAGCATAAGCCTTCTGATTATTGACAGCCCACTTAAGAACCTCTGTTTCTGTACCATTCACGTCCTGAGTTGTATGTTGAACAACACCAATCTTATTAACAGGAAGCAATGCAGTTGCGTTCAATTCAGCCTTATCAAACTGATCAAGATCTAATGCAGCGCCTTCATAGCCGTAAGTTGTCTCAAACTGAGTCTTAGACAAAGACAACTGAGCGATGATCTGCTCCTCGATATCGAACCACTTCAAATCCTGCTTCATAACGTTGTTATCATCACAATCGATGGTATAAGGAGTAGTTACAGTTGCCATAGGGAATACCTGCTGCTGATCCTGAGTATCCTTATCAGTAATCTTGAACTTCAGATAACCTACGCTAGCAATCTTATTGTTAACGGTATCGGTCAAGATAACACGTACCAGCGGCTCACGGTTCATAGTAGCCGGATTCTGCAATTTGTTTGCCTCTGCAGCAGAATAGCCATAAGGCTGCTGCTTACCACCTTCAGGCATCTGGGCACGCATTGTGTAACCATCGGCAGCTATAGCTGCATGAGCACTCTGTGATGTTTCATTCGTGCCCTTGTGATAACCAACCAATTCGAATGAATACTTAAAGCCAGCCTGTTTAACAAGGTCTTCCTTAGCGTTCTTATCCCAACCTTGGCAGGTTCCACCCTGATATACACGATCGGTATTAATCAACTCACGAAGGTCAATACCCTTATCATTGTTATATTTAAGATTAACCTGTGCAGGATTATTAATAGCTGCTGATGCTGTACCATACAAGTGATTGCAAGCATGAGGATCACTAGCCAAGTTCAACTGCAAATCTGTGTATGCTGTAGCTCTAACTGCAGCGAAATCAGATGTAACAGTGCCGTTAACACCCTTATACTGCAATGCAAGAACAGTAACCTGATTATCATCAGCAATACTCTTAACAGCATCACCATTGTACTTAGTATGAACGGTTACCATACCACTCTTAGACAAGTCAACCTTCTCTACTCTGAAGTCACGCTTTGGTTCAGTACCACGAGTAACATACTTCTTATCAGTTGAAATGAAGCTGAACAGCTCAGCCTTATCCTCTACCTTAGCATTAGCTGGATTCAGGAAATAAGAAGCAGTCATATCAGGAGCATAGTTGAAGAATTCTGATGCAGTTGTAGGAGCATCTGTCTTATAATTTCCATCTGGATCAACTTTCTCAACTGTCTTTGGCTTGAACTTGTAAGTAGCCATCTCGAATGCTTCGATACCCTGATAATAATACTCTGGGCTGAATACGAGAGCCTTCAAGTCTGTTGTCAAGCTAATGGTGACCTTACCATCAGTTGCATCCTTAACACCGAGCAATGTCAGAGCATCCTTCTCCCAAGTAGCAGTAATGATGTTCTCCGTGGTAGATGTATATGCAATCTGTGTTGATTCAACTTTCTTTCCATCCTGATAGATGTCGAAGCAGCCTGTTGCAGGATTTGGTACATAGTACTTGCCGTTTGTACCATTTGTTCCATTGGTACCATTTGTTCCATTTGTTCCATTGGTACCATTTTCACCCTTGTCACCCTTAGCCTTGTACTCGGTCTTTTGGTCGTTCAAGTACCAATAGCCATCATCGCCGATTGTCCAAATGTAGTTAGTACCATTGGTACCATTTGTACCATTGGTGATAGTGTACTCTTTTGGATTACCATCCTTTTTCAACGTGATTTTCACACCATTCTCAACATCTGTGACATCTGTAAGAATAGCACCATTGTTAATTTAGCTCTGGATGTCCTTCACGATTTTGTTAAGTTCATCAATCTGACTCTGCAAACCGCTAATGTCATCATCGTAATCTTTACAAGAAGTAAATGTGCTTACCGAGGCAATTGTCAATGCACCCATAAGCAGCGCGCTTAAATACTTTCTTTTCATCCGATAAATATTTATAAAGTTATACGTTTTTCCTAGCCTTTCGGCAGGAAGTTATTAATTAATTCTCTATATCGAATCAAGAGTCCCGTTTGATGAAAAGAGTCTGCACTTTTAGAAAAGTTCTTCGTTCTCTTTCAAAGGTTCTCTTAGAACAGTTATTTAATTGTTCTTATATATCGTGTGGTTTTTTATGACCACTAATTCCTTATTGTTTTTGTGATATCTCCAGCCGGGAGATTTTTCATGTTGCAAAAGTAAGTATATTTTTTGAAACTTGCAAGTTTTTGAGCATTTTTTTTTCAAAAAAAGGCTAATTTTCTTATGTTTTTTATAAAATAGCCCCCATATTGGGCTTCTAACCCGTCCATTTTCCCTGTTTTCCTCCATTTTGCCGATATAAAACCTACACCTTATTATATATAGGGGAGATTGGCGGTCCTACACCTTATTATATATAGGGACCATCTAGATACGAATGTATGAGTATCTACCAGGAATGTTGTTTTCTGCAGATTACCGAAAAAAATCCGTTTTTCTTTGGTATTATTCCCAAATAGTTGTATCTTTGCACAAAATTACAAGTAATACTGGAGATATGAAGCAAGATACTAAAAGAATACCTTATGGACGCAATGACTTCGTACAAATCATAGAGCAAAACAATTACTATGTGGACAAGACGATGTATTTGCCAGCATTGGAAGATGAGGCGGTAAACCTCTTCTTTATCCGTCCTCGCCGTTTTGGCAAGAGCGTATTCATCAGTATGCTCCAAGCTTATTATGATTGTAACATGAAGGATAAGTTCAAGGATCTGTTCGGCAATCTGTGGATTGGCATGAATCCTACTCCCCTTCAAGGCAAATATCTGGTTCTCTATCTTGATTTTTCGCAAGTAGGCGGACGTATCGACCAGCTGGAAGACAAGTTTAACCGTTATTGCAAAGTGAAGCTGGATAGTTTTGTGGATGTCTACCGTCAATACTATTCGGAGGATTTTGTAAAGAAGGTCTTCGAGGCGGAAGACGCCGTAGACAAGTTGATACTTATCAACGACGAATCGAAGAAGCTGAATCTTCGTACCTATCTCATCATTGACGAATATGACAACTTCACCAATACGGTGCTCAACGAGCAGGGTGAAGGAGTATATCGTGCCATTACCCATGCTGAGGGTTTCTATCGTGATATCTTCAAGAAATTCAAAGGTTCGTTTGAACGTATCTTTATGACGGGTGTGAGTCCTGTGACGCTCGATGACGTGACCAGCGGTTTCAACATCGGATGGCATATATCCACCAAGAAGCAATTCAACCAGATGTTAGGCTTTTCTACAGAAGATGTCTATCAGATGTTCAACTATTATAAGGAAAAGGGCGAAATTGCAGCCAATGCCAACATTGATGACATTGTTAACGAGATGAAACCCTGGTATGATAACTATTGCTTCTCGAAGAGTGCCTTGACATCTCAAAGTAAGATCTTCAACTGCGATATGGTGTTTTATTATCTGCGCAACTATCTGAGCTCTGGCAAGGGCCCTGAAGAGATGATAGACCCTAACACCAAGACCGACTATAACAAGATGAAAAAGCTCATCCAGCTCGACAAGCTAGATGGCGACCGAAAGGGCGTGATTCGCACGATTGCCGAGAAAGGAGAGATTGTGACTACACTCTATGACACCTTCCCTGCAAGAATGATAACAGACCCGCAGGTATTTCCAAGCCTGCTGTTTTATTATGGCATGCTTACCATCAAGGCTACGAGAGGAGCAAAGCTTATACTCGGAATTCCGAACAACAATGTGCGCAAGCAATATTATGAATATCTGATAGAACTCATGGATGCAAAAGCCTATGTCAATGTAAACAAGCTTACTGACTATTACTACGACATGGCATATGAAGGCAAGTGGCATGAAGCCTTGCAATACATGGCAGATTCTTATGCCAAGATTTCTTCCGTGCGTGACGGAATAGAGGCTGAACGTAACATGCAGGGATTCTTTATGGCATATCTCAGTCTGAACGATTACTATTATACTGCGCCAGAACTGGAGTTAAGTCATGGGTATTGTGATTTCTTCTTATTGCCAGACCTTACGCATTATGAGGCTAAGCATAGCTATATCATAGAACTGAAGATGCTGCCGAAGAAAGATTTCAATGTAATTTCCAAAGGGGAAAGCAAGACGAAAGCCGAACTGCAATGGGACGAGGCTGTGGAGCAAATCAACCGATATGCTGCAGCCCCAAGAGTAGAAGTTCTAAGGCAGGGGACTCAACTGCATAAAATCATCATGCAATTTGAGGGTTGGGAACTAAAGAACATGAAGGAGGTATAAATATCCAGAGAAGAGGGTGCGTCATCAGTCCATGACGCACCTTCTTTTACTTTTAATAAAGGCTGGGCAGCAAGCCCCGAACGCCTAACAGACTAGCGAACCGTATTATACCAAGCCGCCTCATTCTGATAACTCAAGTGCTTCATTCAGCTAACAGAGCTACTTCGTTCAGCCAACGCAGCCATATTATTCAGCCAACGAATTTGACTCTTCCGCCCAGCGCAGTCGTATCTTTAACCCAACGAAGTCGAATCTTCCGCCCAGCGCAGTCGTATCTTTAACCCAACGCAGTCATATCTATCGACCCAATGAAGCGTATAAACCTGTTAAATGACGTACATGATTTCATCTACTTACTTAAACTGGCTGCCCATTACACCTTATCATATATACTGGCATTGATGTGAATATCGGAAAAAACTTTGGGTAATCCAGAGATTAATCGTAACTTTGTTGGCTGTTTACTAAATTGTTATACAACAAAGCACTTCATTCAACATAATATTCACATAAAAATGATACTAAGAATAGAAATTCCAAAAGAACTTATTCGGCAAGATACAGAAATCGTCATCAAAGTAAGCAACAGAAACAACGCATTGGGATATGTCATAGAGAATGGTAGCGAACATGATGCGCAGCAAATAGCCAAAGAAGACATGAATGCCTGTCCGACGCTGGGCGAATATGTCAGGGAACTCACCCAGCGACTCTACAAGAATGGCAAATACCGGTCTGCCGATATATATATGGGCACCTTGCGCAGTTTCATGAGATTCCGGAAAGAGAAAGACCTGCTGATTAGCCAACTCGACAGCCTCATCATGGAAGATTACGAGAGTTATCTGAGAAAGAACGGTCTCACGCTGAACACCATCTCTTTTTACATGAAGCGTCTACGAGCTATCTACAACAAAGCCCTGGAGCAATATGGGCTGGAAGACCGCAAACCCTTCGCCCACTCTTTCACCAAGAACACCCCGACTGCCAAAAGAGCACTTACAGCGGAAAACATCCATCAGATAGTCGCTGCAACAACCGTCACCGAGGAGGAAGCACTGGCGAGAGATCTATTCCTCTTCAGTTTCTATACCCGAGGCATGTCGTTCGTAGATATCGCCTTTCTTGAAAAGGGAAGCCTTAAGGACGGGCAGCTCATATACAAGAGGAAGAAAACGGGTAAAGAACTGAGAGTAGCATGGCGCCCCTGCATGCAAGAGATTGCAGACCGCCACCCTTCCCTCGACGGCAAGCATCTGCTGGGCATTGTTAACCAGAATATAGTCACCGATGTCAGGAAACAGTATCACTACCGCCAATGTAGGGTGAACAAGGCATTGCAGAAGTTTGCCCGGCGCATCGGCATGCCTATGAAAGTAACGATGTACTGCGCCCGTCACTCCTGGGCTACCATCGCCAAGGAGAAGAACATCCCCATCAGCGTAATAAGTGACAGCATGGGGCACAACTCAGAGAAAATCACGCGCATCTATCTGAAAAGTATCAATGACGATGTGATAGACAGATACAACGATATGCTTATCGAAGCTATCAGTATATGAGAGGGAGGTAGAGTTATTCCGCCAACGATGCAGGAGAAATTACGTCACGACGTAGCAGTAGCTACGTCACGACGTAACAACAACTACGTCCCGACGCAGTGACAGCTACGTCGTGACGCAGTTTCAGAAGCATCCTACCCATTATCAAGTAAGGCTCTTTTGAAGTTCGAAAGAGCCTTTTTTGAATCTAAAGTAAGCCTCACTTCCATTTTTGGTGATAAAAAGACGAAAAAGGGGCTATATTGAACGCAAAAAACCTTGTTTTGTTCAGTCGTTGCACCAAGCGTTCCAATGAATAGAAAAACAAAAAGTAAGCAAGAAGTACTTGAATATCAGCTAATTATGCCAGTTTTGGCATGCCTAGGGCGTGGCAATAGGTGGCAATAAGGTGACAATAAAAATAGGGACTACTGTCACCATTAAACCATTGTATACCAGTGAGTTAATATGCGTGTGGCAAATGTGGCAATAAAATCGAGAAAAAATTTTCTCATGCAGATATTTAGGGTTACCTTTCCATTCCATAGCATATCTCCCGGCTGGAGATATCACAAAAACAATAAGGAATTAGTGGTCATAAAAAACCACACGATATATAAGAACAATTAAATAACTGTTCTAAGAGAACCTTTGAAAGAGAACGAAGAACTTTTCTAAAAGTGCAGACTCTTTTCATCAAACGGGACTCTTGATTCGATATAGAGAATTAATTAATAACTTCCTGCCGAAAGGCTAGGAAAAACGTATAACTTTATAAATATTTATCGGATGAAAAGAAAGTATTTAAGCGCGCTGCTTATGGGAACACTTACAGTGGCATCCATGAGTACATTTACTTCTTGTAAGGATTATGATGACGACATCAGCAACTTGCAAGGTCAGATTGACAAGCTTGCTACTGCCGATCAGCTTTCACAGAAGGTTGCAGAGCTTCAGGCTTTGATTTCTTCTAACCAGACTGGCATCAGCTCCCTTGAAACAAAGTTGGCTGAGGTTAAGGCTACTGCTGACAGCAAGGCTACTCTTGATCAGGTTAAGGACATCTTGGCAGGTTATGCAACCAACGAGAGCGTTACCAAGGAGGCTAATGAGATTGTAAATGCTGCAATCAAGGCTCTCCAGGAAAAGGATATCAAAGACTTGAAGGCTTTGATTGAAACTGCTCAGGGTAAAGCTGACCAGGCAGTAAAGGATGCAGCAGATGCAAAGGCTGAGATTCTTAAGACTTTGGAAGACTATGCATTGAAGTCAGATGTTGATGCAGCTCAGGGTACTGCTGACGACGCTTTGGCTAAGGCTATTGCTAACAAGACTGCTATCGAGAACGCACTCAAGACTCTCGGTACAGGTTTCGATGAGAAGAATACTGTAGCAGCAGCTATCGAGGCTATCAATGGTCAGTTGACAGCAAAGAATACAGGTCTTGCTGGTCTCGACGGACGTCTGTCTGTTATTGAAGCAGCATTGAAGAGTGATGAGGATGGCGATAAGCTCACTAATCTCAAGCTTAAGATTGACAACATCGAGAACGACTTGAAGAAGATCATCGGTGAGTACACTACTATGGTAACAGGTGTAGAGCTCGTATCTTCTTATAGTGGAGCTGGTGATTTCGGATATGATCTTAGTTACTATGGTAGAAGTATAAACATTGATATGATTCATGGTCTCGTAGCAGAAACATCAGTTTTCGGTGATGAGGTTAGCGATAAGATTGAAAATCCTGTTACATACGAGAAGGGTCAGGATATCAAGGATGATAACTCTATCATCGTTCGTATCAACCCTGTAAACGCTGAGCTCACTAAGAATACAAAGATCGTTCTTTTGAACTCTAAGGGTGAAAGCCTCGAGGATTATGTAACTGTAGGCGAGCCTACTAAGTTTACAGACTTGATCGTTTCCCGTGCTGCTACTGTTAATTCTGGTCTTTGGAAGCTCCCTGTTCACGTAGCAAAGGGTGTGTCTAATGAGGAGTTCAAGAAAGCTACTCAGGTAGATGGTAAGACTATCCTTTATGCTGTAGCAGTTAAGAACACTGAGACTCAGAAGGATGCTCAGGATCGTTATGTAATTTCTACATACGATGTAAAACCTTCTTATAAGGACTTCGTGGCTCAGAAGAACTTCACTTTCAACGTAAATGAAAAATCAGTAAATGAAATTCATAACCGTTGGACAGGAAGTGAAATCCTTGGTGAAAACGGAAATGACTATTCTCACTCTAACCCAGAGTTGGCATGGAACTCTAATGGTCCTGCAACAGCTCCTGTAACTAGTGGTGATAATAAGAATGTTCAGAATGCAAGTGGTGACGAAACTCGTTATAATAAATCATTGCTTCAGGTAGAAGTAGGCAAGAAGTTCACCATCTCTGATGTAAAAGCTGGCGATATAAATGCAGCAGACTACTACTATGTAGTTCTTGACAAGAAGAATGCTATCGAGTCTGGCGTTTCTGAGCTCAATGCATGGAACAGCTACGTGATTGATGGTCTGAAGAAGGTTGTAAAGGCAGGCGAAAAGCTCGATTTGACTATCAAGAGTGCGAGCGCTAATGGTGACATTATCGGTTTCCGTGTATATGCTGTAAACCGTGATGGTAAGTTGCTTGATCCAGATGGTAAGGCATTCTACGTAATTGTTGGTGATGCTATTACTGGCAATATCTTAGGTAACTTAGACGCTTATAAGGGTGTAACAGATAAGAAGGAATTCAAGGCTGTAACTGGCGTTAGTTACAGTGGTTGGCAAATTGATAGAGAGGCTAGCAAGGATGCTCTTCCTTTCTTGAATCAAGGTGATGTGCCTGAATTCCACGCTGTATATTACAAAGAGGATGGTAAGACAACAACTTCTAATCTTAGTGAGGCTGCCTACATTGCTTTCAATGTTACAAATCCACAGTATATCAAGGATGACGCTACTGTAGTTTTGAAGAATGTTGCTTATAAATTCAATAATGGTCATAGCTACGAGGTAGGTACAGTAAGAGCAAGCTATACAAAGGTTCTTCCTGCAGCATTCCCATCAGACATCACCTTCCGTCCAAAACAGGAGACAACTGATGGTTCTGGTAACTTCAAGGCATATATGAAGCCAGTTTCTGACTACATTGTTGCTGCTGCAGCTAAGACAGAGGGTACTGTAGACTTGGACAACATCTTCTACAACCTTGATACTAACGTTTCATTTACCGTTAAGGATGCTGCTAAGCATGATGACAAGATTGTTGATGTTACATCAGATCCAGATCATGTTCTGACAATCAACAAGGACTTCATTGACAGCAAGACAGCTCATGCTATCACAGCTTCTTATAACTTCGGTCCTATTAGTTGTGTGCAGAATCCAGAAACTAAAGCTTGGGAAATCAAGAACTGGGTTAAGACAAGCAACAAGAGCATGAATGTAACATTCGCTTGCTGGGAGTCTGCTAACTCTTATGATTGGAAGCCAGCTGGAGACGCAGCTATCATGGATGCTAATAATAATGTAATCTTTGCAAAGAAGGCTAAACAGCCTCAGCTCCAGTGGTCAGCAACAGGTACAAACGCTATTGTTAAGGGTGAGTACATCAAGACAACAAATTCATACAATACTACTTACTTCGGTGGTGAATTGAATAAGGTTCTTGGTGAGAAGAAGTTCTTGAAGGTTAAGGCTAATTCTGCACATCTCTATTATGGTGCACAGAAGGATCCATACTTCACAGTTTCTGTTGATGCTAATGGTAATGCAACATTCACTCAGTCTGGTGTTCAGGTAGAGAACGCACCTGTTGCAGATCATGTTGAGACATTGAAGTTCGTTGTTTTGGATGCATTCCACCACGAGAGAACAATTTCTCTTGACGTTAAGATCTTGCGTCCAGCAGCTGCTGCAAAAAGAAAATAAGACAACTTTTAGAATCTGATAGATTCAAATAGTAATACTATTGGGGGCGCTCTTTTAGAACGTCCCCTTTTTTTATAACACATTATGAGAAAAACATTTTTCTATATGCTTGGTTTTGCCTTGTTGAGTTTCATCTGTATCACAAGTTGCAACAAGCAGGAAGCAAAAAAGATATCTGGAATCGTAAAGAAAGTAAGCATGGATGATGATACCCTTAAAGACCTCACCCTCATCACTGGGCAGGACTCTATGGTGTTCAGTCTTGATAACGTCCGCTTCAATAATGGCGTAATGCTCCCAGAAGATTCCGTTACTGTCTATTATGCAGAGGGAAAGAACGATACTGCACGTGCTTTCATCGTGACCGTTCATCCCAAAGCATCTGTAATTGTTATTCCAGAAAATAACAAGAACAAGAAGCTTATTACAGCGCCAAATTGATAGTTGTATAATTCTAATTTATTAATACTTATGAATACAATGAAATCTTTATTTGCCGCTTCGTTGTTGACCCTCGGCACAACAGCAGCCATGGCTCAGGCTACCTATACCGATAAGGAGGGTAACGAGTATACATTCAACAAGCATTTCTTCCTGGACCTCCAGGGTGGTGCTCAGTACACACTTGGTGAAGCTAAGTTTGGTGACTTGCTCTCTCCTAACGTTCAGTTGGGTCTGGGCTACCAGTTCTCTCCTGTATTCGGCATGCGCTTGCAGGCTAACGGTTGGCAGAGCAAGGGCGGTTGGGCCGGATTCCGCGCTCAGAAGGGCGAGACTCCTTACAACGCTAATTATAAGTTCAAGTATGTAGCTCCTGGTGTTGACTTCATGTTCAACCTCAGCAACCTCTTCTGTGGCTGGAACCCGAACCGCGTGTTCAACGCTACTGCCTTCGTAG
>OGDJ01000930.1_pt1 | contig 13224 bp, 7 predicted proteins | sample 1570401 | NCBI WGS metagenome assembly OGDJ01 (sample SAMEA2582185, study PRJEB24529) | metagenome | biome: Human gut stool | place: China | collected 2011
CTCTTTCCCTACACGACGCTCTTCCGATCTTGTAATGTCTTATTCGAACATGAAACCGATGGAACCCCGATATCATGATTTTCTGGCAGACTGGGTGAGAAAAGGCGGAGCGCTGATCTATTGCGGCGAAGATATCGATCCTTATCAGTCGGTGCTTGAATGGTGGAATTCCAACGGAAATCAATATAAGGCTCCTTCGGAACATTTGTTCGAGAAACTGGGACTGGACAGAGTACCTGCTGCCGGAACTTACCCTTGTGGAAAAGGTATGGTGACCGTTATACGTGAAGATCCGAAACACTTTGTGCTGAAAAGCGGAAATGACCGGCAATATTTCGATGCGGTTTCGGCTGCTTACAGAAAGAGTGCCGGGAAAGAAGTAGAACTGAAAAACAGTTTCCTGCTCGAACGGGGACCATATACCATTGCTGCCGTATTGGACGAAAGTGTGTCGGATGCTCCGATGGAACTTTCGGGGGTGTATATCGACCTGTTTGATAAAGATCTTCCGGTATTGACACATAAGGTGATTCGTCCGGGCGAACAAGGTTACTTATATAATGTCAAACGGATTTCGGGACGGGCAAAGGCGAAAGTGCTTTGCGGTGCTTCCAGGATATACGATGAAAAGGCAGGAAAACGAAGTTATTCGTTTGTGGCCAAGAGCCCGTTGCATACGACTAACGCTTCGAGGATATTGCTCCCTAAACAGCCGATACGGGTTTGCGTGAACGAGAAAGAAGAGCCTCAGCCGGAGAAATTGTGGGAAGAGCGTTCGCGTACCCTGCTCTTGAAGTTCGAGAACGACCCCGCCGGCGTGCAAGTAGATATTGAATGGTAAAAACTATAAAAAAAGAATCTGAAGTTATGAAGCTTAAACTATCGACTCTGTTCTTGGGTGCAGCTGCCATGCTGAGCAGTTGTGGGGCACCGCAGGACGTCAAGAGTGAAAAAAGTGAGATGCGTGCACCGGCCTATCCGTTGGTGATGATTGACCCTTACACCAGTGCCTGGTCGTTTACGGATAATCTGTATGACGGACCGGTGAAACACTGGACCGGTAAGGACTTCCCGTTCTTGGGTGTTGCCAAGGTAGACGGACAGATTTACCGTTTCATGGGAACGGAAGAACTTGAGCTGCTTCCGCTGGTTAAGACCTCGGAACAAGGCAGATGGACAGCTAAGTATACAACAAAGAAACCGGCTGACGGCTGGCAGAATGCCGACTTTAATGATGCGGCATGGAAAGAAGGAGAAGGTGCTTTCGGTACTATGGAGAATGAAAGTACAGCCAAGACCCAGTGGGGAGAAGAGTATATCTGGATACGCCGTAAAGCGGATATTAAAGACAACCTGCAAGGTAAAAATGTATATCTGGAATATTCTCACGACGATGACGCCATCATCTATGTGAATGGCGTGAAGGTGGTGGATACCGGTAACTCGGCTAAGAAACATATGCTTGCCAAACTGCCGGAAGAGGCTGTGGCCGCACTGAAACAGGGAGAGAACCTGATTGCAATTTACTGTAACAACCGTGTTGCCAACGGTCTGATCGATTGCGGTCTGTTGGTAGAGAAAGACAATACACAGAACTTTACTCAGACAGCAGTACAGAAATCGGTAGACGTGCAGGCTATGCAGACCAACTACGAATTTACTTGCGGACCGGTGGACTTGAAACTTGCGTTCACTTCACCTCTCTTTATGGATAATCTCGATTTGATGACTCGTCCGGTGAGCTATCTTACCTATGAAGTGGCTTCGAATGACGGAAATAAACATAACGTAGAACTGTATTTCGAAGCAGGACCGCAGTGGGCACTCGATCAGCCTCATCAGGAAGCTGTAGCCGAAAGCTTTACAGAAGGTAATTTGCTATACCTCAAGACGGGAAGCCGCAACCAGGAAATATTGGGTAAAAAGGGAGATGATGTCCGCATTGACTGGGGATACTTCTACATGGCTGCCGATAAGGAGAACAGTTCATGCGCTACCGGAGAGGGAAAGACCCTAAGAAAGAGTTTCATCGACGGAAAATTGACATCATCCAAGACCGATGGAAGTGACAAGCTGGCACTGGTTCGCTCACTGGGTGAAACGAAGAAAGCGGAAGGACACTTGCTGCTGGGTTACGATGACTTGTACTCTATTCAGTATTTCGGTGAAAATCTTCGTCCGTACTGGAATCGCAATGGAAACGAAACCATTCAGTCGCAGTTTGCGAAAGCTGATAAGGAATATGATGCAGTGATGGATAAATGTGCTGCATTCGATGCTAACCTGATGAAAGAAGCTACTGAAGTAGGCGGACGTAAGTATGCCGAACTCTGTGCATTGGCTTATCGCCAGGCAATCGCTGCCCACAAATTGGTGGAAGCCCCCAACAAAGACCTGCTGTTCCTCTCAAAAGAGAACTTCAGCAACGGTTCGATCGGTACGGTGGATATCACTTATCCTTCTGCTCCTTTGTTCCTGGTATACAATCCGGAATTGGCAAAAGGTCTGATGAACCACATCTTCTATTATAGCGAAAGCGGAAAATGGAATAAGCCGTTCGCTGCACATGATGTAGGTACTTATCCGTTGGCTAACGGCCAGACATACGGTGGAGATATGCCGATCGAGGAATCGGGAAATATGCTGATCTTGAGTGCAGCCATCGCCATTGTCGAAGGAAATGCCGACTATGCGCAGAAACACTGGGATGTATTGACAACCTGGACCGATTATCTGGCTCAATATGGGCTCGATCCGGAAAATCAACTTTGTACAGACGACTTTGCCGGACACTTTGCACACAACGCCAACCTGTCTATCAAAGCCATCCTGGGTGTAGCGTCTTATGGCTATCTGGCCGATAAGCTGGGCAAGAAAGAAGTGGCTGAGAAATATACACAGAAAGCCAAAGAAATGGCTGCCGAATGGGTGAAGATGGCAGACGACGGCGATCACTACCGCCTGACTTTTGACAAGCCCGGAACATGGAGCCAGAAATACAATCTGGTATGGGATAAACTGATGAATCTGCAGATATTCCCTGAAACAGTTGCACAGAAAGAGATAGCTTACTATCTTGGCAAACAGAATCAATATGGATTGCCGCTGGATAACCGTGAAACTTATACCAAGACCGACTGGATTATGTGGACTGCTACACTGGCACCGGACAAAGCTACATTCGAGAAGTTTATCGATCCGGTTTATCTGTTCATGAACGAGACGACCGATCGCGTGCCGATGTCTGACTGGGTATTTACCGATCGTCCGAACCAGAGAGGTTTCCAAGCTCGTTCGGTAGTAGGCGGATACTATATCAAGATGCTTGAGAAGAAGTTGAAAAAATAAGATTCTGTCACAGGTTACACGGATTTTCACAGGTTAATTATTTTCCCATTGATACTGAAGATTAAAAAAACTGTGTTAGTCCGTGTAATCTGTGGTGAATTTAAAACTATTAATATCATGAAGAAATTAGCGCTATTACTTGTTGGCGTATTGGGTACTGCTTTCTGCACTTTTGCAAAGAGCACGACAGAACCGGTGGATTATGTAAGCCCACTGGTCGGTACCCAGTCAAAGCATGCTTTATCTACCGGAAATACATATCCGGCTATTGCCATGCCTTGGGGAATGAACTTCTGGGTGGCACAAACCGGAAAGATGGGTGATGGATGGGCTTATACCTATGATGCCGATAAAATCAGGGGATTTAAGCAGACTCACCAGCCCAGCCCGTGGATTAATGACTACGGGCAGTTTGCCATTATGCCTGTTACGGGAAAGGTCGTGTTCGATCAGGATCAGCGTGCGAGCTGGTTCTCGCATAAAGCTGAGGTTGCCAAACCGTATTATTATAAAGTATATCTGGCCGATCATGATGTCACGACCGAAATTGCTCCGACCAGCCGTGCGGCGATGTTTCGTTTCACTTTTCCTGAGAGTAAAGACTCTTATGTAGTGGTAGATGCTTTCGACAACGGTTCGTATGTGAAAGTGATTCCGGAAGAGAACAAGATCATCGGCTACACAACCAAGAACAGTGGAGGAGTGCCGGAGAATTTTAAGAATTATTTTGTACTGGTGTTCGATAAGCCGTTCACTTTTACCGCAGCAGTTACCAACGGCAACATCCGTCCGGGTGAGCTGGAATCGAAAGATAAACATGCAGGTGGTATCATCGGGTTCTCTACACGTCGTGGAGAGACGGTCAACGTACGAGTGGCTTCTTCTTTTATCAGCCCCGAGCAGGCAGAACAGAACTTGAAAGAGCTGGGTAAAGACAATCTGGAAGCTGTTGCAGCCAAAGGACGCCAGGAATGGAGCAAGGTTCTGGGACGTATTGAGGTGGAAGACGATAATACCGATCATCTCCGTACATTCTACTCTTGCCTCTATCGTTCGGTACTTTTCCCGAGAAGCTTCTACGAACTGGATGCCAAAGGGAAACCGGTACATTACAGTCCCTACAACGGTAAAGTGCTGCCGGGATATATGTTTACCGATACCGGTTTCTGGGATACATTCCGCTGCCTGTTCCCGTTCCTCAACCTGATGTATCCTTCGATGAACGAAAAGATGCAGGAGGGACTGGCAAATACTTACAAGGAAAGCGGATTCCTTCCCGAATGGGCAAGTCCCGGGCACAGGGGCTGTATGGTAGGTAACAATTCCGCTTCGGTAGTGGCTGATGCCTATCTGAAAGGATTGAAAGGTTACGATATAGAAACTCTTTGGGAAGCTGTGAAACACGGTGCAAATGCTGTTCATCCGCAGGTTTCGTCTACCGGACGTCTCGGTTATGAATATTACAATCAACTGGGCTACGTACCTTATAATGTAGGCATCAATGAAAATGCCGCCCGTACGCTGGAATATGCTTATGATGACTGGTGCATCTATCAGTTGGGTAAAGCCTTGAACAAGCCCGAAGAGGAGATAGCCGTTTATGCACAGCGTGCCATGAACTACAAGAACCTGTACGATAAAGAGCATAAGCTGATGCGTGGCAAGAATAAGGACGGACAATTTCAGTCACCGTTCAATCCGCTGAAGTGGGGCGATGCCTTCACCGAAGGAAACAGTTGGCACTATACCTGGTCTGTATTCCATGATCCTCAGGGACTGATCGACCTGATGGGCGGACAGCAAGGGTTCAATCAGATGATGGATTCTGTCTTTATCCTGCCTCCTGTATTTGATGACAGCTATTACGGCGGTGTGATTCACGAAATCCGTGAAATGCAGATTATGAATATGGGACAGTATGCACACGGTAACCAACCCATCCAGCACATGCTGTATCTGTACAATTACTCGGGACAACCGTGGAAAGCACAGCATTGGATTCGTGAAGTGATGGATAAACTCTATACACCCAATCCCGACGGTTATTGCGGTGACGAAGATAACGGACAGACTTCGGCATGGTATGTATTTTCTGCTATGGGATTCTATCCCGTTTGCCCCGGAACGGATCAGTACGTGATGGGTACGCCGTACTTCAAACAGATGAAGCTGCATCTGGAAAATGGCAAGACCGTGCAGATCAGCGCACCGGGCAATAGCGATGAAAACCGTTACATTGCGTCAATGACCGTAAACGGTAAAACATTGACTCGCAACTACCTGACACATAAAGAACTGATGAACGGAGCGAAGATTACGATGAAAATGTCGTCTACTCCGAACAAACAGCGTGGAGTACGCGAGTCGGATTTCCCGTATTCGTTCTCTAAAGAGGTACGTTGAGGCTGGACAGAAACAGATTACTTAATAAAAACCAATCAAGATTATGCCAGGAAAAAACTCAAAGAAAATGATCGGAGCATGTGTCGTTACTGCGGCACTGCTCTGTGCGCCTTCAGCACTGAAGGCCGAAGGTATGTTGTCGCATTATACTTGTGTGGCAGATGCTATTCAGAAAGACAACCGTCCGGAACCCGCTAAGCGTCTGTTCCGTTCGCAGGCTGTAGAAAACGAAATCATACGTGTACAGAAACTGTTGCGTAACTCAAAGCTGGCCTGGATGTTTACCAATTGTTTCCCCAATACACTGGATACCACCGTACACTTCCGTAAAGGCAAAGACGGCAAACCCGATACTTTTGTATATACAGGAGATATTCATGCCATGTGGCTCCGTGACTCGGGGGCTCAGGTATGGCCTTATGTACAACTGGCCAATTCCGATCCGGAACTGAAAACAATGCTTGCCGGAGTTATCAACCGCCAGTTTAAATGTATCAATATCGATCCGTATGCCAATGCGTTCAATGATGGTCCTAAAGGGGGTGAATGGATGAGCGACCTGACGGATATGAAACCTGAGTTGCATGAACGCAAATGGGAGATCGACTCGCTTTGCTATCCGTTGCGCCTGGCTTATCAGTACTGGCAGACAACAGGGGATGCCAGTATCTTCGATGAAGAATGGATACAGGCAATCACCAACATATTGCGTACTTTTAAGGAACAACAGCGCAAAGACGACGCGAAAGGTCCGTACAGATTCCAGCGTAAGACCGAACGCGCACTCGACACCATGACCAATGACGGCTGGGGCAATCCGGTGAAACCTGTCGGACTGATTGTTTCCACTTTCCGTCCTTCGGACGATGCCACGACATTGCAGTATCTGGTTCCGTCCAACTTCTTTGCCGTATCTTCACTCCGCAAGGCAGCCGAGATACTGACAACCGTGAATAAAAAGACGGCTCTGGCCAATGAATGCAAGGCTTTGGCAAACGAGGTGGAAACAGCCCTGAAGAAATATGCCGTTTACAATCATCCCAAATACGGAAAGATTTATGCTTTCGAGGTGGACGGTTTTGGTAACCACATGCTGATGGACGACGCCAACGTTCCGAGCCTGCTGGCAATGCCTTATCTGGGTGATGTGTCGATTGATGATCCGATTTATCAGAATACCCGCCGTTTTGTATGGAGCCTCGACAATCCTTACTTCTTCAAAGGTAAGGCAGGCGAGGGCATTGGCGGACCACACATCGGATACGATATGGTATGGCCCATGAGTATCATGATGAAAGCTTTCACCAGCAAGGATGATGCGGAGATCAAGTCGTGCATCGAGATGCTGATGAATACGGATGCAGGTACAGGCTTCATGCACGAGTCTTTCCATAAAGACAATCCTGAGAAATTTACCCGTGCCTGGTTTGCATGGCAGAATACTTTGTTCGGTGAGTTGATCCTGAAACTGGTGAATGAAGGTAAAGTGGATATGCTGAATAGTATACAGTAAGAATATAACGAAACAGAAATGAATGAGATTCACCACAGAGTAGCACAGAGTCCCACAGAGATTGATTGGCTGCGCTCTATTTGTTTTCAGACAAAAGAACAGATGAACAAATAAAGAATAGTTTGTCCTTTTGTTCATCTGTCTAAAAACTCAGTGGGACTCCGTGTCGCTCTGTGGTGAATAAAACTCAAAACAGTTTAATAATGAGAAAATTAGCTATGTGGGCACTGGGTGCCCTCTTTGTAGCCGGTTGTGCAGAGACAGAAAAGGCTACTACGGATTCCGGTTTGGTAAAGAGCAATTTCCAGACTGAGGTGGGCGGAAAGAAAACCGATTTGTATGTACTCCGTAATCAGAACAACATGGAGGTTTGCGTCACTAATTTTGGAGGACGTATTGTTTCGGTAATGGTTCCCGATAAAGAAGGGGTGATGCGTGATGTAGTGTTGGGCTTCGACTCTATTCAGGATTACATCAGCAAGCCTTCGGACTTCGGTGCCAGCATCGGTCGTTATGCCAATCGCATCAATCAGGGAAAATTTACTTTAGATGGAGTTGAATACCAGTTGCCGCGCAATAACTACGGACATTGCCTGCACGGTGGTCCGAAAGGATTCCAATATCAGGTATACGATGCCAAGCAGGTGGGACCGCAGGAACTTGAGTTGACTTATCTTTCAAAAGACGGCGAGGAAGGTTTCCCCGGTAATATCACCTGTAAGGTTATTATGAAGCTGACAGATGATAATGCCATCGATATCAAGTATGAGGCAGAAACGGATAAACCGACCATTGTCAATATGACCAACCACTCTTATTTCAATCTGGACGGAGATGCAGGCAGCAATGCCGATCATCTGCTGACTATCGACGCCGATGCTTATACTCCCGTGGACAGTACCTTTATGACCAGTGGCGAGATTGTAACAGTGGAAGGTACTCCGATGGACTTCCGCACACCGACTCCGGTTGGAAAACGCATTAATGATTTCGATTTCGTGCAGTTGAAGAACGGTAATGGTTACGACCATAACTGGGTGTTGAATGCCAAAGGCGATATTACCCGTAAGGCCGCTACTCTTGAATCACCCAAAACCGGTATCGTACTCGATGTATACACTGACGAACCCGGTATTCAGGTATATGCAGGAAACTTCCTTGACGGTTCGCTGACCGGAAAGAAAGGTATTACTTACAATCAACGTGCTTCTGTCTGTCTGGAGACTCAAAAGTATCCCGATACTCCGAACAAACCTGAATGGCCTTCGGCTGTATTGCGTCCGGGTGAAACCTACAATAGTCATTGTATCTTCAAATTCTCGGTAGATAACGGAAAATAACACAAGCGTTTTTTTAGTTGTATTGGCATAAGGAATATAGGGTCTGGCAGATCTGCTTCTATATCCTTATGCCTCTTTTTATATCCTGTTTTTAATTCATATCATGACACATACACAAACGATCACACCTAAAAAGCGTATTAATTCGATCGATGCTTTGCGGGGGTTCGCACTGATTGGCATCATGCTCTTGCATTGCATGGAGCGTTTCGACCTGACTTTAGCTCCGGTTGTGGAGTCTCCTTTCTGGCAGGCAATAGATACGGCAGTATACGATTCACTCTATTTTTTGTTTTCCGGGAAATCATACGCTATGTTTTCCCTTTTGTTCGGTTTGAGCTTTTTCATGCAGATGGAGTCTCAGGCAGCTAAAGGAGTCGATTTCCGGGGACGCTTCCTCTGGAGGCTTGCCTTATTGTTCCTGTTTGGCTATATCAACGGATTGGTCTATATGGGAGAGTTTTTTATGGTCTATGCCGTATTAGGAGTCTTCTTGATTCCTCTTTATAAAGTTTCCACCAGATGGTTGCTGGTGCTATGCATTTTGCTGTTTCTGCAGATACCGGCAGTCATTAGTTTTGTATCTCTGCTCAGCGACAATGTGGCTAACGAACCGACTGCTGCGGCAGCCTATATGGACCGGCTTTTTGAAAGGGCGGCCGATGTCTTTATCAATGGATCACTGATGGATGTACTGAGTTTCAATACGTTCGACGGACAGTCGGCCAAATGCCTGTGGGTATTCAATAATTTCCGTTACCTCCAGTTATTGGGACTGTTTATTGCCGGAATGCTGATCGGGCGTCAGGGTATTCACAAAAGTGAGGAAAAGATGGTGAAGTACAGTCGTCTGTTTTTACCTTATTGTCTGGCTTTCTGGGCAGTATTTTATGCTGTTGCCTTCCTGCTTCCGGTATGGGGAGTGGACGGGTTTGCGTTGCGGGTAGGACAGACTCTTTTCAAGACGTATGGCAATCTGGGACAGATGATGGTTTATTTCTGCGGTTTCACTTTGCTGTATTATCGGTATAAGGGGCAGAAAGTGCTCGACCGTATTGCTCCGGTGGGACGGATGAGCGTGACGAACTATATGGCGCAGTCGATAGTCGGAGTTTCCCTATTCTATGGTTTTGGCGGGAACTTTGCTGTCGAGTTCAACTATTTGCAGAGCTTTTTGCTGGGAGCGGCTTTCTGTGTCATCCAGATTGCTTATAGCAATTGGTGGATTAAGAGATTCTACTATGGTCCCATGGAGTGGCTGTGGCGTTCGCTTACCTGGTTTCAGGTGGTGCCGTTGTCAAGGCGTAAAGCTTCGCTTGGATAATAATGTGTCATATAGGTATATTGGTGATACTTAAAACAGATATTGGCTTATGTTTATAAATTCTTTAAGGAAATCCCCTTTTTCCTGTTCTCCGGGATTGATCCTGTTGGGGGCGTTTACCCTGTTATCTGTTCCTGTGTATGGGCAGCAGATACAACAGGTGGAAAGACAGGTGCAGCAAGTTCCTTTCCTTCAATTCAACTTCGATGAACAGGGAGGAGAGACAGCCCGTAACAGTGGAAGCGGAGGTTCCAAATATGATGCCCGGATCAACGGAGGTACGGTGGAGTGGGGGCCGGGTCTGCAGCAGGGAGCGGCAAGACTCAGTAACAAAGGACACTTCAAGTTACCGGACGGAGTCCTGGCACATGTGAAAGATTTCACTTTGTCTGTCTGGGTCTATCTGAATGAACAGTCTGACAACCAAACGGTGTGCACGTTTGCTTGCGGAACAGACCGTTACCTGATTTTGACAACCCAAAGAGGGAATGAAGAGAACGGCGTTTCTCTGGTTATGACGAAGACACAGGAGAGTGGAAATCATACCGACAAGGAAGAACGCATTGCATATACCCGTCAGAAAGGTAAACTGTCGGCTAACGCCTGGCATCATCTTGCTTTCACTCTGAAAGGGAGTGTCGGCACTCTTTATGTAGACGGAGTGAAAGCTGAAATAAAGACGGACTTCACCGTGAATCCTTCATTGTTAGGTAATACGACCGATAATTACATTGGCCGGCCGACCTGGCCCGATCCATATCTGAATGGCGGGATTGATGATTTCAGGTTGTATGACTATGCTTTGACAGACCGGCAGGTATACGAACTTGCATCGGTAGCGGACGGGCGGTTGGTGCAGGAAGACAGGGACGGACTTTCGTTGGGCGATTTGTCGGCGGTAACCACCGACCTTGTGTTGCCTTCGTCCGGTAAGAGCGGTACTACCATCTCGTGGAGCTCGGCTCAGGGGCAGTACATCAGTGACAGTGGAAAGCTTTACCGCCCCGATGCGGGAACCGGAAACAAGAAGGCAACCCTGACAGCAACGGTCCGGAAGGGAGACGTGGCTTTGACTAAAGACTTTGTTTTGACCGTCAAGGATATAGGGACTGAACCGGAAGATGTGAATGTCTTTTCGATGCAGACGGGAAATCCGACTGTGCCTGCTTATCTGGCAGACGCATCTTTCTATTATGATGACCGGACCAAGACTTTTTATGCTTTCGGAACCAATGACGGAGCGGGTGGTGAAAATGTGTATCCGGCCCAGATGTGGTACTCCAAGGACTGTAAGGAATGGAAGAATAAAGTGATCGCCTTCCCAAAATCATGGACGGACTATGCCGGGACCTTGTGTGTATGGGCTCCCAGTATCGAATACAATCCGGATACAAAGAAGTATTATCTGATGTATAGCATTGCTTCGAATACCTTTGTCGGTATGGCGGATGACCTCTTGGGGCCGTGGGAAGATGCCAATGGGGCAGCTCCCGGTAAGATGCTTTTCAAGGGATATGACGGACAGTTTTTTATGGATGATGACCGGACGATGTATATTGTAACTGACTCCTGGCACTTTAAGATTATGAAGTTGAAGTTCGATGAGGCCGGAAAGATCTATATTGACAACAGTGATCCGGTATTCGCCAAAAGCGATTCCAATCCATTTATCGGCACTTACCACTATACGCAGATAGAAGAGATAAAAAATGCTTTTGAAGCTTCGTTTATTTTTAAGAGAAATAATTTATACTACCTGATGTGGTCGTTTAACGGTAGCGAGAATTATAATGTCCGATATGCCGTAGCCGATAAGATCACGGGGCCTTACCGGGAGATCAACCGGTCTATGACTGTTCCTATATTGCAACGTGATGATGCCAATCGGATTTTGGGTCCCGGACATCATTCGATATTCTGTTACGGAGGGCGTACGTTTATTGCTTATCATCGGCAACATTATCCCTTTGTAGACAGTAAACGGCAGACTTGTATCGACGAAGTTTTCTTTAATGAGGATGGAAGTATCCGTCCCATTACTCCAACCCACAAAGGGGTAACGGTTGCTCCCGATGTTCCGGGCGATCATCGTACGAATCTTGCTTTAGGAAAGCAGACCTTGACCTCTTCGGCGAGGGTGTATGATGATTCGGAATTTGCTCCCCGCTATCGTACACACGGCATTTCATTCTGTTATGCCGGTAACTTTGCCGTAGACGAGAATTACGGGACCCATTGGGATCCCGGAGTCGGTGCACATAAGCCTTGGCTGATTGTAGATTTGGGCAGCGAGTGTAAAGTGGATGAGATAGAGACAATTTTTGAGTTTACAAGCCGTACTTACAAGTATAAACTCGAATATTTGTCACAGAAAGAAGCCGGCAGTCTGGATGCAGCCTCCGGCAGTCATTTATGGAAAGTGTTTGCAGACCGGAGTACGGACGGTGTCGGACAATCTCCGGTGACGGATACGAAGCCGGGCAATTCTCCGGTGAAAGCAAGGTTTATCCGTCTGACCATTCTGGAAGGGGTTGACATCCCCCTGAGAGCAGACGGGCTGGACAAGAAGAATGCCGAAAATGCATTAAGTATTTTTGAATTGAAAGTTTTTGGAGAAGATCGGTCGGATGACCTGAACCGTATTTTTGAGGCGGAAAGCTTCCATAACCTATATGGGATAGCTCTTGAAAAGAATGCGGCCGAGAACGGATTTATCATGGGGCAGATCGATAATAACGATTATTTGCTCTACCGGAATGTAGATTTAGGCAAAGGGGCAGGCACGTTTACAGCTAAAGTTGCTTCAGGTACCGAAGGCGGGAAGATAGAGGTTTATCTGGGTTCCTTGAAGGGAAAACCTATCGGAGTGCTCGAAGTGGGCAATACGGGTGGCGACCAATCCTGGGAAATCAAGTCAACGTCTCTTGAACGGATTGCGAGAGGGCGGCAGGAGAAATTGTATCTGCTGTTCAAAGGTAAGACCGGTACCGAGAACCTATTGAAACTGGATTGGTTTCAGTTTACTAAAGACCGGATGAAATAATGATTGTATTATATTGAAAAAAGATTATATTATGGGAAAGAAAAAGATTAGTACCGGAGTATGGCTGCTGGGGCTGCTGATTGTGTTTTGCTCTTATACAGGAGTTGCCGGAGCAAAAAACAGGTCAAAAACAAAAACCGTGACAAAGTCGGTTCCGTTGGGCGATCCTTTTATTCTATTGCACGATGGAACTTATTATGCTTACGGAACGCCTGTGGCCGACGGTATTGAAGTGTATACATCAAAAGATCTC
>OGDJ01000937.1_pt1 | contig 13083 bp, 21 predicted proteins | sample 1570401 | NCBI WGS metagenome assembly OGDJ01 (sample SAMEA2582185, study PRJEB24529) | metagenome | biome: Human gut stool | place: China | collected 2011
TTGGATTTTCTGGAGAATGGAAGCAGAGAAGGATTGACAAGTGCCGAGCTGGCAGATGCATTGCTAGTATCCCAGAAAGTTGGATATGAGGATGTATGGGATTTAAGGAATGTAGGAGATGCGCTTGAGAGTGGTAGTAAGACTATTAAGAATGTAGAAGCTCCTATTTTACCTGAAGGGTCTTCATGGGAAAGGAATGTGTTGAATTCCTTTGCAGGTGGAAAATCAAATTCAGTAACATATGGGGGTGGAACAACCCTGTATAGAGTTGGTGGAAAGAATGGTGGATTTTGGAGCTTAGACCCACCACCTGCTACGGAATATCAATGGCGTGTTGATACTGCAATTAAACAAGAATTTTGTAATGATGCCTCCACATTATATAAAATGACTATTCCAGAAGGGGCGAAACTATCTGGCTTGGAAGGTAAGGTTGGAAGTCAAGGAATGGGATTATATGGCGGTGCGCATCAAGTATATATTGATTATAAAGCAGTACCATCAGATTGGATAGAAATAATACCTATGCAATGGAAGTGAGGATAACATGAATATTATAGATAAAAAAAGTCATAACGAGTTAATAAATATTTTAAATGAGTTAATAACCACAATTGAATTAATGAGAACTGAAAAAAAGGACTACTTATTGAATCAGAATCAGGAAGAAGCTAAAGAATGGTTGAAATTTTTATGTGAGCATACTGATAAAGAGGAATTAAAAACATTGGAGGATGAAATTGCTAATCGGTTTGTTTTTAAATTTGATGTTGAGATTGATACTGGAGAATTGGATGGTAGAAGAGTTTCTTTAATGAAGGAGTATTTGATAAAATCAAATGAATTCCTAAAATAAAATTTATTATGTCTCCACATAAGGATATCCCACTTCCTTTTGCTTTGACCACAACCCTAACTGTCTTTACCAAAAACTTTCGACTTGCCCTTACGAAGTAATAGGCAATAGCGAAAGTTTTTATAAAGACAGTTCCATAGCAAAATTTTTGGGATGGGTGCACTTAAGGACAGTCAAAATCAAAACCTCATATTTAGTTCCAAAATGCTGATATTAACGCACTTCTTTTAAAACAATTTTTGTTGTGAAAGAGGTGCGTTTTTATGCGTATAAGAAAAGTGAATTCAGTTGATGTTAAACTACATAATTTAACCAAAGTAAAATTGAAAACTGCTGGTAACACTTCAGTTGCACAGTTTACGGCTGGAAATAATAAAACCTGCACAGTCCGTAATCTGTCAAAAGATACTTACCTTGATGTAAGGACTGGAGAAGTAAAGCAGAAGAAAAAATCTGAAAGTCGATACCAGTCTCCCAAGAGTGTGCGAAAAAGTATTAATCATCTGATGGATTTAATTCGGTGCAATGCCACAGAACCTGCCAAGTGTAAGTGGATTACGGTTACCTATGAAGAAGTGATGACTGATGGTAAACAAGCCTTTTTGGATGTAAAGCTGTTCCTGCGAAAACTCAAGAGATACCTTGCCAAGCAGATTGATATTACTGCTGGTCAGCAGTCTTTCAACTACATCACAATAGCAGAACCTCAAGGTGAGAGGCATGGCAATTCATGGCATATGCACATTTTATTGATTTTTGAAGATATAGCTCCATTTATCGAAAATGAGATGATTTCAGAACTGTGGAGTCATGGAATTACTTGGTATCCTGAAGGATATACACCTGGAGCAGGCTCTGGATTCATACCAGGAGAACCCTTCCCAGAATAAGAGAGGTGACAAATAATGGATTGGATAAATAGCGTAAGCAACATGGATAATACAATATATGATATTTGCATAAAAGATTCTTGCTTGATTATATATATCAAAACTTGGGATCAAAAAATTAGGCAAATTATTTTTTCAAACTATTATGCCTTCAAAGAAAAAAATTCTATGGGTAGAGAGATAGGAGATATACTAATTCAAACAAATTCTATACTGTTAGAAGAATTGAAAGAAGATATTGTAAACGGTGATGGCACAATTGATGAAATAGCAGAGGTCAAAAGCACAATCTTTTACGATTCGTGGAATGAAATAATTCTTTTAGAGGTTTTAGGCGAAAACATAGAATTTGTTTAGTTGGGTTTGCAAACGTAACAATTTTGTCACATTTCCCTTGCCGCCCATAAACATCCATGTTACAATGGCACTCACCAGGGGGTATGAGCTATGGTGCATCTCCTATTTTTCTGTTACATGGTAATCCCTACAAAACTGTTCTAAAGCATAACAAATTTTTGAACAGCAGGAAAAGTTATGCCATACCACATTTCACCCAACGGCTCTGCCGGTGGGTGTTTTCTGGCTTATGCCGCCTTTTGCGGCATAAGCCCTTTAACCTGCACTATTTTCGACCCTACTTATTTTGGCAGTATCTTAAGAAATCATGTCTTTCACATTTCCCCAACAAGGCTCAAATCTTCCATTATGGGCAACTACCTCGACTTCGCTCTTAAAATCGCACACAGGGGCAACACAGGCTCTCACAGGGGCAAGAGAAAGTTGGGTTGTGTGTCAGAAAAGTAAATTTGTGCATTATTACTTGTTTTTGTCTGTTTTGGTCTTTTGGCATAAAGCCAATTCTGCTTGTTTTTAGAGGTTTATATAAAAAATCTGCTCCAAAATCAAAAAATCAACTTGCAACCTCTTTTGTTCAGAGTTAACATCACACACCACGAAGGAGATTTCTTCTGTTTCGTGTCCTGTGTTCTGCAGGATGTATCCATCTCCATGAAAGTCAGCGGTGTTCCTTTGCGGAATACTTTGTGCCTGACCAGAAGTGGATAGGCTATACCACTCTTGCACACTTGGTTGCTGAAAAGATGCGTAATTCCGAGAAAGATGCTTAATAGTTGAGATTGCCACTATTTTGCCAAACATTGAGATTGGAGTTGATTTTATGGTTAAAGAAAATTTTATTTATGTGGGTATCGATTTACACAAAGAAACCCACACAGCAGTTATGATTGACTGCTACAATCAAAAGCTTGGAGAGATTACTTTTCCAAACAGACCAGCCGATTTTCCTAAGCTGGTAACAAAGGTTAAAAAATGTAATACTGATGCAAAAGAAGTAGTCTATGGTCTGGAGAATGCTTATGGTTACGGCAGACCTTTAGCGGTGTGGCTGATTGATAAGGGGTATTTTGTAAAGGATGTAAATACCGCTATCTCACATCGACAGGCAAAGCACCGGGGTGCCATGTATCGCAAAAGTGACAGTGATGATGCGGAAGCCATTGCACTTGCAACATTAAACATGCTGGATAAACTTCCAGACGCCTGCCCCAACGATGCGTATTGGTCACTTGGTCAGTTGGTGCACCGCAGGGACAATATCATGAAACAGAGAACCAGACTGGTGAATCAGTTGCATGAACAGTTGTGCATTGCGTATCCATCTTACAAGCAGTTTTTCAATGATATCAGCAGACCCACTGCGTTGTATTTCTGGGAGCATTACCCATCCAGAAAATATCTAAAGGGTAAGTCAGTGGAAGATTTGCGGGCGGAACTTGTTCCAGTCAGCCATAATAAATGTTCCACCAGGACCTGCGAAAAAATCTTGGATGCCATTGCCGGTGACAAAGTAAAAAATAATGCTTATCAAGATGCCAGAGATATGGTGACTCTTAGCATTGTCAGTGATTTACAGCATTATGACAAACAGCTTGCTGAAGTAGATAAAATGCTGGAACAGATGTATAAAATGCTTGGCTGCACGCTTACAACCATTCCCGGTGTAAATGTCATCACAGCAGTGAAGATTCTGGCTGAAATCGGTGATATCAAACGCCTTAGTAATGCCAATAAGCTGGCACAGTTTGCTGGTATTGCACCGCTCCATTTATCATCCAGCGGTAAGGGGAAAGATTTAGCCACCAAGCAAGGTAACAGACGATTGCAGGCAACCATTTATTTCCTTGCGATTCAGATGGTGCACATATCTTCTAAGGGTACACCGAGAAATCCTGTAGTACGAGCATACTATGAGAAACGTAAAGCAGAAGGAAAAACCAGCCAACAGGCACTGATTTGTATATCAAGACGATTAATCAGTATAATCTATGGAATGTTGAAAAGCGGTACGGAGTATCGCATGCCGGTAGTGGAAAATGCTGGCGAAAATAGGTAGTGAAAATGGCAAATATATGGTAGAATTTCAAGCAGATGCAAGAGTCGGCTTTGGGAAGTGTATTCATTTTTCGGGGTAGGAACACGATTGAGAACTGGAGAAGTTAATCCTCTGTTTGGATTTGAAAATGTTATTGAAGCAGGACTGGTTGGAGCAGGCAGTAATGTGTATAGCAGCATAAGAGAAACAATGGAAGAAAAGAAAGGCAAATGTCAATATAAATAGCTTTAGGAAGGAAAGGATATGGACAATAAAACAAATAGAGGAAAACTGGTCAGAAAATACATAGGAGAGGAAATAGAAAAATTTAAGTTTGAATATAAGGGATATCAAAATGACAGTTGGAAATATGAACGTAAATTCAAAGGAGTAATTCAGACAATCTCTATCTATCCATATCGTTTTGACCAGAGGATGATAACCTTTGAACTGTATACAGATGTGAAAAACTCAGCGTATGCCAGTGAAATGGGAACCAACGTTATACAGGCTGGCATGATAGAGGACATAACTACTAACAGTGAGATGCGGGGATATTGGAAATACGATACAGAGGACGAGCTGATTGAAGTTCTGAATGATATGAAGGACGTCCTCATGAAAAAGGGTATGAGAATATTAGTTCAATTAAGCAAGGGAGAGGAAGAAACTGATACAGCAGAAATGTATCATGAATTATATTTTAATCATGACGAATTATGCGAAAAATTCATAAAAAAAACAGGAATCAAAGCGACAGGTTTTGATGAAAAAAATATAAATAACTGGTTTGAAGTAATTGAAGAAAGAGTAGCAGTTTTGAAAAAGCAAAGTTATGAACAGTCAAAATGGGAACTTGTGGAGATGGCAGCTTTTTTGGGAAATCAGTTGGTAAAATATTTAGATGGAGAATGGTATGGATTGGGTAAAAGAAATTTTTTTGGAAAGATGTAAAAAGAAAATTGTAAAGAACAGTTACAATATTTCAAAAATGTGATTGCAATATAATATTGGTAATCTTAAGGATGCCGTGGATATTGATGGACATGTAAATCAATTTATATGTGCATTTACATAAGAATCTGGAGGAGAAAAACATGTTAGCATTTCTTGTAACGTTAATAAAAGTAATAGCTCCGTGGGTGGCAGCAGCGGTAGTGATTCATTATCTGAATGTGTATAATGAGAAAAAACATCCAGAGTTTTATAATTCGGATAACGAAAACAATCCCAAAAGTTTATTTGAGAATTTGGAAATAGGGTATCCGTTTGAACTGGCTTTCATAATGTATGTAGGTTTGTTGTTTTTTTTGATATGTCTTATTGGAGCTTATGTAGATGATCAGTTGAACTGGTTTACAGGAGGTATTTTTGGATGTTTAGAATTATTAGCTATATGTTCGGTGTTAGGCACGCACGTCTGGAAAATCTGGGTAAAAGGCGAAAAAATCATCTATCGCAGTTACATAGGCATAAAGCATTATTACACATTTGCAGATATTACAAGAATAACGGAAAGATTAGATGGTGGGTATGAATTTTATTCCGGGAAGAAAAAGCTTTTCAGGATTGATAATAATCTGTCAGATGGCGCAATATTAGCAGGAATGCTGCAAGCTAAGAAAATTCCATGCGACAAAGCGGGAATGACTATTGATAAATTTACATTAAAAACAAGGGGCGTTTATAAAGCTGTTTCCGCAATGTCGGTAGGCTTTTTCTGCTGGATGGTATGGGTGATGATCGAGCAGAATGAGACAAGCATAATATTCTTCCGTCCGATGCTTGCATTGGCGGTAATTTCATTGATTATTTTCATAGACCTTATAACTGACAGATTTTCAGTAAATGGAACAAGAGTGACACGCAGACGCGGACTGATCGTGAAAAAATTTGACATCAGTGAAATTGAGAGTACGAGATTGAAAAAAGGATTGTTCGGTGAAAAAATTGAGTTCTATGTGAAAGGAAAGTGTATCGCAAAAGTCTCAACGAACAACCAGCCGTATGATTTACTGGACAGGCGCATTAGAAAGGAACATATTTTGCGTAAAAGATAAAACATATAATCAGAATTGTCGATTAATTATTCCAAAACATACAAATGGTGGCAATAAAACATACAAATAGCTTGAAAAAAACAGCACAAATAGATGTAAAATAAACAAAAGAGTAAAGACAAAGTCAGGAGAAAAGGATGAGGGAGAATATAATTCAGAAAAGAAAAATTTCTGCTGCAATCTGTGAGGAATGGCTTGAACGGGACAAGGTATTGAGTGGTCGGCAGAAGGATGCCATTCGTCAGTACGTTAGGATGCATACGGACAAGCCGGAGGAACTATATCAAATTTACCATGCGATGATTCGTGGAGAAAATTATAAGGCAGAGACATTGGAAGTATTAATGGAGGAAGGACAGCCGGTTATAAAAATTGCCGGGAATGAAATCAGGGCGGCATTCGAGCAATTGAAGGATTTTGTTCAAAAGCTGATATTGCTTACAGAAAGAACATTGCCGCTGGGAAGTGTTGTGGAGGTTGATATACGGGAATTAAAACTGGAAACAGAAAAGCCGGTATCAAGTATTAAAGCAGTGATTGTGGATAGGTTTATGAAAAAGGAAACGGAAAAGCAATATGTGCCGTATTGTGGGATCATTTATCCGTTTGGGGATTCAAAAAAGCAGCTGTTTTTCACGGAACAGGCAATCCACACAGTAATACACTATGGTTATACAGACAGGCAGGAAGATGCGTATGTTGCATTGATAAAGCGGGAGATTATAAAAAAAGGATATAGTTCCTACAGTTTTGCGGAGGCAGAAGATGACAAAATCAGAATGTTACAGTCAGATATCAATCTGTAATGCAGGGATTGAGGAAGATCAGAAAAAGATCAGGGAATGGGAAGAAAAAATTAATCTTTATGAGAATACGAACAGACGCCTGGAACGGGGACAGGAAAATATGGCTGATTTTTGTTCTTGTCATAGCAGGAAAATCCGTCAGACAAGAGATTATTTTCCGCAGGTAAAGTATGTAGAAGGTTATGTTCAGGACATGACGGAATATCTTCAGGGTGCAGAGTATAACAGTGTGAATGGAAAATTTGATGGCGCAATAGCAACAATCAACAGAAAAAAACAGGAAGCCATATCGGAAATAGAGAAGTTGAATGAAGATATCAGGAACAAACAGAACCGCATAGTGCAGATGCAGGATGAGATACGGGAGATTGAGCGGAGGGAAGCAGAAGAAAGGCGGAGAGAAGAAGAACGGCGCAGGGAAGAACAAAGAGCCAGAAACAGCAGGATGGCATCAGGATTATAGAGAGGCAGGGAACAGGAACATGCAGAGTTTAGGATATGATCTTATTGTAGATGATGACGGAATTATACAGGAAGCCGGGAAAATCGTAGAAAAAACAGAAGATTTCGAGCAGAAACTGGGGGAGCTGTCAGATATTTTATCAAATGTGCTGGATGATGCAATTATGCAGGGAAACACAGCGGAAAATCTCATGCTGTTTGCAGATGAAGTGCAGGGGTTACGGTCAGAAGCACAGGAGATAGCGGAGCAGGTCAGGAGAGCAGTGGAAAATTATGTTACATCTATGGATGAAGCAGACAGTTATGTTTACTAAAAGAGGAGGGAGCAATGGCGGGAATAAAGATTGATCCGGAAATGCTGGATATCTATATGGAATCGTTGAACAAGCTTATGGCAGGCAGCGAAACGGACGGAGGCAATGCCAGACTGGAAGTATCAGGCGCAGGAAAGACGGAGGATGGACTGGTACGATATAATGAGGAAGTCAACAAGCTGGGAGATGATCTGAGGGAATTGTATGGAAATGTGGGGGAAATACTTGGCAGGATCAGGGATGGAGCACTGGAGGCAGATATTTACGGAGCAGAGAGCATAAAAGCAGAAGCTGTGACGGAGAAATGGAGTGATCAGGGATGGTGAGGGATTTTTCGCAGAAAACAGTACAGGAACTGTATGAGACCATCCGTGTGAACGTGGATGAAGAAGAGCAGTGGAAAGTATTTGACTTTGTAGAAGATTTTTTTATGGAAGAACTGGAAATCGGAGATTATATCAATGATATTAACAGTTACCATTTACATATGTTTGACAAACATGATGTGACAACAAAGAAGTTGGATGTTATAGTAGAAAAAGCAGGGAAAGTGGATGCAGTCGTATTGGGAAAATATGGGGATGGTGGTCCGACGGCATATACAAGCGTTGCCAAAGATATGGATGCGCAATATTTCCAACTTGATAATTGGGATGAGCTTGCAGCTCGTTATTCTGATGATGAGATTTGGAAAATTAATGAAAAGTTTCTGGATATCCAGACAAGTTCTGGGAGAGAAATATACTTATCGCATAATCCAGAAGAATATTTAGGTAAAGAGCAATTTTATTCTAGAGAACTCCAATATCTGCTAGATAATGGTTATAAGTTTGTTGATGAAGGGGGAATTTGGCATGCGGTTAGATAGTAGTTTTTATAATAAATATGTTGAGCTGTTTGACTCATATATGTGTAAAATATTTGGTACAGATATCGAAAAAACAGAAGCAATATGCAGTTTTGAAAACAGAGGTTTTTTTAGATTAGAATACAAGTATTATCCTCATAATTATAGAATTGTGATAGAAAATGATATAACACTATTTGATATATCAATTTTTGATGATGAACAAGCATCTAATTCTTTGCAGCGAATTTGTAAATTTAAAAATCATCTGAGTACAGAATGTATTGAAGAAGCAATTAATTTGCTAAAGTCTGTTTTGTTAAAAAATGAATTTAATTTTTATTTTCATAAAGATGGTAAGTTATACAAGAAGAATGCTGAGGGTATAAAAAGAGTCAAAGACATAAGGGAGTTATTAAATGGATGAGAAAAGAGTTGTAAGTAAATATTTGGAATATAGAGAAAATGTACTGAAGTATACAAATACTGATATGAATTTGAAATTAGAAAATGATGAGCAGGTTTATATTGCTGTTTTTGATATTCCGACAGAAAGTGGTATTTTATATGGGCATACAAAAACTTTGGCATTAGTTTTTTGGATTAAATATACACATATATCTGGGGAATGGTGATGCAATTGTTGGATTAGAAAAAAATAGAGATATAATGAATGCTATGCAATCTTTGTTTATTAGTTCTTCGCAAGTTTTACAGAGTATGCAATTAGTGGATGATTATTCATATTATGAAAGTTCCAATGTCAGAGCCTATTTGAAAACTAGAAGAGGGGTATATTTTCAAGAACTAACAAATAAATCTCGGGAAGAGAGATTTTTAAATATGTTAATGGAAAATGTGCTTATTACGATTTCCAAAAAGATGTGAGACCAGCTTTGTTTTAGGACTCCCAACAATCTACAACTTCTTCACGTTTATTAATTAACCATCATAGTTGTTGCGAAGCAATTAAGAATCCATGATGTTAAATCAATAGACACTAGCGAAATTTTGGAGAGTTAGGTATACGAAAGAACATTGCGAATTCAATATCCTGATATAACGCACTCTTAGCAACAGAATGTTTCGAAAGGGTGTGTTTTCTGTGAGTTTATTGCTATGAACGGTAAGTGTTTTTTATCAAAAATCGGGAGCATCCCAAAGTTTGTGTAAACCTCCAAACTGATGTAAGATAAAATTACTCAGTTTGGAGGTTATTTTTATAGCAAGAAGAAAAGACAGCCCACAAAAAGCAGCAATGAGACAAAAGCTGCGTAACTATCTGAAAAATAATGATATCAGCATCAAAGAAACCGATAACAGTAGAAACGGTCATTCCAGAAAAACCATGCACACCAGTTATGGAGATATGGATGTAGCTATCCCAAAAGATCACAATGGTAACTATGAGCCTTAATTTCATATGCATGAATTATACGATATTAATATTTCTGGCAGTAATGTTGAAAGTGCATTAGGATATAATCAATCGAATGCAGATGATTTATTGAGACAAATATATGAGAAATTACCGAGTAGTGAGGCTGTAGTAGGAAAAATGGATTAGTATGGTTAGAGGCGCAGGAAAGACAGAGGATGGACTGGTACAATATAATGAGGAAGTCAACAAGCTGGGAGATGATCTGAGGGAACTGTATGAAACCATCCGTGTGAACGTGGATGAAGAAGAGCAGTGGAAAGTATTTGAAGTTGTTGAACCAATCAATGTGAAGGCTGGTGAAATAGCACCATGGTTTGATGAATCAGGTGGAGGGATACAATGTTTATTACCTAATACGGTAGATGAATTACTGGATGCAGGCATATTAAGGAGGATTAAGTAATGACAATAATAGAATTAGAACGTGAACTACTACAACTGGGAATATCGGATGATTTGTATTCTATAATGACGGGTGGATTGCCTAATGAAAAACTATGTATCGTAAAAGAGGATAAATGGCAGGTTTATTATAGTGAACGAGGAAATAAGAGTGGATTAAAAATATTTGAAACAGAAACTGAAGCTTGTGAATATTTTTTAGGTGAAATAAAAAGATATGCAACTAAATAGTTTTAATTAGGGATATACTTTCGGACATTCAACAACCTACAACTCCTACACGTCTATTAATTAACCATCATGGTTGTTGCGAAGCAATTAAGAATCCATGGTATTGATGCTTCAGCACCTGCGGGCAGTAATGCCGCAAATGGATGGGTTGTTCGTGTTCAACAAGGGAAAAAATATTTGTCCCCTATTTCAATGGAATTTCAACCGCCTGGTATTACTAAGATTGATAGTCCATATTATAGTGAAGAATTAGCTAATAGTACTCATATACCTATTCAAAGTCCTAAATAAAGAAGGAGAATATTTATGAATGAAAATTGTAAGAAATACGATGATATGAGCGATGTATTTGAATATGGAAATATATCGGATGATGAAATTGTAAAATTGTGCAATCAAATATTATTAGAAAGTAAAGATGAAAAAAATGATATAATACTTGAAACAATGTATCATGCTGTTTTTACGGCTGCAAATTATCGGAATATTGCGGATAAAATAGAAATTGACAGCATTTTAGACTACATCGATTACTTTAATGAAGAAATATCAGATTATATTATTTCGATTTTGGCTTTTACAGGAAGGCGAAAATATATAAATATAATAAAAAGTATTGGAGAAAAATATGGGGATTTAGATATTAGTGAAGCAATTGGAGAGTTAGAGAGTAGATGTAAGAGTTCGGAATGATTTTATGCACATCATCTAATTAATGCATCATGGCTGTCTGGCAAGGAAAGGAACAAAACAGTTAGCAGGATATCTTGAAGAAATTGAAACAGTTTTTGGAAAAGGTTACTCCTCTCGGTTTTAGACACATATTAAAAGGGGATTTTATGGATAACATAGAATTTAAAAAGATAGTACAAGAAATTACCAGTAAATATGAAGTTATGTATTGTAAGAAAAATTATTATTGTAATATCAGATAAACATCATTTGCAGGCATGATGTCACCAGATGATGCAGCAAAGTATCTGGATTTTCTGGCGAATGGAAGCAGAGAAGGATTGACAAGTGCCGAGCTGGCAGGAGTGGAAAAGGCAGATGGAACATGGCATCATCATGAAGATGGAGTGACATTGCAAGAGGTAGAAACGATATTGCACGATAGATTTAGACATAGGGGTGGAATATCAAACTTAAAAAAGAAATAGGAGAAAGAATATGTTTAAAAAATTTGATGGAATAATTGTTGATGAGGTAATATGCTATGAAGAAACTGTAAAAATGAAATTACCTAAAGACTATAAAGAATTTTTATTGGATACGAATGGAGGTCAGTTTATTGATGAAATTCATATGTTTTGGGTCGATGAATTAAAGGAAAATATAGGAATAGATGTTTTGTTTGGTTTTAATCAGGTAAGAAGTTTATGCTTAAATAGTTGGTACAATGAATATGGAGAGGAATTGCCAGAAGAAACAATTATTATTGGAAATTCAATAAATGCTGGATTGATTCTTTTGATATGGCAAGATGATTGGAAAGGAGTTTTCTTATGGGATCATTGTTTGGAATTAGAACAATCTACAGAGGAAGATTGTTTATATAGAATTAGTGATAACTTCGATTTATTTTTTAATTCATTACAGATTTCAGCATAGAAATTTTGACTATAGTTTTGCGTTAAGATTTATGTTGATTGTGATTTAGTACAAGAATATTTAAAATTGAATATTGTTTTTTCAAAGACTTAAAACGCATTGTTTTAATGGCTCTTGTTGCTGTGAAGACAATGCGTTTTTTCTATGATAATTTTCAGAATCTTTTTCAGACTGCTGATATCGGTCTGCTTCTTGCGAATATCGTGCTCGAAGTCTGATTTTTTGTCAGCTTACATAGAAAAAGTGTTCAGATGGTTTTGGAAATTGTTGAGTCAGAAATCTTGATTCTGATGCAGGTTTTCTATTGAAGATGCTCCATCCATATGTTTACTAAAAGAGGAGGGAGCAATGGCGGGAATAAAGATTGATCCGGAAATGCTGGATATCTATATGGAATCGTTGAACAAGCTTATGGCAGGCAGCGAAACGGACGGAGGCAATGCCAGACTGGAAGTATCAGGCGCAGGAAAGACGGAGGATGGACTGGTACGATATAATGAGGAAGTCAACAAGCTGGGAGATGATCTGAGGGAATTGTATGGAAATGTGGGGGAAATACTTGGCAGGATCAGGGATGGAGCACTGGAGGCAGATATTTACGGAGCAGAGAGCATAAAAGCAGAAGCTGTGACGGAGAAATGGAGTGATCAGGGATGGTGAGGGATTTTTCGCAGAAAACAGTACAGGAACTGTATGAGACCATCCGTGTGAACGTGGATGAAGAAGAGCAGTGGAAAGTATTTGACTTTGTAGAAGATTTTTTTATGGAAG
>OGDJ01000941.1_pt1 | contig 12984 bp, 8 predicted proteins | sample 1570401 | NCBI WGS metagenome assembly OGDJ01 (sample SAMEA2582185, study PRJEB24529) | metagenome | biome: Human gut stool | place: China | collected 2011
ATCCATCGCTTCCTCGTAAGTACGTGCCAATACAATTTTGGGACGACCACGCATACGGAGTGTACGTTGATGGGCATTCAAGGCCTCGGTAGAAAACTCCTGACTCTGCTTCAATACAAATTTATAAAGATTGGGAAGTACGGAAGAATAGAAGCGGATACTGTCTTCCACCAACAGAATCAACTGCACGCCCACCTCTTTTACGTCATGCTCCAGATTCATCTTGTCTTCGATCAGCTTAATGATAGACACCAGCAAATCGGTATTTCCCAACCAACAGAACACATAGTCGAATGCACTCAGATCTTCGTTTGCAATCCGTTTGGTAATACCATGACTGAACGGTGTCAGGATGACAATCGGTATCTGTTCGTACTTCTCCTTAATATGACGCCCGATATCAAAACTATCGTTATCTCCCGTACCCGGCATGCAAATCACCAGATCGAACGATACACTTTCAAGCTGCCTCAACGCCTCTTCTTCGGTGGAAACTTGTGAAAAACGGGGGGGATAACGGAGAGAAAGTGAGGTATATTCATTGAAAATCTTTTCATCGATACGCCCGTCATCCTCCAGCATAAAAGCATCATAAGGATTAGCTATCAGTAAGACGTTAAAAATTCGCCTTGTCATCAGGTTAGCAAACTGGGTATCTTTAAAGTAGAGCTGGTTTAATTTAAATTTGCTGAGCATGGGCTTCCCGTAGTTTTAAAATTCAACAGACAAAAGTCGCTGTTTTTATTGGGAAAAACAAGAAAAAACAATTCACTTTATTGCTGACTATCCATATATGCACAGATTGCTTTCTCGTTTTCGGCTTAAAATCTCTCCTACTCTCATACGTATCGACCACAAGGCCGGACATGGTTCCAACAAAGCCACAACAAAGTTAGTAAAGGAGCAAGCAGACATCTATGCATTTATCATGTATAACCTGGGGATGAAAATGAAATACTGACATAAATATCCGAATAGGTATTTTTGTCATTTTATCATTATTTAATCAAAATAATACGCCATTCCGAATGACATCAGAAAACTTTTCTTATATTTGCATATGAAACAAGTTACATTTTATCAGAATCAACCTTTTTAAAACATACTATTATGAACATCGAAAAAATCATGTCCTCTCTTGAGGCAAAACATCCCGGTGAATCTGAATATCTTCAGGCCGTAAAAGAAGTATTACTCTCTATCGAAGATATCTACAACCAACACCCAGAATTTGAAAAGGCCAAAATCATCGAAAGACTGGTAGAGCCCGACCGTATTTTCACATTCCGTGTAACATGGGTGGATGATAAAGGTGAAGTTCAGACCAACCTGGGATATCGTGTTCAGTTCAACAACGCTATCGGCCCGTACAAAGGCGGTATCCGTTTCCACAGCTCTGTAAACCTGGGAATTTTGAAGTTCCTGGCATTCGAACAGACCTTCAAGAACTCACTGACTACTCTTCCGATGGGTGGTGGTAAAGGTGGATCTGACTTCTCTCCACGCGGTAAGTCAAATGCAGAAGTAATGCGTTTCTGCCAGGCATTCATGCTGGAATTGTGGCGCCACATCGGTCCTGAAACTGACGTTCCTGCCGGTGATATAGGTGTAGGCGGCCGTGAAGTAGGTTACATGTTCGGTATGTACAAAAAACTGACTCGCGAATTCAGCGGTGTGTTGACTGGTAAAGGCCGTGAATTTGGTGGTTCACTTATCCGTCCGGAAGCTACAGGTTACGGTAACATCTATTTCTTGCTGGAAATGCTGAAAACTCGTAACATCGACATCAAGGGTAAGACTTGTCTGGTATCTGGTTCAGGAAACGTAGCACAGTATACTGTAGAAAAACTGATTCAGTTGGGTGCTAAAGTAGTTACCATGTCCGACTCTGACGGTTACATCTATGATCCGGACGGTATCGACCGCGAAAAACTGGATTACATCATGGAATTGAAGAACCTCTATCGCGGACGTATCCGTGAATATGCAGAAAAATACGGTTGCAAGTATGTAGCAGGTGCTCGTCCATGGAATGAAAAAGCAGACATCGCTCTTCCTTCTGCCACTCAGAATGAAATCAACGGTGACGATGCTAAAGCACTGGTAGCAAACGGCGTATTTGCTGTATCAGAAGGAGCCAACATGCCTTCTACTCCAGAAGCAATCCGTGTATTCCAGGATGCGAAGATTCTTTACGCTCCGGGTAAGGCAGCCAATGCAGGTGGTGTATCTGTATCAGGTCTGGAAATGACTCAGAACTCTATCAAGCTGAGCTGGAGCCAGGAAGAAGTAGACGAAAAACTGAAGAGCATCATGAAGAACATCCACGAAGCTTGCGTGAAATACGGTACAGAACCCGATGGTTATATCAACTATGTGAAGGGTGCTAACGTAGCCGGATTCATGAAAGTAGCTAACGCTATGATGGCTCAGGGAATTGTATAAAACTTTAATTCTTAATTTATAAATCCGGGTGGGACTTGAACTTTCAAGTTTCACCCGTTTTTGTTTTTAAAGAATGACTCCCAATAAAAAGTACCTTTATCCAACAGTACCAAATCCATAATTTTTATCTTCAAGTCTTCATTATAAACCCATTTCATATAAGTAAACAAAGCTCCACTTGAAGCATCCTGTTCATACACAATTTTAGCCTTGTAAATCCAGTCACCCAAATTTCCATCGTTGTTATCTACCAGATAAATCGTACTCACCTCTCCCTTCTCATCAAACTCAGCTCCCCAAAGATTTATGGCATGCCCGCCTCCCTGAATAAAAATATCCAATCCGACGGCCATTCCCTGCTTCCTTGCCAATTTGATGGCATTATTAAACTCCTCCTTCGTCGATATAGCCGTTGCCATACTGCTTCACCAGCGAATTTCGACCGAGCACATCAAAAAAGAAGCCCGCATTTTCCTGTTCCGGCACATTCTGAGGATACATCACCCAGTTGCAGATTCCTGACAAGAACCAGTTTACACCCGATACGATATACCCCGACTGATTACCAAAACGGTTCTTAAACCCTTGATAAATCTCACTATGCTTCGAATCCGGATAAGCCGAAGGAATCGAAAATTCCGGGTTCAGACGACGTTTGTATTTCAGATAACGTTCCACATAACTACGGTTCGCATTCAGCCACCAGTGCATCAGGTTCGAAGAAGAAGCCTCCCAGCATGTTTTTCCATCTCCCGTGGGACTGGTATCCCTGGCATCCAGTTTGTTGCATCTATTACTAACAAATAAAGTGATACACCTGTTTACCATGGTATAACTAAATTCAGCTATAATTTTTTTTACAATACCCTTACTGACTAATCATCATAATCATATTCCAAGCTAAAATCATCCACCCACATAGTAGCCCCTGGAGCCCCTGTAAAATAATCTCCATATTTGCTGGCAGAACAAACAATCAGCAAGGCTGTAGGTTTCCGATTCGTTGCCCTATACTCAAGTTCCACAGAGAAAGGAGTGTATTCATTTACATTTTCTCCACATGTCATCTCACCGTAAGCTATGATATGCGAATCGTTCTTATCAAAATACTTTCCTGTTCCCTTGTCATCCGTCTGCACTTCCACCGCAGTTTTTTCACCACTATTAGGATTTTCCTGAAGTTCCCAATCACCTAAAGCTACCCATACGATACAAGTATCCGGTTGATTCTTTAATGAAGCATATTTATCAATAGCTTCCGTAATCAAAGCAGTCTGATATTTAAAATAACCTTTTAAACGAGTCGGATAGGAAGTAAAACTTCTTCCAAAACCTAAAACGCCATTAGTTCCCTTTGTCTCCTTATATTCACCAATAAATAGATTTCCAGCAGCAAATTTTACTACAATTTTCTGAGATTTCAATACAGCAGCCAACTTCCCTGTACTACCAGGACGAATGTCTTCTGTAGATAATGTAATATTATCTTTATAGCTTAACGTAGTACTTCCATGGTTTCCAGTATCCCAGAATCGAGTCCCGTCCTGTGCCCATGGACAAATCACCTTCTCTTCCTGATGCCAGTCTTCAAATCCCATATTAGGTACAGATCCTGTCTCCGTGGTAGAGAAAGTTACCACATCTCCGACCTGATCGCCAGAGTAAGCGCGACATTCATAAGTAGTATTCGCCTTCAAATGGGGAACACGAGCTGTAAATTTACCTCCATCCATGGTCACATACTTCTGATCTACGCGTGTCCAGTCTTCACTTCCATCTTCACGAATATCAAAGCCACATTCCGTATCGGCCACACCAGCACCATATAACCATGCCACATTAACCCATCCATCAGCAGATTCTGTAACCACATCCTTATCACTTTTGTAAACGCGGAGAGTCCAAGTCTCATCCACAAAATCACTAAAAGTCACATGTACAGATGCCTGGGCAAAATCACGATAAAATGTCCATTGAACCTCCGGAGTTCCACTCACTCCGTCATTCAAAGCTCCTTCTGGTCCCAATTTTAAATCAGACAAAACAATATCCTTTAAATCAGCACTCTTTCGAATTGAAGCAGTAGCTAAATGATTTTTCACATCAAACTCCGAATTTCCAAGCTGCCCATCAATTATCATGCGACGTGCTATAGGCTGATTTCCAATTATCTCCCATTTATAATCCTGATAAAGGGATAAAGTAACCTCATAAGGCTGGCTTAAATCTATCTCTGTACCGGCTGTCAAAGTAGAAGAAGCCTTTTCTGTATAAGTAAAAGTTTTCAACATCACCTTTTTAGGGTTTACCGTTTCCTGCAAAGTAACCGTCACAGTACTTTCACTTTCCGAAATGACCGCACTTCCCGACTGTCCCTCAACTTCTATACCTGTAATAGAAAGAGGTACCTTAGCAAAAGGTATATCATTTTTGATGCAACAGCTTAGAGTACCAGCCAGTATTATACTAATAGCAATTCTATATAATGTATTCCACATAACTACATGCAAAAGGTTATACCAATATTAATATTAAAAAGATTAATCTTAAAATTAGCGCCACTACTATTCCTTTTTCCTACCGCTCCTGAGTCATCCCGTTGTTTCTCCCAACGATACTTAAATCCGGCAACTCCAAAGGACATTTCCGCACACACATTTTTAGTAATATAAACAGCTACTCCCGGATTAATCCCCAGATGTATCTCATTCACATCTGTCTCCGTATGAGTCATACTATCTCCTTCTCCATCTGAAAAGTTCGATGTTCCCCGCTTATAAGTCAAAGCTGTTTCATTAAACAATCCGAATATTCCATTTTCATCCAATCCCACATAAGAGCGATTAAAAACCCCAAAGGAATACATATCTTCCGTATAACGCATATTGCCTATATTAAAGCTCAAATCATCTCCCAGATTCAAATCTATATTACCCAAATCACCCACAATATGGCTGTAACCAAACTTAGCTCCCACCACCACATTGTCTTTCAGTGCATATCCCACAAACGGATGAATTGACTTCATTGTAAACGTAGCATCCATATCACCCAAAATAGCATACAACATGCTGCTATTATCACTGTCCAAGTTCACGTACGAGAAGGTTAATCCTCCAATCCATTTCCCTTTAGGAACAAAACGATAGTTCAAGATTCCACGATCATAACGACCAATCGCTTTCATCTTTATCAGATTGTTCGATTCTACAGTTATCGGTTTTTTCTTAGGTTTCTCAACATATACCGTATCATGTATCACAATCGTATCACGCACTTGAGACAAACTTTTCTGCACACCTATTCCCAAGCACAAGAAAAGGAATAATATTATCTTTCTCATTCTGTTACAAATAAAAGGCTATACCTAAGCCAATAGAAAATAAGTTAATACGAAAATTTGCAGAACTGGAAGAACGATCTGCAGTACAAATCTGGTCTTTTTTCTGATGTACTTTGCCAAAATCCACCCCTAGAACTCCCACACTCACTTCTACAGCCGTATAGTTATTTACAAAAGCAACAATACCCGGAGAAACACCAATACCCAAATCAGTAGAAGTGGAATAGGTTCCACTCACTTCCTGCCCTGATTTAGTCACAAGTTTTGACTGACTACCTCCAAATTTCAACTGTGTTTCTGCAAACAATGCAAATCGTTTGCTACTTCCCAAATTGATGTAATTTCGCATGATAGCCATTACAGTGTATGAATGCGTCAGTTCATACGTATCGTTCAAATTAATTGAAAGATCATCTCCCAAATCAAAATTCAGATTATCAAATTTGGTCAAAGTACGTCCATAAGAAAAACGTCCTCCCATAGCTAAGTTATCTTTCAAACCATAAACAACCAACGGACTTACTTTAAAAGAATATCCATCGGAATTGAACTTATCAATAATTAAAAACTGATAGTTTTCTTCTGTATGCTCAGAATACGATACAGAACTACCCACAATCCATTGTCCTTTAGGCACAAATACGTTATCGGCTATCTTTTTCTTTCCCTCTTGTGCCTGAACCGACAAGGTCAAGCACAAGAGACTTAAAAGGAATATAAATTTCTTCACTTATCTCAAATTTTCAGGTAATTTACTTTCTTCATATATCAACTCCAGGTCGTCAAGCCACATCACGCTACCGGTGCTTCCTTGGAAATAGTCTCCAAATTGACTAGCGGCAGCAACCAGCATAATCCGGTTTGGAATTCTTTCCATACTCTTATATTCAAAAGGTATAATGAATTCATGCATACCCTCACCTTCTGTAGAAGCCTCCCATATCTTATCTCCATAAGCCACTACATTAGCTCCATTTTTATCAAAGAACTTACTTTCTTTTGTCTTTATCACAAACGACCAGCGAGTTCCGTTGAACTCTTCTCCTTCGCCATCTGTCAAAGCTACATAAATGATACCTTTATCCTGAGTACCATTCGCTATTTTGTCTCCTCCTTTATCTACATTGCCACTTATGTAGCGTATATATCCTCGTAAAGCTAAAGGACGAGAAGCAAACGGACGCCCTAATCCCAAGACACCGTGTCCGGTAAGCCCATCCATCTGAGTATCAAGATATTGTCCGATAAATATATTACCTGCTGCAAACTGTCCTATTCCCAACATACTTGCATAAATAGACGATAATTTAGCAGAGTAATTACCACTGTGTCTCACCGTAGCATCAGGTGTCGTCACATTACGGCTAACCTTCTGAGAACCATGATTTCCTGAATCCCAAAACATAGTTTCACCCGATCCATATATTAATTTAGGAACATCTCCCGACCAATTTTCAAAACCACTGTTCGGCAATACAGAGGCTTCCTCTGTAGTTACCTCACAAACAATATTTGAAATTTTTGTATCCTCCAAAATACGATATTCATAAGTAGTTCCCGGAGTAAGTCCTTTCAACACATCCGACTTGATTGTCTGTCCAGAAAGAACAGCCGGAATATTCTGACTCCAAGCTTCTTCTCCCTTCTTACGATACTGGAAGCTATATACAGTTCCTGCCTCCGAAGTATGTCCTTCAATCACCTCTCCATAAAAGACGGTTCGGTCTGCCCAAGTTTCAAAACGAGGAATTTCAACGGCTTGTGCATTCATATCCGAAACCACAATCTGCCAGTCAAGTTCACATTGCTTTCCCTGTTCATCTGTCAGTACATATCCCAATGAATACACGGTTTCTTCTTTCAGCAGTTCATTCCATGAGTTCCCCCAATCCATGACAATCTGTTTTCCTTGAGCTTCCGCAGGAATTGTCAAGGTAATTCCCTTCTGCTGTAACACTCCAACTGACTCTTCCGATAACAAATCAATAATTCCTGAGAGTCCCAACTTTTCCAATAATGTTCCCTCTACAGAAGCTGTCGTCAAAGTTGACGAACCAGACATAATTATTTGGGGAGATACAGAAGAGTTCAAGCTAAGAAACCAAGGAGAATCTGTACTGATTTCCTCTTCTCCCGACATTACGCGAATTACCGGACGACGGTAAATGCCAATCTCTTCCTCTTGTGTATAAAGTGGAGTTTCATCTACTTTCAATGAAAAAAACGCTCCACCTTCATCAGTAGGATGCTCAGGTTCCTCAGTACTAAGCGCATAGGTTAGTGTATACAAGGTAGAAGCCTTAGCCGGATCTATCTTATCTGTCTGAGTTATCTTTTTCCCATTTTTCGTGGTTGCATTAAAGACACAAGTCAAATATTCTTTCTCAGAAGGAAGCATATAATATCCCACCGAAGACTCTGTTCCTTCTTTACTCCAATTATACTCTAAAGCACCATTGGCTGCATCAACCGACACAGTCACAGCACCTGAAGCCAAATACGTTTTCAGCTCCTCACTAAAATTCACCTTCACCAACGTATTGGCAATATTACAGTTTACTTCCACTGAAGTTGTCTGGCCATCAACCACAGAAAACGTTTCTACTCCCTCATAATATTTCTTATCCAATGAAGCTGAGACCGAATCACCCGCAACGACCCGAACCCGATAATCTGTACCTGCTGACAAATCTATTTTCTCAGGCACAGAACTCCAGGAGGAATATTTTCGTATTAACTTATCGCCTTCATAAATACGTACCTTGCAATCATTTTTCAAGGCTTCTATCTCTTCATCTCCAAGAGATGTCCTGGATACTACTTCCACAGCTTCTCCCATCGTCACTTGCAGGCTCAATGCCCCTTCTCCTTCACCCAAATAACGATTTTCCTGCCGGCAAGCACAAAGCGAAAAGATGATTCCAATTATTAAGAATACTTTTTTCATCACTTCCTAAATTTACTGTGCATTACTACTGTCAATTGTCAGAGTAGCTTCCGCTTTTTCTCCATTCACATCTTCTACAGTTAACTTAAACTGATGAACACCAGGAAATCCACCCAGCAAGCCGACAAACTGAGTCACATCAAAAATCACTTTCTGCTGACCAATCACTTCATCCTTTATGGGAAGTCCCAAATCTTTTAAACTTTTTTCAGCCTCACCAGGTTCAGCCAAATCAAAAGGATTCTGAGGAAACATTTCTGCAATTACCCCACTAAATTCTGCATTATCAGAAGTTATTTCCACAAATACATGTGCTGCCCCTTCTGGAGCCAGTAAGTCTACCACCACTTCCTGAGACAAATCCGTGACAGGCTGACTCAAATCAAACCCTTCTCCTACAATGGAAGGAATTCCAAAATCTAAAATTTCATCTTCTTCAGGACGAACCGATCCCTCTATAGTTACCGATGTGCAAGTCGCATCCAATTTTAAACCGTTTACAGAAGCACTTCCTCCTGTACCAGGATCCACAAACACCGCATCAATCAAATTATATGTAACTATCAGTTCTGTGCCCAACGCTACACCTGTATACGATTTGGTTACATTCTCCGCAACTCCATCCACTGTACCAGAAAAAATCACATCAACCGTATTCGTTTCTGTACAATGAAAGAACCCCGAACGAGTTTCATCCTTTCCATATTCCAGTGACTCTGAACCTATTTTAACTGTCACCTTCACATCATCGCCCAATAAAGGTTTCAGGTTATCAGCATAATTGACAGTTACCTTCACATTATGCAGTGTACATGCTACTTCTCCCACATCCGTCAAGTTATCTTGCGTAAATTCAAACACTTTTGATTCTCCTTCACAATAAGGTGTATCAAAAGCCGCACCTTCCGTAACAGGAGCATGTGCCACAATCTTATATTTACCTGTCTTCAATGTATACACTTCTGGCATTTCTGAGTATTTCCATGAACTCACAAGTTCCCCACCTTCGGTATACACTTCCACAATATAGTCATTTAACTCCGCAGCTACCCGCGATTCAGTTACCAACGGGTCTGTATTAGGCGTCAACAGCAAAGAAGACAAATTCAATTGTCCTTCTTGTTTTATTTCATAATTCACCTTTTCACTATGGCAAGCCGTTGCCAATAAAATAACGGCAAACAAGCTTAATAAGAAAGAAATCTGTTTCTTCATATAAGTTAGGTTTATTTTATTCATAAATTAATTTTACATTGTCCACTGTCAGAATACTACCTACATGACGTGAGTCACCGTAACCAGCATTAAACGCCCCTTTACTTCCTTGAATATCCTTCGTTCCCGGTGAAGTTGCATCTGTCGACATAAATACCAGTTCAATATAAGACGCTTTTGCTTTTTGCTCATAAGAGATACCAACTCGTCCTTGAGTGTATGTATCTATGGATTGCGTAATTCTAAGTTCTCCCTGTCCTATCAGATTCCGGTTTACATCATACAATTTCGCATACACTTTAGTTGTCTCTCCATTATAAGAATAAAACTTATAATAGAACTGTATCGCATCAGGACGAGAAGTAAAAGTATGGGTCATATTCTTTTCCTGTGTATCCCGGTTAAATGTACCAAGATACAAATACCCGGCCTGTCTGTACTTCGTATTATGACTTATTGCAGACCAGTTGTTCGCTCCATATCCCACAGTCGCTATTTCAGCAGCTACATTTCCCTCATAGGCACCTGTTGACAGGGAGGTTCCTCCATGATTATTCCAATGCCAGGTAGCCGTATGCATTTCACTTGCATTAGTAGGCATTGTGCCAGGATAAGCACAATAATACCAAGAAGCGACGCCACTCTGTTGCTGAGTCGTCATATCATTAAAAGTACTCCACCATTTATCCTCCGAAGAACCACCAGACAGATAATATGAATAAATATGTTCTCCACCAGACATAAAGATTGTTTGATACCATACTTCTTGCACTGACCACTGTTCAAAGTCAGAATTAGGTATTTGCAACTCCTCTTCCGTCGTAATATCCACAGAATTAGAATACTCCTCACCTTTTACTGCACGAAGTTTCAATGACGTTCCAGAATCCAGCCCTTTCGCTACCAAACTATAGCTTCCGCTAGATTCTGTAGTTACATCCGTCCAAACATCTCCTTGTTGTCTCTGCAATTTTATATCAGCCAAAGCAGTTTCATTATATACATGAAACACAGCTTTCTTAGCCCACACGTCTCCTGGGTTATCCACTAATATACCCATACTCACAGGAAGTTCTCCTGTTTCTTTTATATAACTTAAGTAAGAAGCAGAGACTTTAAATGGATTTATAAACTTCACTGTTTCAGGTGCCTTCAAATAAACCGTATAGACCTTCAGGCCTTCTTCTGATGGTAATTCTTCAGCACGCACAAATTCCAAATCCTGTTTTCCTTCTGCCAGTTGAAAATGTACGTTTGCCGGATTTCCATCTTTAAATGATACATTCACCTGACAAGTATTCCCGTAAAAAGGAGCCTCCGTTGAAGTAGCCGCCACAGCAAACTCACATCCTTGAGGAGTCACAGTCAGCACCAGCGGAGTATCTGAAACCTTGCCATACACATCCGTAGCCTCCAGTTTAAATATATGATTGCCACCTGTAGGTAAGTTCTTTATCAATTTAGTAAAATTCACCTGAGCCATTTGGTCACGATTACCCTCCAATCCTTTGGTTTCCAATCCCATCTCCGTTAAAATTGAGGCATATTTTCCGGGTGCAGCCAAGTCCACTACATCGGGCCATCCTTTTCCCGACAGAAAACCCGACGTGGTAGTCAGACGGCAAGACTGGATACCCGCAACCGCATTCACATAAGCAGTAACTTGCTCTTTCGGTTCTGCCCCCTCGATTGATTGAAAAGGAACACTCTCAGTAAAACCATTTGCCTTAAAATAAGGTGCAGGAGAATTCAAGGCCGCATCCGATACATCGAATCGAACCTCTTCTCCGGCCACATCATCAGAAAAAGACACGGTCATGGTTGCCGACCCTGCCTCCACATCCAATGTCAGCAAATAAATATGACGAGCTTTTGCCTCAAACACTTTAACCTGATAAACATTTTCAGTTGACTGACCAGATTTTTTCACTTTTACTTTTGCAATCAACTCTCCCGGAGAGAAATAAGCAGCCCGAGTCTCATCTTTTACATACTCCACCTCATTTCCTAATGAGGTCGCAATGACAGCAGAGTAATCAGAAAAATAGCTTTTAAACTCATCAGTATAGTTAACTTTCACTTGAGCATTGCCCAAATAACAAGTAACTTCTACAGGAGTCGTTTCATTTTTCTTTATAGAAAATTCCTGATTTCCTTCAAAGTAAGGTAACTCAAACCCTTCTTTTGACACATCTCCGTACCATGCTTTTACCTGATAGGTACCTACACGTAATTCAGGCATCTCTTCTTCGCGCATGTCCTTGTAAGAACTCCATCCACAAACTTGTTCTCCTAAAGAAGAAATACTAACCGAGAAATCATTCACATCGGGCAGAATCAATGTTTCACCTTCACCAGCTTCTTCTGCGCGCGATTTTTCATTCAGACCTATCACTTCACTAGTCGCATTCAGCTTCATTGTAAAAGTACCCATTCCATTATTCTTTGTTGTATCCTCTTTAGCGCAGGACACCAAAATCAAAGATAATAAGCTGTAAATGAGTATTACTCTCTTTTTCAAATTCATTGCAGCAAACATCAAATATATCAGTTTCTTTAAACTTAGATGGAAAACTATTTTTCCGTGTGCAAAATAACACCAATTCAAAAATTCTCACAAGGTCTATTTATTTTATTTTTGGCTGATTTTTAAAGCCAGCAAAAGGAAATTGTCCAAATAGCCTTGATAATTAACTAAAAAGTAGCACTTTTACAACCCATCAATGGTCTATTTTTAAAATATACCATTACTTCTTTTATCACACCTTTTCATATTTTTAATTTACTACCTACAGAAGCAGTTTATTTTTTCCCTATCTTTGGGCAACTTGAAACAAACAAGAAACCAAAAACCGCAACCACGCACCTTATTTATTTATGAAACACAAAATTCTTGCACAATTTACAGGCATCTTTACATTTCTGATTCTAAGCATTTGTAATGTTCACGCACAATTTTCCGTAAAAGGTACACTCGTCGACTCACTGACGCATGAAAGCGAGCCTTATGCCACCATACGCATTTCGCTCGACA
>OGDJ01000951.1_pt1 | contig 12848 bp, 7 predicted proteins | sample 1570401 | NCBI WGS metagenome assembly OGDJ01 (sample SAMEA2582185, study PRJEB24529) | metagenome | biome: Human gut stool | place: China | collected 2011
GCCGTTGTCGTACACACGATTCCCGTTGGTTTGTAAAATGCCAGCAAAATCTTTTCATCTTCTTCTATAATTGATTTTCCATCGACAAAAACTGTCTGTCCATCTGTCACTTTACTTCCCATTTGTGCAGGAATGCCGTCTATGGTTACTCTGCCCTGTTCTAACAGGCGGTCTGCTTCCCTTCTGGAGCAATATCCCGCACTGCTTAAATATTTATTAATACGAACTTCCATGTTTTCTCCAATTCTTATTTCACAAGCTATTTTAATATTTTAACAAATTTTAAAATTTAATTCAATTTGTTCTTTTAGATAAAAGCTGTGTTTTAAATTATTTCACCCGTGTGATATTACCCTGCTTGTCGATATGCCATACCTGCTCGCAGAGTTCATCCGGGTAGTTTTTCAGTTCATCGATGGTTAAATGTCCTACCGAATCATACCACTCCTCATCTCCCGGTATGCGTCTTATGATGGTGCCGTTATAGACGGTCGATGCCGCCTTTACAAGGATAATGCGGCGCTGTTTCCACTGGGCATACAGTTTTACCGTGGCGTGGTTTACGGTTGTAAGGTTCTTTACCGTATCCTGCGGCTGGTACTCCGTTCCCTGTCCGTCCGTTCTTGTATTCCATCCCATAAAGGTAAATCCCGTCCTTTCCGGCTTCTGCTCCGGAAGAACGACTTCATCTCCGTACTGCACCTCCATTTTATCAGGAATGTTTCTTGCGGCTGTGCCTGCATTGCCGTCAAATTCGATATAGTAGGTAATCGGTGTCACCGTTTCATCCCAGAGGGCATACATAGTCGTATTTTCCTTTAAGACATAATCTGCATTGCATGGGAAGCGTGTTTCGCTCTCCGGGCTGTTTTCGGCCCATGTCGCAAATGCATAGGAATGGGTATAGCCGTCAAGGTCAACGGATTCCTTTATACTTTCGCCAAGCTGTAAGGCAAAACCTTTTACTTCCTGTGGTGCCGCGGCATTGCAGTATACTTCTTCCTTTACCGGCTTTGTGGTGTCATTTTCCGTACCGCCGTTTAATTCATATGAGAGTGTCACGGCTGCACTGCACACGGTATAGTAGGTAATGCTGTCCGGGATTTTTAAATGTTCCTCCCCGGACTTTACCTCCATCTTTTCAGCACCTTCCGCAGTGATATCTGCCCTGCTGTTAAATCCTACTGCCGTAACATCCGACACATTTTCCCATCCGCCATAGGTACTGCACTGTGGCGCATCGATAAGGGCATAGGTGTCGTTGTTGTACATGGAGCCTTCCCTCTTATAGGTCTGTGCAAAGTCCACGAATGTTACGGTGATGTCCTTGCGGTACACGGCATAGAGTGTGACGTTTCCGGTGACGGTGTACCGGGTAAGTCCTGTTTCTGAATCACTTTTTGTATTCCATCCGGCATGTTCCCAGCCGTTTTTGTATGCTGCAACGGAAAGGTCGGCACCCGCACCGTAGTAGGTCTTTACGGTTTCCTGATCTGCTGATGTTCCGCCGTTTGTGCGGTAATCGTAGGTCACGGTGCATACCGACCGGTCATAATAAAGTCTGACCGTGGTATTTCCCTTCACCTGTGTCTGCGTGCGGTTTCCGTTTTCCTGAATCGTCTTGTTTTCGTTGAAGGAAAGCCCCTTTATTTCACGGGCAAGGTCTTTATGCACCAGTGTTTCGCCGTAGTACGGCTTTAAATCTTCTGCCACGGACGGCTTTTCCGGATAGTTTCCTGCCGTATCCATGTAGTAGTGTTCCACGGTGACGGTATATTCATTGGTCTGTGATGCAGAGCATGCCTTTAACGTGACATTTTCTTCCGGCATGACAAATGTTACCGGATTTGATGTCTTTGATGTGCCGTTTCTGAAGGTCAGGCGGGAATCCGTTTCAAATCCTGCAAAACGGTAGGTATACTGCGCAGTCTTTTCACTGAGCGTAACGGATGCCGTTACATTTTCTCCCCAGCGGTATGTACCCTCCCCGCTTTTTGCACTGAAAGCATCGGCATTGTCGTATGTTACTGTTACATTGTAAGTCTGTCTGTAAATATCAACGCTTGTTGTATAGCCTTCTATCTGGTACTGTCCGCTGACTGTATACTTTACTTCCGCCGGTCTTACCCACTTATCTGTATCAAGACTGCTAAAATCATAATCAACCGTATCCCCGGTCCTGAAACCTTTATCAAAAATGGTGGTGTATGAAGTCCATGTGCCGTCTGCATTTTCGTAACGTACACGTATCTTCTGATTAAAAATAAGGTTTTCAGACTGTGTTGTATATTTTGCATACAGCGTTGTATTTCCTGCCGGTGTGTATGTATCTCCTGCGCCGCCGACACGATTTGTAATAGCGGCATCCAGATACCATCCGTCGAAAGTATAGCTTACATTCTTTCCGTCAATCTCAACGGAAGCTTTTTCTGCCTCTGGAAGGGTGACTGAGCCGTTGGTGTAATCCGCTTTTACGTTTACCGTTCCGCCGTCTGCGGTAAGGTTTTTAAACCTCACGGACGGCAGCCAGTAGGAAGCACCGGTAAACTGTCTGTTTTCCGATATGCCGAATGCCCTGTAGTGCATGATTGCACGGATGGTATCATAGACATTTCCCGCGGCATTTAAAATGTCGGGATTGCCGTTGTAATATGCCGCCCAGTTTAATGTCCCTGTCGTCCAGTCATATGAGCCCTGCACCTCACCGTGGCTTGTCTGTGCTGTAAGCTGTTCATTCCAGCCGTTAAATTCTGCCTGTGCATTGGTGTTTTCTTCACCGGTTGCTGCCGTGCCGCCGTTGGTTTCATAGCTTACGGTGTAGGCTCTTTTGGCTTTCAGGAAATCATAGGTTCTGTCATATTCGTATGTTCTTACCGTATCTGTTGTGGCATTTCCGTTTTCATCAAGAAGCGTGCCGCCGTCTGCATCGTAGTTTACCTTATAACTACTGTTTATCCAGTCTGCGGACAGGTTCACCGTGTTGTCCCACAGATACCACTGCTGGTTGTCACCGCCGTGGAAGCTGCACAGTTGTATATTTGTGCCGTTGTCCGTGCTTCCGTAGAGAAGGTCCAGCACAAGGTTTGTGTCAAGCTTTGAGCGGATATAGAAGTATCCGTCCCCCGCCATCTGGAGTGTCCACTTCTGGTTGTCACCGCCGTGGTATGCCCACTGCTGGATGTTTGCGCCGTTATTTCCGCCATCTATGCCTGTGCCAATGGCGGCATCCAGTACCTTTCCCGTTGCATTGTTCCGGATGACCCAGTACGGCAGTCCATCTTCAAAGCCCGTAAACACAAAGGCATACATCTGTGCATTGCCGTTTACACAGTCCCATATCTGTGCATTTGCGCCGTCCGCATAGCTTGCCGCGCTGATGTCAACGCACTGATACCTGCCGCCGTATTTTGTACGGATACTGGTAAGCGTGCCGGAAGACGGAAGCGTACCGCCGCCGTCACAGCCTCCGGTAAGATTTAAGAACTGGTCTTTTATTTCCCATGTGCTTCCGGATACCGATGTGTAGCCTGTTCTCTTAAATAAGAAGCTTTCCGCAGTGTTTCCGTCATATGCCGCATTATAGGAACGGTAAAAATCAGACATGTTGTCAGCTCCGTTTCCCATGTAGCTTACAAACTGGTCTGCGTGTGTCCACTGCGCTTCAAATGTGGCATTGGCAAACAGTGAGGAATAGTATTTGCTGTCTGAAAGCATCGTTGCAAGCTGTCCGGCATCGTATACCTTTCCTGCCTGCTTGCCGCCTGTGGATGTAATCTTCCAGCCGGTAAAAACATAACCCGGTCTTGTCGGTGTTGCCGGAACTGAAACGTTTTCAATTCCTAACCGCTGCATTGTTACTGCATTGCCTGAACCATTGACCTGTCCGCCGTTTAAGTTAAAGGTATAGGTAAATGGGTCTGTTATCATGGTGAAGACATGGAATTTATTCGGAATATCCCATTTTTTTAATTCATAATCACTTCCACTTCCAGCAGATTCATCTCCATTATTCCACCTAAAAATTGGCACAACATATCTAACCTTATCCTGTCTGGTATTTATATCCTCTCCATTCGGATATCCGCTTTTACCGTATCCTGTATCACCGTTTTCCGTGACTCCGACCGTCCATGTGCCGCTTGAACCGCGCCAACCGCCATCAAATACAATATTTCCGTTTTCATCATATTCACACACAGACCAGTAAAACTGTAACCCTGCATTTTCAGTCAAACCACCTGCATCTGCAGTATCTTCCTGTGCCGCTACAATCGTAAGACGCTGACCGGAAGCAACCCTTATTTTTCTAGTATAGGTAACTCTTGATGAAGCTTCCAATCTGATATCATCAAAAAAATGACTTCTGTCAGAGTAGATTTCCCCAACATCATTCGTATAATTACCACCATATGTCCTAACATCAGTCATAGAGTGCTGTCCTTCACCCAATCCTGTTCTAAACTCCAGTTCTACAAGACTGTTCCATGTGTCATAGGCAGCCCATGCCTTACCGGCAAAAACTCCTAAGCTTACCGCAATTAATAATACTGCTGTAAGTACTGTAAAAATTTTTTTATGTTTCTTTACGAATCGCATAATACGCTCCTTCCTTAAAAATATAATTGTTATGAATATTGAAAATAGTAGAATTTATTTTTTTCTTCGAAATTCCGTGCTTTATGGAATGCTTCAGCCTATTTGGCGCTTCTATTATAGAAGGTGTAGAAAACGTGCAATGAAATTATATGCTTGTGAGTTATTAGAAAACATGAAGCAAATATTGGATAAAAACAATATTTTGTTTTGGCTTGATTTTGGAACTCTTTTAGGTGCATATCGTGATAAAGACTTTATTTCATATGATTGTGATATTGATATTGCAATTTTGTATGAAGATGCAGAACGTGTAAGGAATTTATTGAAAAATTCTGATTTCTGTTTAACTCATGAATATCGTGTTGGAAAAGCAGGTGAAGTGGCTCAGTTAAGTTATAAATATAAATCTTTGTCGATTGATATCTGTTTTTATCATAAGAAGAATGAATCTATGTATTGTTATTTATGCTCTATTCTGCCAGGTGTTTCAATCGTGAACAATAGAAGATGTGTTGTAGCAGTTGCTAAATGTGTTGTTCCATGTGAGAAATTTGCAGATATAAACTTTCATAAGTTAATATATCATGCTCCATTTCCAACGGAAGAGTATTTGGCTGCTCATTATGGACCCAATTTTATGATACCTGACTCTAAATTTGATTACACAAAGGATGCTCCAAACATAACTAATTATGCTATAGAAGAATTAGCTGGTGAATGTATCTATAACGACTAAAATATAGATGAAGATTTTACATATATGTAATGCTTATCAGACAAATTCTTTATATCAAGAGTTGTTTGATAGAATTCAAAAAGATAACATTGATCAAGTTGTTGTTGCTCCAGGATATTATAAATCTGGTAGTGAATGTGTTAATGGAGTCCAAGTAACGTATTATTTTAGAAAAACTGGTGGTTTTCAACGCTTGTTCTGGAAGCATAAAGTAAATCGTATAACAAAATATGCTTTGTCAAATGTAACAATATCGACTGTGGATATTATTCATGCGCATACTCTTTTTAGTGATGGGGCTGTGGCTTATCAATTGTGGAAAAGACATTCGATACCGTATGTTGTTGCCGTCAGAAATACAGATATAAATTTCTATTTTAAGTACTTTTTATTTTATCGTTCTTTAGGATATAATATATTAAAGCATGCAAGTAAGGTGTTTTTGATTTCAGATTCTAATAAAAAGAAATTTTATAATATATTACCTAGTGGAAAATAATGAACGAACATGATGAGGCGTTAAGACATGCCGAATGGCATAAATGATTATTGGTTGTTGCATCGGAATTATAAAACATCCCATAATAAAAAAAAATGCAGTGAAATTAATTTGGTATATGTAGGAGATTTTGTTAAAAATAAAAATATTCATATGGTAGTAAAGGCTGTTGAATATTTAAATAAAGTGGGGGTTAATGTTTTGTTTACTGCTATTGGGAAAAAAGACAATACAATGAAAGGTTATCAAAAGTATCTATTTAGGGAGGAGGCTAAGTGGGCTTTTTTTAAAACAATGGAGCGATTGGATAAAATAAGCTTAATTAATTTCTATAAGACTTGTGACATTTTTATAATGCCTTCATTAACAGAAACTTTTGGCTTAGTGTATGTTGAGGCTTTATCTCAAGGTTTACCTATTATTTATACCAAAGATCAAGGTATTGATGGCTTTTATGAAGAAGGTTATGTAGGCTTTCATGTTGACCCTCATGATATTGATGATATTGCAAAAAAGATCATCATGATTATTAATAACTATGATACATTAACCGATAATATTAGGAATTTACTACTGGATACTTTTGATTGGAATAATATAGCAAAAAGATATATTGATTGCTATACTTCAATTTTTCATAATACATTCCTGGAATAAAAGATATTCTTAAGATTTTAGTAATATGACACAAAAAATTAAAATTGCCGTAATCGGTCTCGGTTACGTAGGGCTTCCTTTGGCCCGTTTGTTTTCAACAAAGTATAAAACTATTGGTTTTGATATGAATCAGTCACGGGTTGATTCATTGATGGGTGGACATGATTCAACAATGGAAGTTAGTGATGAATTATTGCAATCTGCAATAAAGGAAAATGGTTTCTTTTGTACGACGAAACTTGATGATATTAAAGATTGTAATTTTTATGTAGTAGCTGTCCCAACCCCTGTTGATATTAATAACCGTCCCGATTTGACTCCTTTAATTGGTGCAAGTACCACTGTTGGAAAAGTTTTATCTAAAGGAGATATTGTAGTCTATGAATCGACTGTCTATCCAGGTGTTACAGAAGAAGAATGTTTACCTGTTGTTGAGAAAGTTTCGGGCTTGAAATATAATATTGATTTTTTTGCGGGTTATTCTCCGGAACGTATAAATCCGGGTGATAAGGAGCATACTGTTGAAAAAATTAAAAAGGTTACATCTGGATCGACAGCGGAAATAGCGGATATTGTAGATGCTGTGTATAATTCTGTATTGGTGAATGGCACTCATAAGGCCCCTACTATAAAAGTGGCTGAAGCTTCAAAAATAATAGAGAATTCACAGCGTGATGTTAATATCGCTTTTATGAATGAATTGGCTAAGATATTTAATGCTATGGGTATTGATACCAATGATGTAATCGAAGCCGCTTCATCCAAATGGAATTTTATAAAATTGAAGCCGGGTCTTGTAGGAGGTCATTGCATCAGCGTAGATCCTTATTATCTAATTCAAAAAGCTCAAGTATATGGGGTATTGCCCCGGATTATGTCTGCTGCTCGTAGACTGAATGACGGAATGGGAGATTATGTGGCTAATCAAGTAATCAAATTGATGAATAAAAAAGGAGTACTTGTAAAAGACTCAAAGATATTGATTCTTGGAATAACATTTAAAGAAAATTGTCCGGATATTCGAAATACAAAGATTGTTGATATATACTCTACTTTAAATGAATATTCAAGTAATATTGTTGTTTATGATCCATGGGCTGATAGCGAGAAAGTTTTTCGAGAATATGGTATTCGGGTGATAAATAATGATATAGATGATTTACAAGAAAAGTTTGATGCTGTTGTATTGGGAGTCGCTCATAATCAGTTTAAAAATATAGATGTACGGCGATTTTTATCTCATGAGTATGGGGTGGTATATGATGTCAAGGGGGTACTGGGCACTGAGGCAATTGACGGTCGCTTGTAAATTATGCTGTCTGTAATCTGTCCTGTTTACAATGAAGTAAAGTATATCGATGTTTGCATTCGGTCTATTTTACTTCAAGACTATTCCCAAGAGAATTTAGAAGTTCTATTTGTGGATGGGCTGAGTTCTGATGGGACTCGTGACATAATCAAAAGATATAGTGTTGAATATCCATTTATAAAACTGCTGGATAACCCCCATCGGATTGTTCCATTTGCTATGAATGTTGGAATAGAGTCTGCTGTTGGAGACATCATTATGCGTTTAGATGCACATGCTTTATATCCTTCTAATTATTTTTCTACCCTTGTGAGTGAACTTAACAGACTTGGTGCGGATAATGTTGGAGCAGCTTGTCGAACAGATGTTTTGAATAAGACTTCTAAAACTTTGGCCATAAGGGAAGTTCTAAGTAATAAGTTTGGCGTGGGAAATTCGAGCTTTCGTTTGGGAGTCAGTAAAGTTATGGAAGTCGATACTGTTCCATTTGGTTGTTGGAAACGGAATGTTTTTGAGAAATATGGATATTATGATGTCCGTTTGATACGCAATCAGGATATTGAACTGAATAAGCGAATTATTCGTGGCGGAGGACATATTTATATTGTATCTGATACTTATTGTACATATTTGGCAAGGGAAACGTTTGGAGGTATCTCTCATAACAATTATTTGAATGGAAAGTGGAATGTTCTGACAGTGTATTATACTGGGCAGTTCGATTCTCTCTCTACGAGACATTTTATTCCTCTGTTGTTTGTTTTATCATTATTAATTCCGATATTATTATCTATCCTATATTTTCCGATCATTTTCCTCACGCTATTTTCTCTATTTCTCTATTTGACCATGTTGGTTGGTATTTGTATTTCGCTTAGTCTGAATAAGGGATTGAACTTCTTTTATTTGTTAACTGCTTTTGTGGCATTGCATTTATCTTATGGTTGGGGATCCTTAATCGGAGTGTTTGAATTACTAGTAAAGAAAATTGATATTAAATTTTGTTGATGTGCTATTGAAATCTCTTTTTGACCATATCGTTGCTTTTCTCGGTCTCCTTTTTCTTTCTCCAATTTTATTAGTAACAGCTCTTCTTATTCGTGTTAGGATGCCTGGAGGTCCTGTTATATTCAGACAGAAAAGAGTTGGGCGGTATGGTAGATTATTTACCATGTATAAATTTCGTTCTATGACGGTTGGACATTCCGGTAGTTCTGTTTCTGTAAAGGGGGAAAGCCGAATCACGTCATTGGGGGCTAAATTGAGAAAATATAAGATTGACGAACTTCCGGAATTATGGAATGTGCTGATAGGAGATATGAGTTTGGTTGGTCCTCGTCCTGATGTCCCGGGATATGCTGACAATCTGCAGGGAGGCGATAGGAGGATGTTGCTTTTAAAGCCAGGTATTACTGGACCTGCCAGTTTGAAATATCGTAATGAAGAAGAATTGCTGGCAGGGCAGGATAATCCTCAAAAATATAATGATGAGGTTTTGTTCCCTGATAAAGTGCGAATAAATATAGAGTATTTGGATAACTGGTCATTTTGGAATGATATTAAAATCATCGTTTATACCGTTTTTGGAAAAGATATGTAGAATTTTACTTTTCCTCTTGATTCCCTATTACGTAAGAAAATGAAATTATAATAAATAGTTTATTATGAACAAACGAATCTGGCTTTCGCTTGCTCACATGGGTGGCCGTGAGCAAGACTTTATAAAAGAGGCTTTTGATACGAACTGGGTTGTTCCTTTGGGACCTAACGTGGATGCTTTTGAGCAATCTTTGGTTGAATATTTACATGAGGACCGTCGTGTGGTGGCCTTGAGTGCCGGAACGGCTGCACTTCACTTGGGCTTGATTCTTCTGGATGTGAAGCCCGGTGATGAAGTGATCTGTCAAAGCTTTACTTTTGCCGCCTCTGCCAATCCGATTTCTTATCTGGAGGCCAAACCTGTTTTTGTGGACAGTGAGAAGGATACCTGGAATATGGATCCGGTATTGCTCGAGGAGGCTATAAAGGACCGTTTGCGCAAGACGGGTAAGCTCCCGAAGGCTATTATCCCTGTCCACCTTTACGGTATGCCTGCCAAGATGGACGAGATCATGGATATTGCGGGTCGTTATGGTATCTCCGTATTGGAGGATGCCGCGGAGGCTTTGGGTTCGGAACTGAACGGACGGAAGTGCGGCACATTCGGTGAACTGGCCGCTCTCTCTTTCAATGGCAACAAGATGATCACGACTTCCGGGGGAGGTGCTCTGATCTGTCGTACGGAGGAAGAGGCGAAGCAAACAAAGTTCTACGCTACGCAGGCTCGTGATGCCGCTCCACATTACCAGCATACCCATATCGGTTACAACTATCGGATGAGCAATATTTGTGCGGGTATCGGTCGTGGGCAGATGTTTGTCCTCGATGAACATATTGCCCGTCGCCGTGCCATTCACTCTTTGTATGTTGATTTGCTGAAAGATGTGGCGGGTATTACGGTCATGGAGAACCCTGATTCGCGGTTTGCTTCCAACTTTTGGCTGACTTGTATTCTGGTTGATCCGAAGCTTGCGGGTAAGAGTCGTGAGGATATCCGTTTGAGGCTGGACTCCGAGAACATAGAGACGCGTCCTTTGTGGAAGCCGATGCATCTTCAGCCTGTGTTCACGGATGCTCCGTTCTATGGGAATGGTACGAGTGAGAGGTTGTTCGATATCGGCTTGTGTCTGCCTTCGGGACCTACACTGACAGATGAGGATATCAGGAGAGTGGTGGATATGATCCGATAAAATGAGTAAAATATGCCCTAATGGGTATAGATTTTTGTTTCGTCCCCGGTTTTATGCCATGCCAGGTATAAAACCGGGGACATTTCGTTAAACGGGTATAATATGAATAATCGGACAATAGCAGAGTATGTGAAGTAGATGTATAAGAAAGAATTAAGTAATAATACTGATAATGTGATGATTATAATTTATTCTGCATAACTTGATCCAGATGCCTTGTTTTCTTTTGTCATCTTCCTGCAAATGTTCACCTTTGCAATGTTGATCAACGCAATGTGAATAAAATCAGTAGTAATAACATTAAAAAAAGGAGATGCAGGAATATGGCATTATTTTATAAAGCAGTAAAATCGACTATGGCAACTAAGTCCGGTGATAAGAAATGGCACTTGAACTTGGTGAAGGTAGGCAAGGTGGTATCTACTCAGCAATTGGCTGAGATGATTGCGGAAAAATCGTCATTGACTCCGGGTGATGTGCATAATGTGGTTCGTAACTTGATGACAGCGATGCGTAGTGCATTGCTGGACAGTAAGACGGTACGTCTGGACGGATTGGGTACTTTTACGATGAAAGCGCGTACACGGGGAAGGGGAGTGGACAAAGAGGAAGAGGTGAACCCGAATCAGGTGGCAGCCCTTCTTTGTCATTTTACTCCTGAATATACTCGTCCTGCGGCTATCGGTACTACCCGGGCTTTGTTTCAGGGTGTTGAGTTCCAGAAAGCGAGTGGGATCGGTGCTTCGGGCAATAATGGTTCCGGAGGTGGTGATGGAGACATAGTAGATGATCCGACTGCGTAGTTAGCGGTTCTATAGGATTAGAATATGAGGAAAAATAATTGGAACATCTTTTTGAAAGTAATCATTGCTGTGGCAAGTGCTATTGCCGGGGTAATAGGAGGTCAGGGATTACTTTGACGGTCAGCCGATCATTTCGGTTGAAATAATAAATGCCGTTGTCTGTTTGAAAGAATGGATAGCGGCATTTTATTATATGGTTTACGGAATCGGTAATTAGGAATAATCTTGTATATTTGTGAGTGAAGCCATTAATAGGAATACGCTATGGCTAAACTTTACCCGATTGGGATACAGAACTTTGAAAGTTTGCGAGATGATAATTACTTTTATATAGATTCGCATTTGAAAACCTCTAAATCTTCAGTTTAGAGGATGAAAAATGCGGGGTAGCATGTGATGGAGTTCAAATTTGACGGGAGTGCGGAAGAGGCTTTGAAACAGATAAAAGAAAAGGGATATGCCGCTCCGTTTGCCAATGATTCCCGCCAACTGATAAAGGTAGGAGTGAATTTTAGCTCGAAAACAAGGAATATTGATAGTTGGATCGTGGACTGACTGTAAGCTTCACATGGCTATATAAATTGATATAAAAAGAATAAAATATACATTAAGATGATTAGATTTTGTAAGTTTCTGTTTTTTTGTTATTTTTGTATTCAAGTTAGGTTGTTAATTTACTGAATATAGTAACCTTACACAAACAGACAAACATCGTCTTATGAAGAGAAATGTATCATTGCTGAAGTATGCACTGCTGATAGCACTTTGCTGTGTAGCATGTGTAAATGAGAAAGATTTGTATGAACCGTCGGGGGAGGATCCTGGCGAAACGGAAGAGTTGGACCTATCGTTCAAATTCGCTTTGAGATCCGATAAACAGATTCATATATCTGTTAACCGGGCAGATGGAAAAGCTGCTGAGGGGATAGGGGTTGGAGTGTATCTTCAACAGCCTTATGAAGAAGACGGGATTATTTCCGGTAAGCCTCTCTATATGGGCTATACAGATGGGAATGGGCAGATTGATGCTACTATTTCTGTTCCGGCAAACAGTGATAAGTTGTATGTCGCTTCGTTGACAGCCGGTTATCCCGGAGTGCAGGAGATGGATGTGCAACCTTCGATGACGTGCAACTTGACTGCAACAGCCTTTCAAATCAAGACTGCTACTACCCGTATGGTTGCTACCCGGAGTGAAACAGGATTGGATGTTCCCGTTGACCAGAAACTAAGCAATCTTTATGAATTGTATAGCCCTTATACTGATTCGGAGATTGGAAAAGACGGTATACCACTTTTGAATGCTTCTCCGCTTGTTACGAAAGAGGAATTGTCTGCTAAGTTTCTAAATTTAATGAATAGTTGGTATCCGGAACAGAAGAATGTGCAGGATGTGGATTTGAAAAAGAGCTCTGATCTGGTGGTGACTGACGAATTGGGAGCGGAAGTGTGGGCTACG
>OGDJ01000953.1_pt1 | contig 12817 bp, 10 predicted proteins | sample 1570401 | NCBI WGS metagenome assembly OGDJ01 (sample SAMEA2582185, study PRJEB24529) | metagenome | biome: Human gut stool | place: China | collected 2011
AAAGACATGACACATCTGGAAGCTGTAGGCCGCACACTCGCCGGGGTTGCCCCTTGGCTAGCACTCCCCGATGATGATACAGAAGAAGGCAAACTACGCAAGCAGATGCGTGAAGAAGTACTGAAAGGATTAAAAAATGCAGTAGATCCTGCATCACCCGACTTACTGAACTTCACCAAACACGCTCAACCTATCGTAGATGCCGCCTATCTGGTACATGCCTTCCTCCGCGCCCCCAAAGCTTTATGGGAACCATTGGATGAAGTTACAAAAGAACGCTATATTAAATCCTTCCAATCCTTACGTGATCGTACTGGTGCTTACAACAACTGGTTACTCTTCACCGGACTAACAGAATCATTTCTGTTGGGAAAAGGTGTACAATACGACCAGTTCCGTATTCGTGTAAGTAAAAACAAGGTAAAAGAATGGTATGTAGGCGATGGCTGGTATAGTGATGGTCCATCATTCAGTATGGATAATTATAACGCCTACGTGATGCATTCTATGATGGTAGCTATGCTGGAAAATCTTTTACCTAAACGTTGGGCAAGTCAGAAGGAGCTAGACGAAGCTATGAACCGCATGATACGCCACTCTGAATTTTGTGAACGTATGATAGCTCCCGATGGCACATATCCCGCTTTCGGACGTTCGGTTACTTATCGTACCGCTGCATTCCAATCGTTAGCAGACGTAGCTCTACGCAAAAAATTGCCCTCACACGTTTCTCCCGCCCAAGTACGTTGCGCCCTGACTGCCGTACACCGAAATATGTATGAGGGAAATCAGAACTTCGATAAGGATGGTTGGTTAGTGCTCGGCTTCAACGGTCATCAGCCAGAATGTGCTGATGGTTATACCTCCACTGGCAGCCTTTATATGGCAACCTTAAGTTTTCTACCTCTCGGTCTTCCCGATGGAGGGCAGGGCAGAGGGAGTCTCGGAGCGGGGCTCCTTCTACGAGCTGACCGACGCCGTCCTCACCGCAGGCTACCCCCTCGGCGTCAGCAACGAGTATGCCGAGGGCTCCGACTGTATCACCATCTCCACCCAAAAGGGCGCGCTGGTGGTGGTGGAGACGGTGCCGGACGGGCCGATCCTGAGCTGAACCGGAACATTCCGGGCGCAGACCGCCTATAATGGCGTATCAAGCGACGAAAGGTGGTCGGCTCTATGCAGGTGGTCGTTCTCAAAAGCCCCAAGTGCCTGAGAGGCTTGCTCCGGAGGCTGTTCGGCATCCGAAAAGAAACGCAGGACTGAAAGAAATGGAAAGCCGCTGCGCGGCCCGGGGAGACTTGGGCCGTGCGGCGGTGCTTTTTGCAGGGAGCTTGATATTATAAAAACTTTATGATAAGATAAAAATACAGCAGGGAGGTGGAAGCCGATGGGTGCAGCGGATACTGTGACGAAAGCATCAAGGCTGTTACGAATACGCCTCTGGATATTCCGGAGGACGCGGAGGTGGTCGATATGTGCAAAGCAGTCGAGGACATGATGAATGAAAGCAAGACGAAGGGTGCTGTAGAAGTCCTTGTCGGACTGGTAAAAGACGGAGTGCTCAGCATCCGGGAGGCTGCGAGCCGCGCCCACATGACGGAGAGCGCGTTTGAAGAGGAAGTCAAAAAGCTGTCCTGAGACATTTCTGTGCGGAGGGGGAGATTTGGATGAGTTTTCTTCGCAAATCACCAGATAATTAACGCCCTGTCGCAAAACACGAACTTTCGCCCCCCCTCAAAATCCCCAAAAAGTATGTACTGTTCCGCTCCTTTCATTTGTGTTATGCTCAATGCATCAAACACAAACGAAAGGAGTTTTTTATGCAGAAAAACATGACCGACCGCACCCCGGGCAGCTACGACGACTTCGTGGCCTACCTCGGCACGGTGCGCACCGAAGAGGAGCTGTTCTCCCGGCTGACCTACTGGTTCGCCGGGCAGGACCGCCCCGAGGACGTCCTCAGCCGCTCCGAGCTGGTGGAGGCGAGGGCGAAGGAGCTGGGCTTCTGGCAGGGCCTGACCTTCCGGATGGAGCGCTGGCTGGCCGACGGCAAGAGCGAGCTGGAAGCGGTGGGCCGGGAGGAGTTCCAGAGCCGCATCGCCGAGGACTACGCCGCCTACCGGGAAAAGGCCGACGCGGCCCGGGCGCGCTTCCGGGACCGCCGCCGCGCCGCGCCCCTCAACTTCACCCCCGACTGCCTCGAGAACGTCCCCATCCAGAACGTGAGCTGGCTGGTGGATGGGCTGCTGCCTATGGGAGAGGTGTCGCTTCTGGGTGCCGACGGCGGCACCGGCAAGGGCATCTGGCAGGCCCAGCTCATTGCCTATGTCACGGCGGGCCGGACCTCCGGCTTCTTCCCCCAGCCGCCGGAGAAGACCGGCAGTGTCCTCATTTTTTCCGGCGAGGACGACCCCGGCAAGGTGCTCAAAGCCCGCCTGACGGCGGCAGGAGCCGATATGAGCCGGGTGATGGTGGTCACCAGCGACGCCTACTTTGCCCGCACCGGAAGCCCGCTCTGCATCCCGGACACGAGCTTTGCAAAGTACGTGGGGAAGGCCGCGCCCGCCCTCGTCATCATCGACCCGCTGCAGAGCTTTCTGCCCGCGGGGGTCGAGATGGCCAGCCGCAACCAGATGCGCAGCGCCCTGCTGCCCCTCAAGGCCCTCTGCGCCAAACACGGCTGCGCGGCCCTCATCTCGATGCACACCAACAAGCGCGCCAACGTCTCGGGCCGCGCCCGTCTGGCCGACAGCTCCGACATCTGGGACATCGCCCGCAGCGTCCTCATGATGGGCCGCGACAAGAACAGCGAAAAGCTCTACCTCAGCCACGAGAAGAGCAGCTACTCCGCCCCGGCCCGGACAGCCCTGCTCCACATCGAGCAGGCGCAGGTGGAGGGCGTGAAAACAGCCGTGGCCGTCTTTGACAGCCGCACCGACAAGAAGGACGCCGACTTCGTGGAGGAGCGCCGCGTCCGCACCGCCCAGACGAAAGAGGATACCGCGCAGGCCATCCTCAACGTGCTGGCCGAGAGCAAGCTGGGGAGTATGCCGAATACCCAGCTGAGGGCAGAGGTGATGAAAGAAATTGAATGTAGTAAATGTACTTACGATAGAGCTTATAGAAGCCTTGTGATGAGCGGTGAAGTGACCAAAAAGCAGCTCACACGAAATGGTGGCGAAAGAAGCTGGTACAGTGTTCTTTCCTGCTGTAGTAAAACAAATGCGTAAGTGAGAAATATATAACGTGTATATGTTATAAAATGCCACTTACGCAGCCTGCGTAAATGGGGCATCTGCGTAAGTGACTCACTTACGCAACAAGCGTCACTTCGTCACCTTGCGTAAGTGCGTTTTTGAACGAAGTAACGGCATAAAATTGTCACTTCGTCAGATAACCCGCTGGTCTCAGAGCAGCCATCTCCGAAAGGGGGTTTTTGCGCCTTTCGGCCTGCCAAAGCCTCTCCCTTCGTACAACCTCTCCGTCACGGCTGACGCCGTGCCACCTCCCCTAGTAGGGGAGGCTTTGGCATAGCGGAAAACTTCTCCTCTTCGCCAGAGGCTCCCCTACAAGGGGAGCTGTCTGCGAAGCAGACTGAGAGGTTGTACTAAGACGGGCCTGACCGTGAGCCGCTGCTGGGCTCAGCCCCCAAACCTGCGCGAATCGCCCCAAAACCTGCGCGAATGGCCGTTGCAGCTGCGGCGGGAGACGGGTTATAATGGAAGTATCAAAAACACCACAGTGAACGGAGGATACGACCATGAAACTGAAAAAGCTCCTTGCCCTCGCCCTTGCGGGCGTGCTGATGCTGGCCCTGCTCACCGGCTGTTCCGGCGGCGGGACAGAAGAGGACAGGCTCGTCGCGGTGGGCGTCGCCGACCTCTTCAAGGGAAACTCCCAAAACGTCGAAGTCTCTTACAGCGTCCCCGCGCTGGCCCGCACCATCCGGCCCGCGTTCACCCCGGACTGGTTCCAGAAGACCCCAGAGGGAATCATCTGGCTGGACGAGAACTTCCCCATAGACGCCGGTCAGACGCTGGACGGCTTCCTGAGAGACAGCCTGAAAGCCTACGAGCAGAGCAATTTCGTGAGCTTTGTTGCTTTCGACTCCACCGGGATGAGCGCCCTTCAGCAGGTAGAGCGGTTCTCCAGCGGTGCGCCGGCGATCAGGGTCTATGGTAAAGGTTGGTCGCCCTCGGCTAACACCAAGCTGCGTGTCGGCGTCTGCCATAAGACCGTCGCGGGCCGGGAATACTGCCTCGTGGTCGTTGTCCGGGCCTGATGGTGCGCTTGTAAACTTTCTGTGCAACGCTTGACTTTTGCGGGGAATGGCATATAATAAAAGCATAAGAGATAAGAGTACTCATGGTGCTCGCCAAAGCAAAAGAAAACCCCCTCACGGAGTTGCCGCTCCGAAAGGGGGTTTCCTTATTTAGTGCTTACGGCCCGTAGACAATCCGTCAAGCCACTTGCAAACATAATGTGAAATTATGTTTACTGCGACGGACTGGATAAGAGATAAAAATGGACTCATGGTGCTCACCCCCTTCCCAATAAAATGGGCGGGCAAGGCCGCAAAACAAGTATATCATAAACTTCGGCAAAAAGATACAGGAAACGATGCCGCGAGCCGGACTTTCCTACACAGGAAAGGCTCTGTCTTTGTACAACCTCTCAGTCTCACTTCGTTCGACAGCTCCCCTAGTAGGGGAGCCTCTGGCGAAGAGGTCAAGCTTTACGAAATGCCAAGGCCTCCCCTCGGTAGGAGCAACAGCGACGACTGTAGCGGAGCCGACCGCTGCCAGCTGCGGATGCTGGGAGCCGCAACCCGGTCACCGTGTCCGAAGAGAAAGCTACCGACTCCTGTATAGCTGTCGTGGAGCAATACATCCATCCTCAGTTTCCCTTACAAACACCAACAAAAAGAGCCGCAGCGCCCTGTTGCAGGCACTGCGGCTCTCGTTTACTTCAGCAGTAGAAGCTGGCTTACTTCACCATGCTTGCGACTTCAGCAGCGAAGTCGTCAGAACGCTTCTCCAGGCCCTCGCCCTTGACGAAGTGGGTGAACTTGATGACCTTGATGTCGCCGCCCAGGTCCTTTGCGACCTTGGCAGTGTACTGACCAACGGTCATGTCGCCGTCCTTGACGAACTCCTGATCGACCAGGCAGTTCTCCTTGAAGTACTTCTTGATCTTGCCCTCGATCATCTTCTGCTTGACAGCGTCGGGCTTGTTGGCGTTCTTCGGGTCGTTCGCCATCTGAGCGAGGAGGATCTCCTTCTCCTTGGCGACGACCTCAGCGGGGACAGCAGCCTCATCGACGTAGCTGGGGTTGGCAGCTGCGACCTGCATGGCAACATCCTTGCCGTATGCAGCGAACTCGTCCTTAGCCTCGATGCCGTTGGTGGTCTCGAAGTTGACCAGGATGCCGTGGGTGCCGCCGCCGTGGACGTATGCAGAGCAGACGCCCTCGTAACGGACGAAACGGCGGACCTTGATGTTCTCCTTGATGACCAGGATGAGGTTCTTCAGAGCCTCATCGACGGTCTCGCCGCTCTCGGTCTTGCATGCCATCAGAGCCTCGACATCAGCGGGGTTCTGCTTCATGATGACCTTGGTGGCCTCCTTGACGAAGGCGACGAACTTGTCGTTCTTGGCGACGAAGTCGGTCTCGGCGTTGACCTCGATGACGACGCCCACCTTGCACTCGGGGCAGTAATCAGCGTAGACCATGCCCTCGGCAGCCACGCGGCTTGCCTTCTTGGCGGCGGTAGCCAGACCACGCTCACGCAGGATCTCAATCGCCTTCTCGAAGTTGCCGTCAGCCTCGGTCAGAGCCTTCTTGCACTCCATCATGCCGCAGTCGGTCTGCTTGCGCAGTTCCATAACGTCCTTTGCAGAAATAGCCATTTTGGTATTCTCCCTTACACAGTATTTGTTGGTTTGTGAGAATTTCGGGAAATCAGGCGTTTGCTGCGTCCTCAGCGGGAGCGGCCTCCTGGTTGCCCTGCTTGCCTTCCAGCACAGCGTCAGCCATAGCGCCAGCGATCAGCTTGACAGCGCGGATAGCGTCGTCGTTGCCGGGGATGACGTAGTCGATCTCGTCGGGGTTGCAGTTGGTATCAACGATAGCAACGATGGGGATGTTCAGCTTGCGAGCCTCAGCAACAGCGATGCGCTCCTTGTGGGGGTCAACGATGAACATGGCCTTGGGCAGGGTCTTCATGTTCTTGACGCCGCCGAGGTACTTGTCCAGCTTCTCCATCTCCAGCTCGAGCTTGGCGACTTCCTTCTTGGGCAGCAGCTCGAAGGTGCCGTTGTCCTTCATGTTCTGCAGCTGAGCCATACGGTCGATGCGCTTGCGGATGGTGCGGAAGTTGGTCAGCATACCGCCCAGCCAGCGAGCGTTGACGTAGTGCATACCGCAGCGCAGAGCCTCGTCACGGATGGACTCCTGAGCCTGCTTCTTGGTGCCGACGAACAGGATGTCGCCGCCCTCAGCTGCAACTTCCTTCACGTAGTTGTAAGCCTCGTCCAGCTTCTTGACGGTCTTCTGCAGGTCGATGATATAGATGCCGTTGCGCTCGGTGAAGATATACTTCGCCATCTTGGGGTTCCAGCGGCGGGTCTGGTGACCAAAGTGAACGCCTGCCTCGAGAAGCTGCTTCATAGAAACGACTGCCATAGTAAAATTACCTCCAAAATTTGTTTTGCCTCCGCACACCGTGATCCACTGACATATCGGATGCCTGCGGACTGCCCTCCACTCGTCAGAGCACAAAAGGGCATAGTGATGCGTGTGTAATGCTAAGTAATAATAGCACAAACCTCTGGCCGTTGCAAGGGGTTTTCGTGCTTTTTTCTAAAAAGAATCGTAGTTTTTCGTCAATCTGCGCCCTCGGCGATGCTCTCGAGGCCCATCCGGCTCAGGGCGCAGCCTTTGCCGAACATGAGGTCGTACTGGAGCAGCCAGTGCTCATCGCTCCACTTCTGCTGCAAGGGGGTCAGCTCGTTCGAGGCAGTGCCGTCCTTCTCCAGGATGGTGCCGCGGGTGTTGGCCCGGTAGGCGGCCCGGAGCTGACGGCCAAGGAACTGGAAGTAGGCGGGCTGACGCAGGCCGAACAGCTCCATCATCACCGGCGAGATGTCGTAGGCGGCGATGGTGCCGAGGTCTACCGCGCGGTCGGAGTAGTTCGACCACATGAGCAGGGTGGTCTGATGGAGGCGGGGGTCGGCGCTGGAACCGCTGGCATAGCCGCTGCGGGTGTAGATGTCGTAATTGGAGTCGATGGGGTTGTAGTGGTCGCCCCAGAACACGAGGATGACCGGCTCGTCCACCTGCGAGAAGTAGTCCGTCAGCCTGCCCAGCATGGCGTCGGCGTCCCGGATGCCGGTGGCAAAGTCTTCCAGCGCACCCACGGTGCTGGCCTTGAGGCCCGCCGGGGCTTCGGTGACTTTCACCCGCTGGTCGTCGGGGTAGTTATCCTTATTATAATTGGTGTGGTTCTGCATGGTGACGGCGTGGAGGAAGACGGGGGCGTCGGACTGGGCCTTCATGGTCTCGTACTGGCCGATGATCTGGTCGGCCATGGAGTCGTCGGTGACGAGGCCGGTGGTCCAGTAGTGGCGGCGCACCTTCTGGACGCCGTGCATCTTCTCGAGGCTGATGAAGTCGTCGAGGCCGAGGTTGGGGTAGGCCGTGTCGCGGCTCCAGTATCTGGCCCAGAAGCAGTGGACCGCCGCCGTCTGATACCCTTCGGTCTTGAGGTAGCTGGGCAGGGCGAACATGGGCTTGGTCACGTGCTGCTGGTAGGGCTTGCTGCCGCTGGGCAGATAGGACACCGAGTAGCCCGTCAGGGCCTCGAACTCCACGTCACAGGTGCCGCCGCCGAAGCTGGGGCTGTAGACCCGGCCATAGGCGCTGGTCTGCTGCAGAGCGTGGAGGTTGGCCGAGACGTCGGTGTCGAACTGGAAGCCGTACTGTTCCAGCTCCGAGACGTCCCAGTAGGACTCGTCCATCACGTAGAGGATGGTGGGCTGCTTCACCTGTTCGTCTGCCGGGGTCTGGGCGGCATAGGAGCCGGGCCAGGCCGGGCTGGTGGTGTACTTCTCCCCTGCCTCCACGTTGTCGAGGATGGCGTTGATGGCCTCCTCGGAGTAATCCTCAGGCTTGTCGATCTCCAGATTCGTCAGGTTGGTGAGGAAGCTGGTGATGACGCCGTAATAGCGGTAGTAGCGGTCCTGCATCCATGCGTCGGGCAGGATGCCCAGCGACTGGGTGACGGCAGGCTGCAAAAACACCCCGAAGATGAGGGCGCAGGTGGCCGCTGTGCTGGCCGCAAAGCCCGCCAGACGCTGCACCCACGGCAGCTTCTGACGCCCCCGGTAGAGGAAGAAGGAGCCGACGGTCAGAGCCAGCACCACGACGCCGGAGACGACCATGCTCTTCTGGACGTGGATGCCCGCTGCAGAGGCCACGCCGGCCGCCTCGGACACCTGCATCAAGTCCCACGGGAGGAAGGGCTCGCCCCGGAGCTGCAAGATATAAAAATCCACCGTGGCGGGCAGACAGCCCAGCAGGGCCGACAGGAGGGTGGCCAGCGGGGCGAAGCGGGTGAGCCAGTCCACCGCCATCCAGACGAGGAAGAGCAGCCCCCACGCCAGCAGGTAGGCTTCTGGGTGGGGAAAGATGTACTGCACAAAGGTATCTCCGCTCAGGGCGCCGCGGGCGATGTACTCGGTAAGCACCAGAAACAGAAGGGTGGCCACAGGCGGAAACAGCAGCCGCGCCCCGTGCAGCCGGAGGGACGCAGCACTCGGATGGTGTGTCATAAAGAAGTTCCTTTCACTTCTGCGTTTTTCTTATTATTTGAGGCGGCAGACTCCGCCCCAGTCCTCTATTATAATCATCCCGCCTCCAAAATCCAGCCCTGACGGGCAAAAAACGGGTGAAAATCTTTCATCCGTTCAGCCACTGATGCAATTTATCCAGCAGTCCCCCGTGGGAGGGCGGCGGGGCGGGGATGTCCGTCCGCACGAGGATGGCGTCCAGACCGATGCGCTCGATGTCGGCCCACGGGATGGTCAGGGTCTCGTCCCGGCCCAGCAGCCCGAAGAGCCGGGGCCGCCCCAGCAAAAGCAAACTCCCGATGCGGGCCGTGTCGGCGTCCAGCTCCACATCGTCCACCCGGCCAAGGCAGGCCCCGTCCTTCAGCTGGACGACTTCCTTGCTGCACAGCTCCCGAAAGGTCATCTCCCCCGCCCCCTTACAGTCCCATCCTATGCCGGGGCGGGCCGGACGATGCAAAAGGGCTGGAAAATACTGCCCCGGATGTGCTATACTGGGCGCAGGGAGATTCCAACTTTTCTTAAAGAGGTATCATCGATGTATAAAAATATCGTGTTCGACTTCGGCGGCGTCATGGTGGATTTCGACCCCCACAAGTACCTCATCGACCTGTTCGGGAACCGGGGGCTGGAAGAGGAGGTCTACGACCTGACCTTCGGCAGCAGAGAATGGCGGCTGCTGGACGCAGGCCGCATCACCCGCCGGGAGGCCAACGAGCGGATGCTCCAGCGGGCCAGGGCCGTGGGCCGGGGCTTCGAGGTGGAGGGCGTGCTGGACGACTGGATGAGCATGCTCCGCCCCCGCCGCCGGATGCAGACGCTGGTGGAGCAGCTCAAGCAGCGCGGCTACTGTGTCTACTACCTGAGCAACATCCCCGAGGACGTGCTGGACCTGCTGATGCACCGGGACTTCGAGGGCCTCTTCGACGGCGGCGTGGCCTCCTGCGAAGTGAAGATCAACAAGCCCGACCCCCGCATCTACCAGGCCCTGCTGGACAAGTACCATCTCCGGGCCGATGAGTGCATCTTCATCGACGACCGGGCCGACAACCTCGTAGCCGCCAGCGCTCTGGGCTTTGGCATCTACGAGATGCACGGCGTCGGCACCCTGCTGCGCAGCCTGCCCACCTTCGGCGTCAGCCTCCACTGAAATAAAAGACCCCTGCCCGGCAAGGCCGCCGGGCAGAGGTCTTTTTTTGCGCAGAACTTACTTCTTCTCGTAGCTCTGGCAGTAGTGCGGGATGTCCACCTGCTGAGAAGAGCAGGTGCAGCGCTCCGTCACCGTGATCTCGGGCAAGTCACACTTGCAGCTCCCCACGTTGTGGCGGCACTCGCAGACATCACAGCGGACACCTGTGTTTTCCATTCATTCATCACCTCTTTGTCCCTAGGTTGCCCCAAAGACGCGGGATGATGCAGGATGGGCCGGTGTTATTTTTTACCAGTTGGCCAGATCAGCACCCAGCTTGCGGCAGGCAGCCTGAACGTCGTCGTCGGGCGTCTCGTTGCAGACGAGGCCCTCGTCGCTGAACAGCTGTGCGCCGTCCTCTTTGGCGCGCTCGCACCAGTCGCGCATCCACTGGCCGTCGCCCCAGCCGTAGGAGCCGAACAGAGCCACCTTCTTGCCGTTCAGAGAGCCTTCGAGGCCCGCGAACATCGGCTCGAACTCGCTCTCCTCCAGCTGCTCAGCACCCATGGCCGGGCAGCCGAAGGCCACCACGTCATACCCGCCCAGCTTTGCTGCGTCCATCTCGGCGCAGGGGACGATGGTGGCGGCAGCGCCTGCACCCTCCGCGATGCAGTTTGCCATGGTCTCGGTGTTGCCGGTGGCGCTCCAGAATACGATTGCTACTTTGCTCATAATATTCAGCCTCACTTTTGATTTATTGGGTTAGCTTCTTCTAACTTTTTGCTCCATAAAAATGCGTCGGAAGCAGGCTCAGACGCATTTCTTAGTTAGATTTCTCTAACTGTCCATAGGATACCACAGCGCCGCTGCTTTGTCAAGCGGTCACAGAGGCTAACTTTTCCAGAAGTTTTACCCCGCTCTCACCAGCCGGAACGCCACCGTCAGCACCCCCAGGATGACCGGCTGATGGAGCAGATAGAGCATCAGCGAGTGACGGCCCATCCAGCCCAGCGGCGGGCAGACCGACCGGCGCAGCGGCGCGAGGCGTCCGCGGCCCACGAGGTGGTGGAGGAAGTACCCCACCCAGAACAGAAACAGCCAGGGCAGCAGCGGGAAATAGTCGGTGGAGAAAAAGCTCTTCGGCATGAAGCCCAGATAGGCCGTGGTGTAGCTGGCGTAGAGGGCCTGCGGCAGGGCCAGACGCCCGCCCGGCAGGTTCCAGAAGCCGTTCATCGTGGGGTAGGTCACCCAGAACAGCAGGGCGCTGACGGCCACGCCCACGGCGGGCGGGACGCGGCGAAACAGCGGGTCCAGCGCGGCGGTGAGGAGCATGGACGAGCCAAGCAGGGTCAGCACCCCGAACCACACCACGTCCTCGGGCAGGAAGAGCAGGGTGACGGCTGTGACCAGCGCCCCTGCCCCGAAGACGACAGCTCCCCGCCGGAACGGATGATGCCCCAGCGGCAGGCAGAAGCCCGAAAGCAGGATGAAGACCCAGCAGATGCTCTGCTGCCACACAAAGCCCGGGCGTCCGGTGTACCACTTCTGGACCACGCCGAAGAGGAACACCACGTCCCACATCCCGTGGTAGAGCATCATGCTGATGAGGTCGAGTCCCCGCAGCTCGTCCAGAAGACGATAGCGGGCGGCAGTTTGCGGTTCCATAGAGTCCTCCTTCCCTCTTCCTGATAAGACTGGGGAAATTATAGCACAAAAAGACCTCCCTGCAAAGACAGGGAGGCCGCAGTGCTTCAAAATTTACTTCTCGTCGCGGGGCAGCAGGCAGTTGAGCAGGATGGCCACGAAGGCAGCAGGCACGATGCCGCTCTCACCGCAGATGAGCTGGACGAACTGGGGGGTGTTGGCGAGGATCTTGGCGTTTGCACCCATGCCGTAGCCCACGCCCAGCGCCACAGAGACGATGGTCAGGGTGCGGGGAGTCATCTTCTCCTTGGTGATGAGCTGGATGCCCGACACCACGATGGAGGAGAACATCATGACGGCAGCGCCACCCAGAACGGCCTGCGGCATGATGGAGATGAGTGCGCCCAGCTTGGGGATGAGGCCGCAGAGCATCAGGAAGATGGCACCAGTGGCCAGTGCGCCCCGGTTGACCACCTTGGTCATGGCCACGAGGCCCACGTTCTGGCTGAAGGAGGTGTTGGGCAGGACGCCGAAGCAGGCGGCGACGGTAGAGCCGAGGCCGTCGCAGATGATGCCGCCGCTCAGCTCCTTATCGGTGGCCTCGCGGCCCATGCCGCCCTCCATGACGCCGGAGATGTCGCCCACCGTCTCCACGGCGGTGACGATGAACATGATCATGACGGGCAGGATGGCGCGGAGGTCGAAGACGATCTTGACCGGCACCAGCTTCGGGATGGCGAACCAGCTGGCCTCAGCGACCTTGTTCCAGTTCAGCACCCATGCTTTGGTGAACTCCACGCCGTCGGCAGTGACGCCGGTGGTGGGCAGGACGAAGCCCATGACGATGGCTGCCAGATAGCCCGCGATGATGCCCACGAGGATGGAGGAAGAGCTGAAGAAGCCATTGGTCCAGTGCTTGAAGAAGAGGATGACCACCAGCACGAAGACGGCCAGCAGCAGGTTCTCCACCGAGCCGAAGTCCTTGGCTGCGTTGCCGCCGCCGAAGGAGTTGACGCCCACGGAGATGAGGGACAGGCCGATGGACAGGACGACCGTGCCGGTGACCACCGGCGGGAAGAATTTCATAATGCGGCGGATGCCGAAGGTGGAGATCAGCAGGCTGGCCACCAGATACACCAGACCGGAAAATGCAACGGCGGCGCAGGCGTAGGGCATCATCTTGGTGTTGGCAACGGT
>OGDJ01000972.1_pt1 | contig 12579 bp, 17 predicted proteins | sample 1570401 | NCBI WGS metagenome assembly OGDJ01 (sample SAMEA2582185, study PRJEB24529) | metagenome | biome: Human gut stool | place: China | collected 2011
GTGCCACGCTCTCAAGCCCGTACCTGTTCGCGGCGACCACGGGCACGATATTGCAGGCGGCATGTCCCTGCATGCAGCGTCTCCAATGCGGCATGCTGTCACAGTCAAGTATCGGCTCGCTGCCTATAGCGGTCGGATAAAATAATAGCTCCGCCCCCTGTACCGCCATTCCCCTCGCAGTCTCCGGAAACCACTGATCCCAGCATATCCCGACACCAATTCTCGCGTATTTCGTATCCCACACCTTAAAGCCGGTATCTCCGGGTGTAAAATAGAACTTTTCCTGATAGTAATGGTCATCCGGAATATGTGTCTTTCTATATACACCAAGTATGCTTCCGTCCGCATCTATCACGGCAACGGAATTATAGTACACATTTATATTCCTCTCATAGAAGCTTATCGGCAGCACAACCGAAAGCTCCTTTGCCACCTTCTGAAAATGCAGGACGGCATCATTCTCCATAAGAGGCTTGGCAAGCTTATATGACTCGTAATTTCTCTCCTGACAAAAATACCAATTCTCAAAAAGCTCCGGAAGCAGGATAATCTGCGCTCCGTTCGCCGCAGCCTCCCTCACAAGGCGCTCCGCCTTTTCAATATTTTCCTGCACACTTCCGGTGCAGGACATCTGTATTCCTGCGTATTTTACGGTTCTCATATTTCTCCTTTCTTCACTGCAGGGTGCTCTTCCTCTGCTGTCTGCATTACATTCATGTTTCTGCGTGCCACAATGTCAAAAATTCTCATGCAGGCAAGCTTGCATCGGACTTCTTACACTTTGCCACTGATATCATAATATTACACCCTCTTATAAATAATCGGTTCATCATATCCGAAAGTTCTCTTTCCGTTAACCTCCATGCTTTCAGATACCTCCAGACAACTCTCGGAAAATCTTTCCCAAAGCTTGAAGGTCATGACCGGCGAGAAGCTGCTTATGCTGCCTCCCTCCCAGCTTCCGGCTCGTTCATGGTAAAGTGCCGGGGTAAACTTTTCAGATTGTTTCAATTCAGCGTAATCAACATTTCTCATAGAGGCATACGAAAATGTCCCTTTGTCTTCACCCTCCGGAATTTCATAGGAGGAAAGAAGTATCCCATCCTCAGTCTCCGTAATAAGGAAAAGATGTGGTGATGCATGACGTTTTCCATTGGTTTCATAATAACTTTCTTCAACAACAAATTTCCCATTGAAATCCTCAGGAAGATTTTTTATTTTGTCATTACAGACAGTATTTACATGCTCCGCATAAGGATATATTTTCCCCGCCGCCTGCATCATCCCAAACTGTTCCTTATTATCAAAATGTCCCGTCATCATGTCAACAAAATTATCAAGCTTTGTCATATTATTTGACCTCCAATTCCTCAAAATAACCTGCTCCGAATACTATTATTACAGCATCCGGCATACTCCCTGTATGCACCTATTCATTAACCTCCTGAGCCGGTATCTGCTGTGTTATACAATGAATATTTCCGCCGCCGACAATTATGTCGCGCGCGTACACCGGGACGATTTCCCTGTCCGGAAATGCCTCCTTCAACACAGCGGCTGCCTTACCATCGTTAACATCGCCAAACTGCGGGAGAATAACCGCACCGTTTGAGATATAGAAATTCACATAGGAAGCTGCAAGCCGCTCACCCGCACTTCTCTCATCCTCGCCCGGCTCGAACTCAAATCCTGCAAGCTCCTCCTCCGTTATGCACACGGGCTTTTTAGGTATATAAAGCTTATGCACCTTGAAATGCCTTCCCTTTGCGTCCGTCTCGCTTTCTAAGACCTCAAGGCATTTTTTACTCATCTCATACTGTTGGTCGTCCTCCTTGTCCGTCCACGCGAGCACTACCTCACCCGGACGCACAAAAGCACATACATTATCGACATGCTCATTAGTCTCATCCTGATATATCCCACACGGAAGCCATACCACCTTTTCCACATTGCAGTACTGCTTCAGCTTTTCCTCAATCTGTGCCTTGCTAAGCTTCGGATTTCTTCCCGGACTGCACAGACAGCTCTCCGTAACCAGCATGGTTCCATCGCCGTCCGAATGTATCGAACCACCCTCCAGCACAAACGGCTCTGCATCATAACAGTCAAAGCCCGCATACTCAAGAAAGCGCTTTGCAACCAGATTATCCTTCGTCCAATCTGCATACAGCCCGTCATAATCACCGCCCCATGCGTTAAAGCTCCAGTTGATGCCTCTCACGATGCCATCGGCATTTTTCACAAAGGTCGGTGCCACATCGCGCGCCCATGCGTCATCGGATTCAAGCTCGACAACCTCTATTCCTTTGCCCTCACATGTAACCTGCCTTTCAAGCATGTGGTGCACCTCTTCTTTAAGCTGCAGGGTTTCTGAAAAACCCGCCTCGGTATCCTTAGGATTTTTTTGCTCCTGAGCTTCCTTCAGGTGCTCATGAGCTTCTTTTAGATACTCCTGCGCTTCTTTCAGATGCTCATGGTCGGCAAGCATATAGACATGCTCACTCTGTGCAATTATTGCCGCAATCTTAGCGAATACCTTCTTCGCAGCCTTACCGCCGTATATCCATGAGCCGGGTCTTACCGGCCATATCATAATGCAGCCCTGATGTCTCTCAAACTCACCCGGCATTCTGAAATTGTCATCCCTTGGGGTACTGTTGAATATTCTCATTTGATTTTCCTCTTATTTCTATTTTTAAATTGTTTCCCCATTTTCTTCAACCATCTGTTGGAGTATTTCCGAATAAAACAAATACCATTTTTACACCCATGCATACAGCAAGCATTGCTTGCTGTATTGCCACTAATAAATAGTTTGAAAATTCTATTTTCAAACTTATACTGCTGCATACTGCAAGCATCGCTTGCTGTACTGCCACCTCTCAAAGCGGCATCGGTGTCCGGGCAGCCAGAATAACCGCCAGAATTGCAGCAATAAATGCCACCACTCCTATGACTGCCAGCAGCTTTTTACTGAGTTTCTTCTTCGCAGCTTTGCAGACCAGTGCGGTGCAAGCCACGCAGACAGCAGCAACTCCAAGTGCAATTCCCAGCGTTTCCCACAGCCACGATAATTCATATAAAATTTTCATGTAACCACCTCTCCTTCTGTTGATCAATTTGAATTTGTAAATCTGAATTTATCCCGATAAAGTCCTCATTTGTCGCAGCAGACAGAAATGCCTTTCAAATAATCTTCCCGGGTCAATTCTAAATGAATGATTCGGTCAAGTGTTCCGGTTTCCCGAAAACCAACCGCTTTGTGGATACGATATGCAGCAACGCGGGCATCCTCAAAATCGTTGTGCAAACAGGATACTCCGTCCACCTTAAACGCACGATCCAACAATAGGCGAAGTCCTTGTTTGCCATACCCTTTTCCTCTCTCCGGCGCGAAAATCACGATTCCCATATCGCACCAACTCTGTTTCTGATTATGATGATAATTCACGTCCCCGACAAAGGCCCCATCGGTCTTTCTTTGTAGAAAAGCATAGAATCTCTCCGGTGCTTTCCCAATCCAAGATTTCTGCAACTCCACCCACCCTGAATCCGGGTCAGGAATACATCCATCAGGCGGAAACCAAGGCGCGTTATAAGCCATCGTTTCCGGATCAGACATCATTTTCACATAGAACCATCCATCATTTGAACGAGGAATGTATAACTGCAACTCGTCAATCATCTCTGTTTTCTCCTCAGTAAATTATAATTGTTTCTCTGCTGCTAAGATAATTCCTTCTTCTATCTCTACTTCCCTAATTACTTCAAAACCATTTTTTCTCCAAAAATGATTTGATTGAGGATTATCCTTATCTATTCCCAACTGGCATTTTTTAAACCCTTGCTCAGATAAATATTCAAGTGATTCAGAAACTATTTTACTACCAATCCCGTTCCCTTGTAAATCACAATCCATCATAAAAAAGCCAATATATACATAATCACAAGTTGGATATCCATCTACTAAATCCATTACTGCAACTAATTTATCATTATCAAAAAACCCAATATAATACTTTTGTTCGATTGGAATACCCGGAGGAGTAATTTCTATGTCTTTCTCTATCAGCTCAATAGAAGGTTCTTTTCCACAATATTCATAATACTGTGTATTTCTCTTGCAAAATGCATAAATCATTTGTACATCATCTAAATTAAGTTTTCTTACAGTATATCTTTTAGAAAGCTTTTTTATATCTATTTCTTTCACTATATCACCTCTGCAAATTCAACTCTATTATAACTATTTCCGGTCGATTGTTGATTCGCACCGGAATAATACTGTTTCCAATACCTCTGCTCACAATCATAGTTGTTCCATTCTCTGTATATATGCCTGCGTCATATTTCGGGAAAAGTCCTTGGTTCGGAGCAATAACTCCTCCCAAAAATGGCAATCGAAATTGTCCGCCGTGGGCGTGCCCCGACAATACTAAATCAATATTTTTATTTTGATAGACATTAAAACACTCGGGTCTATGCGACAAAAGTATAGTAAATCCATTGCTAATATTTACCTGCGAAAGTTTTGTTTCCAAAATACTTTCCGATAAAAAACTGTCTCGTTCCGAAAAATCAGGGTCATTTAAGCCTATTAGCTGAATACACTCATCACCATAGTTCAATTCGATGGCTTCATCTTGAAGAACGGTAACTCCTGCATTTTCTAATGATGTCCTTAATTCTTCGTATTGTGAGCCGACCCATGCTTCATGATTGCCTGTAACAAAATAGCAGGGAGCGATTTTTACGGCTTGTTGAGCAAAAGATATTGCAACTTCAATATTTGTATGGTTGGAATCTATCAAATCCCCAGTAATAACGATTATATTTGGGCTTTCTGCCTTTAATATATCAATTAACTTTTCATTATTCTTCCCGTATTCCGCATTATGCAAATCCGAAATATGGGCAATAGAAAAATTGTCAAACGCTTCAGGCAAGTCTTTAAATGTTACTGTTAAATGGTTTGTTTCTACCGACAGATTTCCCCAAATTACCCAACTGACCATAATTAAAATCAGAAGCAGCACAAGTATAATTATTTTTCGCTTTCTTATATTTTTCACGATATTATACCTCACCATTATAAATCCTATCCCCACAAATTTCGATTTTCTCAATTCTCCAAACTGAAATTTTCACTCCATTATAAGGACATCAATTTCTTTCTCGTTTCTTTATCATATTTCTCTAATGCATAGCGATATGCAGTTCGTGGCATTTGTGTATGATTGTCAATCAAATAATTCGTTACACTCTCTTTATCAACTTGTGAAAGACTTTTCAACATCCAACCATACCCCTTCTGAACCAAATCATGCTTATCAGCCATAAGTAAATCTGAAATTATTAAGGGGCAATCCCTTCATAATCGTCATGAAGAATAGCTGGAATAAGTATTACAGCAGATGCACGACGAATCCAAAAGTCTTCATCTTTTGTCCATGCCATAACTTTTGAAAAAAGCGATTTATATCTTCTTAGCAACTCGCCAAATGCGTGAGTGCAAAAATCATCGCAATCGCCCCAACCACGCACATAATTTTTTAACCAACCATAAAAAACTTCATATGTATCTTCACTATACTGCGCTTTTACTCTATATGCCCAATCAAATGCAATTACGCCTAATCCCCAACTATGTTCTCTTAATAATTCATCACATATGGATAAAACATTATCTATAGTTTTATCCTTTATTCCTCTATATAATCTTGCCGATAGCTTCCGTATGTCGCCAGTAACTATATGCTTTCCATCAGGTACATTATTAGCTAGTAATTTTATTTCACAAATTGCCTGCTCAACGATTACACTCATTCCCATTCCCCGCCTATTTCATCATATGGACCAGTAATTTCTATTGTATTATCATCTGGGTCCTTCATTGAAAAATAGTAATATGGATTTCGTGCATTAATGTATCTGATTTCCGTCTGCTTGCTACCTATACCCAACGCACATATCCTATCATATTCTTTTTTTAAATCATTTGTAGAAAGGTTAATAACAACCTTACCTGTATTTTGCATTTCGGCGATGCTAACACAATCATCATATTCCTCGTACACTTTTCCTTTGGTAGTTACTTTGTCGGGATGTTCAAAATCAAAATATCCGTTCATAACAGATAGGCACAGCCCATCAATATTAAATATAGCAAATCTGTTCATATTTTTTGCTGTCACATCTCGTTCAAGCAACAATTTATAAAATTGTACCGATTTATCGAAATCTCTAACAATAAGATATATAGAACCATTTGAAATCATACATTACCTCCTCTTAAGAAAATTCAAAGTTGTCGTCTCGCTTGCAAAGATAAAATTCCAATTTTCAAAGCTATACACTATCTTTACATACCTAATTTTAGTGTTTCGTTTTACTCTCTATTTCTGCTGTTAACATCTCAAAATAAGGACCACCTTTTTCCTTTACATAATCATAAATATCTTCATAATACCCCATATCAGAAAATAATTTACAAGTATAATAATTCATAATAGGTGTTCCTGTATATTTTTGTAACTCACCACTTAATATCATTGATATATAATGTTCTTTGTTTCCTACTTTATCAAATTGATTAATTGCCTCATCTAGAGCCTGTTCTACCCGTCTTTGTAGTGTTTCAAAATCTGTATCACTATTCAGATGAAAACTACCTTTATCTAATCCTGTTCTTGCCCTGAATTGACATTCATATTCTTTAAAAGATTTATTCACAAGCTGGTTATCAATTTCTATATACAATCCATAGTTAATAAAGAATTCCAATTCATCAGCAGTATTCCATTTTGATTTTTGAAAATTTATAACCCGTCCCAACCCAGATGCATCTATATATCTAAAATTTGAACCCTGCTTTTTCCAACCATAGGGTTTGAATTTTAATAAAAATATTTCATTTATTAATCTCTTAAATATATCCTGCATAATTTTCTCCATCTTCATAAATTGGAATTGATTTACTTTGTTTGTAAATCTTCCAGAAAGAAAATTCCCTCTGTTAGGTTGATAAACATTTCCTTGTCCTTGATTACATGAATTTTATTGTTCCACCAGACAGTAGTGTTATTAGCGGAGATGGTTTTGCTTGTTCCATCTTTAAGAAAATAAGTAATTGTAATAGCAGGTTCTTCTTCGCTATTCACTTCCCCAAATAAATCATATTTCAGAAATCCCGTTAGCTTTAAGGCTAACTCAATATCCTCACGGCTCGAAATTTCTTTAACATCATCCGTGACACTCGGATACGTGATATTTACAGACTGAATATCATTTATGCGGGGCAATCCCCAAAGATACATACCATTCATAAATATGTTGATTCCAACAATCAAAACTGTCATAACTATCACTTCTATCAAAAATCGAATAAGACATTTGAATATCTTGTTCACCAATTTATCCTCCAATCTCGATTTCTCCTGCTCCCAAAATCCCGATTTGGTAAACCATCTATACAATACCATACTTCATTGTCCATTACAATAATTGCATCGCTCCCGCTTATTCTCATCAATTCTGCAACTATTATATTGTGATATTATGCTTACTCTTAGGCTGTCTGTTCACTTTTCTTTGCGTGATACGCTTCACGTCTCATAGCCAGTGTTTTTTCATATCTCTCTTTTGCAATAGGGTCTCCATTCAATGCATCTTCACGCATTTTTCTGTAGCTCTTCACTGTGGCTCTAACCTGATACTGTTTACGCTCTGCAAGCTGACTCTGTGCTTCCTGATCTCCGGCTTCCGCCCTGGCTCTCAAGGCTTCCATCTGCTCCTTTCTTCTTGCGGTATGCCGTCTGTTGTATACTGCATTTCTCTCTTCCAAATATTTCGCATATTCAGGGCCATTTTCTGCTCTCTGCTTACGCTTTTCTGCTGATTTCCTTGAACGTTCTCTTGCAATAGCTCTACGCTCCTCAAGCTCTCTGACGGCTTCCTGATTGCCTTTTTCTGCCTGCTCCTTTAATTCTGCCAAAGCAATCTTTTTCTTCTTTGTAGCACGCTCCTGACGTTTCTTTTCCCTTTCCAATGCCAAGCGTTCTTTCTCTTCCATCTTCGCCCGATATTCAGGGTCAGACATTCTCAATTCTCGCATTTTTTCAGATCTCTTACGGTTGTTCTGTCTGCCTTTTTCAAGGATTGCTTTATATTCTGCCATCGCTTCAGGATCTCCAGCTTCTGCTTCTGCTTTTGCCTTGATCTCTGCACGCTTCTGATTTCTTTTCTGCGTAGATTTCTTAGAAGATTTTCTCTTTCTTTCAGCAATCTCTTCCGCTCTGCGTGCTTCTTCTGACTGCAAGGCTTCCACTTGTGCGTCTTATATCTGCCGCTTGGCAAGCGGATACGCTCACCGCTTTCATCAAGGTCATATTCCTTTTTGGACTTCGCAGCCCACGCGCCGCGCTCGTCAAGGGGGCGCATGGTAAGCATAATATGACAATGGGGGTTGCCGCTGTTGGTGTCGTGGGTAGCAAAATCCACACACATTCCTTTAGAAACAAATTGAGAGTAACAGTATTCCCGGACAAGCCGGATCTGTTCCTCTCTGGATAATTCTATAGGGAGAGCCGCGTCAATCTCTCTGGCAAGCTGGGCGTTCCCGGCTTTCTCGTAAAGTTCCACGCTATTCCATAATGTTGAACGGTCAGAAAATGAGGGTGGTGCGTGGGGCGGCAGCATAATTTCTGTATGGACAACGCCGCCTTTGCGGGTGTAGTCATGGGTCATTCCGTCCCATTCGTTTGTCAGCTTTTCACCGCTTCGGTAGGCGGCTGCGGCAACGGCTGATTTGCCTTTTCCTCGGCTCACAATGCCGATGTTCCAATGGTAAATGGCTATGGGTATCACCTCCCGGATAGGATAATAAAACCCGCAAAAATGGTACAGACGCCAAAGGCGGGTGTGCCGTTTTTGTGGGTGTGCAGGGATAGCCGCGAAGCGGCGCAAGGGGTGCAGCCCCTTGTTGCGGCAAAGCCGCCATATCGTAGCGCGGGGAAAGTCCCCTGTGCGGAGATAAGCCCTCGGCAGAGCGCACACGCCCGCAAGGGTGTATAAGTGCGCCCTTAGTTCCTAAGGGATTTTCAGCTTGTCGCTCCCTCGGCTCGTTTTTTCAGATATTCCCGCGCTGGTTCACTCGTCAAGGCAAGCCGGAGAAGTGCTGTGGCTTCCTCGTCGGTCATGTTCTTTGCTTCCGGCACAATGCTTTCAAAGACCGCGCCCCGGACAATAAGGCGGTGGCTGCGCGTTCTGCGTTCCTCTTTGGATAGCTTCTGACGCAACATCTTTTCCCGGTTCTCAAATTGCCGGATTTTCTTCTTCCCGTCCTCAATCTCGGCGGTCAGTTCTTCGAGGGTTTTCTCTCTCGGTTTCGTCATGGGTGTCACTCCTTTCTGCCCGTAGGCATGGAAAAGGGCAGTCGATTTTCTCGACTGCCCTTGCAATATGAGGATAAGATTATTCAGTTTGCTGCGGGGTCTTGTTCTGATACTTCTTCACCAGAAGTTTGGTTATTGGGGAGTGGGTCATACCCGTCTGGGTTTCCGTCGAGGTTCATACCTGTTTCGTCACTAAAAGAAGTTAAGTCCAAATTCCCGTTTTCTGTCAGCTTCTGGATAACTTCTGCCAACTGATTTTTTATTGTTTCGCTATCATCTTTCATGCCGCCATTTTCCAGATATACTTCGCAATCGCCAATCTCAAAGGTTGCATAGTAAATAGCATTTTGCTCGCCTCGGCTGTTCGGGTCTGTTACAAAATATCCTGCGACTATGTTTATACCGTTGATTTCAGAGACTTTCTCCGTTCCAACAATTACAGTATCAAGCAACTGCACATCTGATGTTGAAATGATTATTTTCACATTTCCGGCTTGCCCCTCAAATCCAATCAGTTCTTGTGAACCACCTGCGTCTATATCGCTATTTAGAAAAATTGCATTGGCTGTAACAGGTAAATCCGAAAATAAAGCTAAGGTTTCATCTTCTGTAAGTGGCTTTGTAGTTACATCTACATCTAAAGCCAAAGAACCGCCAACATTATCAGACTTCACAAAAACAATTTTTTCCCCGTTATTCAATGTGGCTATATCGGTATGACTGCCAAATAATCCACTTTGAAACAATCCCACACCTAAGACGGTTACAGCTACAAAACAGGCTGCAATAGCTCCCCATTTAGCCCAAACTGGCTTTTTTGCTTTCTTCTTGTAGTTGACAGCTTCATCAACATACTTGCTGTCAAGTTCGCTCATGGCTTCGGAAAACTTCTTTGAGTTCATACGAATACCTCTCTTTCTGCTAAATAGCTTTTCATTTTCTGACGGATACGGGTCAGCCGGACGGAGATATTTTTCTCCGAAAGCCCTACAAACTCGGCTATGTCCTTACAGCTATCGGAAAACCAATAGCGGCGCATGAAGATAACGCGGTTTTCAACGGTCAGCGTGTCCAGAAAACTTTCAATGATACGGGCCAACTCTCTGGCTTCAATCTCGGCTTCCACTGTGTTCGGGTCTGCTATACAGGCTTCGATTTCCTCCATAGCAATCGTGTAAGTGCTGCTGCGTTTGGCCGCTTCCTTTCTGTAATAGATTTTCAGTGAAACGTTCCGAACGATTTTACAGATATAGGTCAAAAGCGGGTTTGGCTTCGCCGGGGGGATTGCGTTCCACGCCCCTAAGTAAGCGTCATTGACGCACTCCTCCGCGTCCTGTCTGCTGTTTACAATGTTATACGATAACTTGTGGCAAACTTTACCGTATTTTATATCCAGCTCTCGTATGCCTTGTTCTGAACGTCCAAAAAACATTTCTATGATTTTTTCGTCGTCTATCATCTCACCGCCTCCTTTCGGGCTTCACCTATGTACTACGGTTTCAGCGGCAAATACTACATCTAATCCGAAACTTTTTCAAAAAAATTATAGCACATCTTTTTGAATAGGGTGTGTCAAGTTGCCGGAATGTTTCTTTGCCGCTTTGCTGGCGGCGTTCCTCCGTTCCTCACTGTATGGGGCGGTCAGACGGAAAGAGAAACGCCCCTTTGCAATATCAAACTCCATGCAGCCCGTTTCGGGGTCTGCGTCGGTCAGCTTGCAGATCGCCTGGTAGCGGCGGCTGTATGCGGTCAGCCTGTTCTTTAAGTCGGTGTTGTGGGTACGGATATGGATAATCGGGTTTTTCTCGTCAAACCAAATATCGGTGGTCTTTTCCTGCTTCGTAAGCCCTGTTCTCATAAACTCTCCTTTCTGCGCCCCTGTTACGCAATAGGGGCATTTTTCGGGTGTTTTTCCCGGCTCTTGACTTGGGGAAAATGAGGATTTTCAAATAGAAACCGCTCAGACGGGGAGTGTATCGTCGAGGCGGCTGTTATCGCAAGATTTCTGTTTTTTCCGGCTCTTGACCGTCAGACGCGGATAAACGCGAGCTGTCGGCAAGTGCCAGTTTGAGCAGCTTGTCGCGGAATGTTTCTGTGCTGCTGTGATTGAAAAATAACTCCGCAACAATGTTCTGCCCGTTCCTCTGGGTCGTGATGATACTGTCGGGGGTATGTTCTGCCATAGGCGGCTCCTTTCTTTGAGCGCAAAAGAGGGATTTCCCGTAGTTCGGAAAATCCCTCTTGGTTGACGGTTATTCTGCTTTACTGTGTGGGCTGTGCGGCGGCTGCCTGTGCCTTTCTTCTTGCCCGGTATTCCCGCGCTTTCATGCGGTCATACTCCCGCTGCTTTTCAAGATTTTTCGCCCGGTATTCCCTTGAATAGTTGCGGTGGTAGGCGCGGCTCTTTTCCTTTTTGGCTTCTTCGATTTCCTCCCGCATTTGCCGGATTTCCTGCTCGGTCGGTTCTGCAAGCTGTGTCACTTCATTCTCAAACTTGCCGATGTAATTGAAATATATGCTGATGTGCTGAATTGCGTATCTCGCCCTTTTCTGGTCGCGCTCATGCACTTCAATCCGGCTGATAAACTCGCCCAGAATGGCGGGGGTAAACTCGTTAAAGGCAGCATGGCGTTCCGTCAGCTTCAAAAACTTCTGCGCCCGTCCTCCCGCGTTCTCGTAAGCGGATAGCTGCTCTTGGAGCGTGGCAAGCTCCGCTTTCAGCGCATAGTATTCTTCCGAATACTTCTGCGACATCTGCTCATAACGGTCTTGCGGGATCGTGCCGAGGGCGTTGTCCTCGTAGAGCTTATTCAGCACCTTGTCAATCTGTTCAAGGCGCGTCGTGATTTGCGGAATACGCTTCTGCTGCTTTTTGGTCTGGTCGGTCTGCTGCATGGCAAGGTTCTTTTTCACTAAGGCTTCAAACTCCGCCCGATTGCTGATAGAATAGTCCTCGATTTTCTTCAGCACTTCTGCGATGGTCTGCATGAGCAAGTCCGCGTCCATGATGTGCGGGGAGCTGCACTTGGGATTTTTTGCTTTTCCCTTGTGGTACTCGCTGCAATAGGCAACATGCCGCTTGCCGCCGTTTCGGTAATCTATACGAATGTGCATTTTTGCGCCGCAGTCCTTACAGAAAAGCAAGCCGGACAGAGGGTGGATTTCCCCGTCCCCGTTGGGGCGTCTG
>OGDJ01000978.1_pt1 | contig 12493 bp, 12 predicted proteins | sample 1570401 | NCBI WGS metagenome assembly OGDJ01 (sample SAMEA2582185, study PRJEB24529) | metagenome | biome: Human gut stool | place: China | collected 2011
ATCTATGTCCATGAAGATTGCTGCATTTTCCATTGTATCCTGCAAGAAAATGTGCTGAGTCAAAACTTGCCTCCGTTTTTAAAATATACATAAACCTTTTCTCCATTTGCTAATATTGCATAAAAAAACACGGATCCATCTGTACCCGTGCCTTAATAGATTATTTTTCTAAAAAATTCCAATTATAAATTATAAAAATAATAGCCCTGGTTTTATTTAGAGACAGGATGGTACAAACGAACTGTCTTATTAATATACCGTTCAATGATAGCAAATGATTCATAGCTTGTCAATTAAATACTCTTGGTTATCTTGCATCTACAAATTCCGATTTGCACTTCAAATCGTTTTCTTTATTCTATCATAGCATCCATTATTCCGCCATCAGTCTTTCGAACCAGGTATCCATGACAATGATAAACTGGCCTGCTCCTGGCAATTCTTGTAGCATTTCGTCAAGAGTTTTCTGTTTCACATATTTCTGCACATACACCCAACAGGCAATGCTACTGGCTTCTGATACAATGTCAGCTATGGTTTTGCGCATAAGCTCTTCAAATTCAGCAATTTCTTCTTTTGGGACAACATCATACAGTGTTGGTGCCTGATGACTTAATTTTACTCCATTTTCATTTGCATCTTTAAGCAGATTCTTAACTTTTTCTCTTGAATCCTCCGGTACTTTCATGTACTCCCACATAAATGCTACCACATCGGCTGGTGTGTCTTTTTTTAGTGGTGGTAACTGAATATAATCATTGTTTTCGCTCATTTTCATATCCTCCTCACGATATAATAAAATCAATAATACGTTCTCTTGTCATGTCCAGTACAGTGTCCACGAATACTCCTGCAAACAGGATCAGATACAGAATTACACTCAGCGAAAATAGAAATGCAACCTGTACCCAGTCATGATAACAGTATGCAGTCGCTATAATCAACAAAGTGAATATAAACCCAAGGATCCCTCTGACAACCGCATAAGTCTGTACTGTCATCTTCACTGCCAGGCCGATCACAAAAAGGATCAGCCATACCGGCAGTAATAATATCTTCCCAGCAAGTTTTAAAATAAACATGTGCACCTCCTATCTTACCAGTCCTGGCATATCATGGTTCACCTCTGCCTGATAATACCCGTTCATCGTTGACGGTGCATTAAACAGGGCTGCTAATAAATATTTCTTGATGTTCTTCACCTTTGTGGTGTTACCACTCATACAGTGTAAGACATACTCGATATGTGAATAGGTCAGCATCAGAAATTTTTTCTTCACCAGTGATGCCGGATACCAGTTGCTGGCAATCAAGATCTTGTCATTTTTACACATCACAGTTTCTACGATCAGGTTCACGATTTCATCTACCTGTCGCATATCGTCATGATGGGTTACTTCCAGTGATTCATAATCAATGGTCTCTTTGACAAGGTTTTCATAAGCCTGATAATCCTCAGAGCGGTTATCGCTATCAAATCTTTTCTCATCCACAGATATGATAGGATTAGATTTATTATCATTCATTTCAGTATCACTAAGATTAGTATTATTAGGGTTTGAAATGTAAACTTCTTGAAGTTTGTTTTCGGGACTTCTAGAAGTTTGATTTTGGGACTTCATGAAGTTTGAATTGTAAACTTCTGTAGATTCCTCATTTTCCACAGAAGTTTGTTTTTTAAACTTCTCTAATTCCTCTCCAAATTTTTTCTCATCTGTTTTCTCAGGCATAAAGGTTTTTACGTAGATAACATTCACCTTTCCAAATCCCTGCCTGCGTTTCTCAATCAGACCAATTCCTGTTTCGTCATCCAGCTCTCTCATGGATTTGATGGCTTTATTTCTGCCACAGTTCAGTAATTCCATGATATCTTCGATGGAAAAGTAGATATATGCTCTGTTTTTGTCGTCAAACCACTGATTCTTGATAGAAAGAGACATTCGATCCAACATCAGTCCATATAAAATTTTAGCATCGCTTGATAAATCTTTAAAATAGCTGTCTGTAAATAATGCTTTTGGTATGCGGTAGAAGCTGAACTGATCAGCTTCGGTACCGTAAAAATAATTAAATGTCATTTTTTTCTCCATAATTTCCTCCTTTCGTTTTCTGCTAAGAAGTCCTCTTTTTAAACTTCTTTGACTTTGTTTTCTTAGCTTTTTCTATCCTTAACAGGACTGTTCCTGCATCCATTTTTCTAATAATGATTCAATTACCTGTTCCATATCTTTGGCTGTATAATCATCCGGAAAATACTTTGTCAGTTTCTTTTCTGAGAAAGTGAGAGACCGGGATACTTTCTTTGCCATCACACAGTTATTGAAAATTGATAACATCTGGATCTGATTGATTGGTCCATCATTCAGCTGATTTCTGAGTGCTGCAATCTGTTTTGGTTTGATGAATCCGGTGTCGCTGATATATTCGTAGATCCATCCCTGTACTTCCTTATCGATGTAGGAGATATTGACAGCAACCGTAAACTGAAGCTTCTTGTTATCTACCAGATCAAGAAGTTCCGGAATAAGTTCTGTTAATCGTACAAATCTTTGAACCTGAGCTCTACTTTCCCCAACTTGCTTGCTCAAGACTTCATCTGATCTCAACTTCGTCTCATTTTGAGACAAAGTTAAATCTGTTCTGATTCCCTGCCTTTTCATTGCATCAAGTTTCATCTTGTAAGCAAAAGCTTTCTCACTTGGTAACAGTTCCTCTCGCTGAATATTAGCGTCCACCATAGCCACAATGGCATCATCATCTGATAATTCTCTTACGATTGCCGGAATTGTCGTCAGTCCTGCAAGCTGTGCTGCATGCATTCTTCTGTGACCGGATACCATTTCATATTCTTCATTTTCATCCATGCGAAGCAGTACCGGTGTCAGTATTCCATTGATCTTTACACTTTCAACCAGATCCTGCATCTTTTCATCATCCAGCACCTTGAACGGATGATTTTTAAACGGATGGATCTTACTGATTTCTATCTCCATTGCAGATTCTTCATTTACCACACCAAGCAGTTCATCAATACTTGCCAGTTTAATCTTTTCGCCACTTCTATTTTTCATTCTTCAAAACCTCCTGTGTTAAGTTCTTATATGCCTCTGCAACCTTTCCTTTTGGACAGTGCATATAGATGCTTTTTCCCTCTGCACTGGTCTCAGCAGCTTTTACAGACATCGGAATTACATTTTCAAATACCTCGATCTGGCTTCCATAGGTTGTATGTACTCTTGATGCAATGTCCCTTGCGTAATTGGTTCTGAAATCTACCATAGTCAGGAGAATACCCTCAATCGCCAGTTTCCGGTTCAGTCTTTTCTTTACTGTAAGAATGGTCTTGATCAGCTGCTGAAGTCCTTTAACAGGCAGATATGCGGCCTGTACAGGTATCAAAACAGAATCAGAAGAGACCAGTGCATTGATTGTCATCATACCAAGACTTGGCATACAGTCGATCAGGATATAATCGTATCGGCCTCTTATCGCATCGATATATTCCTTCATGATCATTTCTCTGCTCATAACATTTCCCATCGTTACTTCCAGGGCAGAAAGCTCAATATTTGCCGGAAGTAGATCTACATTTTCCTGGTGATGTAAGATACCATCTTCCAGAGAGATTTCTTCTTCGTTAATGACATCCATCATGATCGTTGCCAGTGTGATGCGAAGATCATCTGGTTCCTCATATCCAAGACTTGCTGTTAAACTTCCCTGTGGATCCGCGTCGATCAGCAACACTTTCTTACCTTCTCTTGCCAGTCCAATGCCTACATTTACGGTTGTGGTGGTCTTTCCAACGCCGCCTTTCTGGTTTACTACGGATATAACTTTACACATGATTTCTTCCTCCTTTAACTTTCCCATGATTCTTTTTTCCATAATTTCAGCAGTGCCAGTATTTCCCGTTTCATCATTGCCGGTGTATAGGAATTTGGAAAATACTTGTGTAACTGCTCGTTTGTGAATGCCACTCTTGTGATCTCACCCTTTTTCACTTCACACATGATTTCTTCCATCTTTTCCAGTGACAACTGTTTTTCTTTACTCAGTTGCCGGATCCTCTGGGCCTGTGAGAGTGATGGGATTGCCTGTGCATACTCCATTGCTACAAGCAGTTCTCTTTGCAGTTGCCTTTACGAACACAGACATCAGTGACGATGGTAGGTCATTATTAGCGGCTGCGGGTTTGGGAAAACAGTCAGAAAGCAGTATGCGGCCTTATTTCAATCAATTTCAGCGTTCCGCTTTCTGCACCATGCTATGCACTGTGCTATTTTTTCTCTTTGTGCTTGCCATAGGAATATTTATTTTTTTCTGGAAAAGGAAGCGATTGTATCAACAGGCCGACAAAATATTGCTAAATTACATCAACGGGGATTACTCTTGTCATTTACCGCAGAATTATGAGGGGGCTATCTACCAAGTGTTTTCTTCGATAGAACAGCTTGCAACTATGCTCCAATCCAAAAATGAAACAGAACGTAAAGCAAAAGAGTTTTTGAAAGACACCATATCCGATATATCTCACCAGCTCAAAACGCCTCTGGCAGCCCTCACTATGTATCAGGAGATCATTGAAAGTGAGCCAGAAAATGCAGAAACGGTCAAACAGTTTGCGGCGAAGATGGGTATTTCTCTAAAGCGTATGGAGCAGTTAATCTTATCCATGTTGAAGATAACCCGACTGGATACGGGAAACATCATTTTTGAGAAAAAAAGTTGCCGTGTGTCCGAGCTGATAGCTCATTCAGTCAATGACCTAACCACAAGGGCTAAAAGCGAAAGCAAGCAGATTCAGATAGATGGCGATGGTGAACAGCAGCTTATTTGTGACATGGAATGGACAGGTGAAGCGATTGGAAACATTGTAAAAAATGCACTGGATCACACGCAAGCTGGCGGTATTGTCCGTATTACATGGGAGCCTGCTATGTTTCGGATTTTTATTTCTGATAATGGTAACGGCATAGTCCCGGAAGATATTTACCATATCTTTAAACGCTTTTATCGCAGCAAACATTCCCTTGATACACAAGGAATCGGGCTGGGGCTTCCCCTTGCCAAGTCCATTATTGAGGGTCAAAACGGTGTTATCTCCGTACAAAGTGAAGTCGGAAAAGGTACGCTGTTTACACTATCTTTCCTTACGGATCTGTAAGGTCAAATTCACCTGCTTGTAAGCTGTTTTTGCTATCCTTTTGAGAAAGGAGGTACTGATGACTATGGAAATATTGAAAGTACAAGATTTATGTAAAACTTATGGCAAGGGTGAGGCGAAAGTCGAAGCGTTGAAGAAGGTTTCCTTCTCCCTGGATAAAGGCGAATTTGCTGCCGTTGTGGGTGAATCCGGTTCTGGCAAAAGCACATTACTGAACTGTATTGGAGCTTTGGATACCCCTACTTCCGGCCACATTTGGATTGATGAACAAGACCTGTTTTCCATGAAAGAGGAACAGCGCACGATTTTCCGCCGTCGTAATATCGGCTTTATCTTCCAATCCTTTCAGTTGGTTTCCGAGCTGAATGTGGAGCAGAATATCATGTTTCCGCTTCTTTTGGACTATCGCAAACCAGACCCGGCAGCAGTAGAAGAAATTTTGGAACTCTTGGGACTTACCGAGCGTCGACATCACCTGCCGAGCCAACTATCCGGCGGACAGCAGCAGCGTGTTGCCATTGGCCGGGCGTTAATCACAAAGCCCAAACTGATTCTGGCAGATGAACCTACTGGCAATCTGGACAGCAAGAATAGTCAGGATGTTATCGCCCTGCTTACGCAGGCGTCCCGTCGCTATCAGCAAACAATCCTGATGATTACCCACAATAAGGATTTGACTGCATCCGTTGATCGGGTGTTCCGGGTATCAGATGGCGTTTTGACGGATTTGGGAGGAAAAACAAATGAAGCATTATCTTGACCTTGTTCCCATATCCGCAAAAATCCACAAGAAGCAAAGCAGAATGTCTATTTTCTGCATTGTGCTGGCGGTATTTCTGGTTACAACCATTTTTGGAATGGCAGATATGTTCATCCGCAGCCAGATTTTGCAGGCACAGCAGGAGTCTGGGAATTGGCATATTGCCATTAAGAATATCAGCAATGAAGAAGCAGCAATTATTGCTTCACGCCCTGATATTGAAGTATTTTCACCGTATGGCGTACTCAATTATCGTGGAGATTTAGGCTACACTTTGGGTGGAAAAGATGTAGCGATATGCGGTTGTGATGAAAGCTATATAACTGAAATCTGGACTGACCAACTTGAAGAAGGTGTTTTTCCACAGACAAGTAATGAAGCGTTGGTGACTGAAAATGCAAAGCAGATAATGGGTGTTGCGATTGGTGATCCCATTGCCGTAGAAACTCCTGATGGCGATAAACTGAATTTTACCATATCAGGATTTATGAATAATACCGCCTCGATCATGAGTGGCGACTCCTACGGTATCATTTTGAACACAGAGGATTACTGCGCGATTTATCCGAATGTATCAGACGGGGAGCCGAATGATTACGGCATTATGTTTTTTACTCAATTTGCAAACACAAGAAATATACAAGGGAAAATTGCAGATTTGAAAGAACAATGCAATTTATCGAATGAACAAATATCTTCCAACAACAATCTGCTTGGATTGCTTGGACAAAGCCGCGTTCCCTTTTTGTTACAGGTTTACTTGGCTGCGGCTGTATTGTTTGTACTGGTAATGTTAGCTGGTATTATGATGATTGCAAGCAGCCTGAACAGCAATGTAGCCCAGCGTACCGAATTTTTCGGCCTTATGCGCTGTATCGGTGCAACACCAAAACAGGTTATGCGCTTAGTACGGAAAGAGGCGCTTAGTTGGTGCCGTTTGGCAATCCCTGTGGGTATTTCCATCGGTATAGTTGTCATTTGGGTCTTATGTGCGATTTTGCGTTTCCTAAGTCCGGAATTTTTCAAAGCGATGCCTACATTCGGATTTAGCGTACCAAGTATTCTTGCAGGAATCGTTGTGGGCTTGGTAACGGTTTTGTTCGCTGCCTATTCTCCGGCAAAGAAAGCAGCAAAAGTATCTCCGTTGGCAGCGGTTTCCGGTAATGCAAACGACTTGGAGCCTGCAAGAAATGCTGCTAATACACAACTGCTTAAGATTGATACAGCACTTGGAATTTATCATGCAAAAGCAAATCGGAAAAATCTGTTTTTGATGACAAGCTCATTTGCTCTCAGTATTATCCTTTTCCTTTCATTCTCTGTAACAGTTGAGTTCATGCAGCATACCTTAACACCGCTCCAACCTTGGACAGCAGATTTATCTATCATAAGCCCTGATAACGCCTGTGCTATTGACAAAGCATTACTTGATGATCTAAAGGAAAATCCTGTTGTGGATTTAGCGTATGGAAGAAAATTTGCATACGAGGTTCCGTCTGTCACAAACGGTATTCAAAAAAAGATGGATTTAATCTCTTATGAGCAGTATCAATTTGATTGGGCAAAGGACTATTTATTAGAGGGTTCTCTGGAATCTGTGCAAACTGATTTAGGGACGGGCTTAATTGTTTATAATTCGCAGAACACAATACAAATAGGCGATACTGTATCGTTGAATACAAACGGACAAAGTAAAGAAATCCAAATCGTGGGAATGTTGTCCGACTGTCCGTTTTACAGTGCCGCCGGTGTTGGAACAATTATTTGTTCAGAGGATACATTTGAACAAATTACTGGCGAGTCGAAATATACGGTTATTGATGTGCAGTTAGTGAAAGGCACAACAGACGAAGATGTTTATGTGATCCGCCAAATGGTAGATTCCTCATTTACTTTCGCTGATGAACGCATGGGTAACAGCAGTACCATGGGAACTTACTATTGTTTTTGGCTGTTCATCTATGGATTCCTCGTCCTAATTGCAATGATTACAATTTTTAACATAATCAATAGTATTTCCATGAGTGTGTCTGCACGGTTGAAACAGTATGGCGCTTTCCGTGCTATCGGCGTTAGCATGGGACAGCTAAGTAAAATGATTGTTGCAGAAGCCTTCACCTATACCATAATCGGCGGTGTAGTTGGTACGGTGTTGGGACTGTTTTGTAACAAGCTATTGTTTGGAATGTTGATAAGTTATAGATGGGGGGATGCTTGGACTCCTCCATTACCAGAGGTAGCTGTTATTCTGTTGATTGTCGTAAGCTCTGTAATTCTGGCTGTGCATGGGCCAATCAAGAGAATACGCAATATGTCCATTGTTGATACAATCAGCGCACAGTAATTCTACTTTTGAAGCGGGTGGCTTTAGAAGCCGCCCACTTTTGTCTTACAAATTCGTAAGTTGAAATTCACCTGTTTGTAAGCTGATTTTTTTATAATTAAGTTGATGAAAGAGAGGAAAAAATGAAAAAAATCCTTTCCACCAGAGTATTGATGAAGATTTGTGTATTAACAACTATACTGCTGGTTTTGATAATCTATACTATATGGGGCAATTCAGCATTGATGGTAAGTATGGTTAATATCTCCAGCGATCGCATAGCATCTGCCTTTTCTAATTTTCGGATTGCACAAGTGTCCGACTTGCATAATGCTGAATTTGGAGAAAGCAATACAGAATTGATAGAATTGCTGTCTGAACACGAACCGGATATTATTGTGATAACTGGAGATTTAATCGATGCTGGACATACAGACATTGAGATTGCGTTTGATTTTATAAAACAAGCTGTTCAAATAGCCCCTGTCTACTTTGTAACTGGAAACCACGAAGCTAACTTCTCACATTATGATCAATTCAAAACAGGGCTTGAAGCGTCTGGCGTAACTGTCCTTGAAGATGAAGCAATACAGTTAGTGCATAACAACGAAATGATTACCCTTATCGGGCTTTCTGATTCTGACTTTACGATTAAGGGCGATATGTTTAATGAAGCGCCAGCCATGGTCAACACAAAATTGAATAGCCTTATTGATGACGAAAACAGTTACACTATACTGCTATCACATCGGCCAGAGTTATTTGAAACCTATGTATGCTGTGGTGTTGATTTGGTTTTATGTGGTCATGCACACGGAGGGCAGTTTCGATTACCTTTTATTGGGGGGCTCGTTGCCCCCAATCAAGGGCTGTTTCCTAAATATGATTCCGGCCTTTATACAGACGGAAAGACAAATATGGTTGTTAGCCGCGGCCTTGGAAATAGTATTATTCCATTCCGATTTAATAATCGTCCAGAGGTTGTATTAGTAGAACTTAACACCGAATAACGATACTTCAACCGAATATTGAAATGATCTGCCGCACGACGGCAAAAGAAAAAAGCCGTCGTAGAGCAGACAATTTGACACGCCCATTTGAAACGGCGGCTTTGATTTTCAGAGCCGCCGTTTCTTTGCGTCTACACAAACCAATGACGACTTGCAGGGACACGGTAGCCGATTGGAGGTTATTTTGCCGTGTCCTTCTTTTTGTTTCGCAGTATCCATGATCTGCACCAGTTAAAAAAAGCGTAGCCCCTCCGTCGGAGTCGTCTGGCTTTGAGTATGAACTATACCATGTAAGAACTCTTCTTTATAAAACACTTCTGCGCCCAGCAGGTCCGTTGCGACTTGTTGGGCGCTTTTTTCTGTTTTCCGAGGACAAGCCCGCCTCGAAAAAAATTTTTGATAAATTTTCAAAAAGGAGGCTTTTAGCGGGTAGCGATCGGCTTTGCGTTCGCCTTGTTAGCGGAAAGGGAGAAAACCACCTCATTCCCCCAGGAAAGGGGGTGAAAAGATGGATATGATCCCCCGCAATGACTATGGCGAACGGTGCCAGTTCGATGCTTACTGCAAACTGGTACTGTACCATGAGGCAATCGACTACCTCCGGGAAATGCAGAGGCGCCGTGACAGGGAACTGTCATTCAGCGACCTTCCGCAAATGGAGATGGACAAGCTCTGCGTTGTAGATAATTACCCCAGTGACAGATTTACATTCTCGTCCCACGGGTATGATCTGCATATCGAAAACGAGCTTGTGGCTGACGCCTTCGCCGGTTTGTCTGTTCAGGAGCAGAGTATTTTGATCCTGCATTTTGTTCTGGACCTGCCGGATCAGGAGGTTGGCCGCCTTGTTGGAATGTCTCGCAGTGCCGTTCAACGGCGAAGGGCAAAATCATTGACCGAGCTGCGGATCAAGTTGGCCGCACTCATGCCGAAGGGAGGTTGAAGGTATGAAGAAACCCACTTACAAGGGCAAGGAGCTTCTTCCTCTTTCGGTAATCGACGCCGCCCGTGACGGGAACTCTCAGGCTGTGGATCAGGTACTCCGGTATTATGAGGGCTATATCAATAAGCTCTGCACCCGGACGCTTTACGATCCTGACGGCCAGCCCCATGTTCGGGTGGACGAGTACATGAAGCGCCGATTGGAGATCAAGCTCATTCATTCCATTGTCAGCATGAGCTGACAAGCCCGGTCTGAAAGCGGAAACAGCTTACCCTTTCCCTGTTTCTCTCTTTCGTAGCCGGAGGCAGCACCTTGACAAAGAAAGCCCGTTGGGAGGCCAACGCCGCAGTATAAGGCAAACGGATACATTCCTGTTTGTGCCGAGCCATACGACCGGTGCGCCATGACCTCGTTTCAAGTCCGCAGGACGGGACCACTGTAACGGGCGAGCGAACAGCACCAGACCGCAAAGCAAGCGTGGCAGCTTGCGGGCGATGACACACGGGCAGGGTCAAAGATACTCGCGCATTGAACGCCCACAAAGCATTGTGCGCCGCACCCATCAGCATGGGCCGGGGTTAGACTCCCGTGGAGCTGTGCCAGCAGCCGTCCGTAAGCCTACTTTTCTTTTTTGAAAGTTTACGGATAGATCGTAAACTTTTCAATTAGCAGCAGACAAACACGGAGCAGCACGGTAAAATGATGGTGGAAGTTATATTATCCACACATATTCGTGCTGTTCCTTTTCATAACTGAAAGGGGGTTCTCATGTCTCAAACATGGAACGGCACGAAGAAAGAAACCCCTGAAAGAAGGACGTATACGGTTGACGATATTGCTCAAATTCTGGGCATCGGAAGAACTTCTGCATATATCCTTGTAAAAGAAGGGCACTTCAAAATCGTGCGAATTGGTAACGCCATACGCATTTCCAAGCGGTCATTTGACGAGTGGCTTGACTCCCTCGACCTGTGATCCAAGAAAGGAATAACGATATGGCATCTATAATCAAGCGAAAGAAAAACTATTCCGTTGTTTACAACTATGTGGACGAAAACGGAGAAACCAAACAGAAGTGGGAAACCTGGCATACCCACAAAGAGGCCTTGAAGCGCAAGGCGGAAATCGAAAATCAGCAGCACACGGGAACTTTTCTCCCGCCAAGCAATCAGACGATCACCGAGTTCCTTTATGACTTCGTATCTCTTTACGGAGAAAAGAAATGGGGCGTGTCTATGTATGACAGCCAAACAGCGCTGATTGCGAACTATATCAATCCGATCATCGGTGATATGGAGGTACAGGCGGTTACGCCCCGTGCGGTTGATGGTTATATCCAAACCTTGCAGAAAACCAAATCAGTGTCTACAAAGACCCGAAAGGCCGTTACCACCTATGTCAGCGACAAGACCATCGAAAAGATCATCAAGCTCCTGCGGTGTGCGTTTAAGCAGGCGGTACGCTGGGAAATCATTGCAAGAAATCCCTTTGACAATGTGATCCTCCCGAAAACGGAGTATGCGAAACGGGATATCTGGACAGCAGATATGATTCGTCTTGCTCTGGACAAATGCACGGACAGCAAGCTCTATGTGGCAATGAACCTTTCCTTTGCCTGCTCTCTGCGTATGGGTGAAATCCTGGGGTTGACCTGGGAGAACGTCCATATTTCCGATGAAGATATTGCGGCGGATAACGCCTATGTCTACATCGACAAGGAGCTGACACGGGCTTCCAAACGGGCGATTGAAACACTGGGTGAGAAGGATATCTATTACATCTTCACTCCGCTTATGCCGAACACCAGCACAAGAATTGTTCTGAAAAAGCCGAAAACCGATTCCAGTATCCGTAAGGTGTGGCTGCCGAAAACACTGGCCTACATTCTGCGGGAATGGAAAAAGTCTCAGGACGAGCTGAAAGGTTTCCTGGGCGACGAGTATCAGGATTTCGATCTGGTGGTGGCACTTCCCAATGGACGGCCCTGCGAGGATCGGATCATCCTCAAAGAGTTTGCAAAGCTCCGTGAGGACGCAGGGCTGCCGAAGGTGGTCTTTCATTCTCTCCGTCATTCCAGTACCACCTACAAACTGAAACTCAACCACGGCGATCTGAAAGCCACCCAGGGCGATACAGGCCATGCCGAGATCGACATGATAACCAGTATCTATGCTCACATTCTGGACGAGGATAGAAAGGTCAATGCTCAGAAATTCGAGACTGCCTTCTATGCCAAGCCTGATCTTCGCAACGTCCGTCCGCCGGAGGAACCGACAAAATCGGAGCCTGC
>OGDJ01000996.1_pt1 | contig 12307 bp, 9 predicted proteins | sample 1570401 | NCBI WGS metagenome assembly OGDJ01 (sample SAMEA2582185, study PRJEB24529) | metagenome | biome: Human gut stool | place: China | collected 2011
GCTAAAGATTGCCGTTGACGCGCTTATCCCCCAAGTTTCCAGTTTTGAGGAATTGTTGCAGCGGTTACAGGCGGCGGGCTATGAGATAAAGCCGGGAAAATATATCTCCTGCCGCGCTCCCGGACAGGAACGCTTTACCCGCTTAAAAACCCTCGGTGCAGATTATACAGAGGAAGCAATCAAAGAACGGATTGCAGGCAAGCGCACAAAGGCAGCGAAAGCTCCCAAAGAGCAGCGCGGCGTATCGCTGCTTATTGACATTGAAAACAGTATCAAGGCACAAGAGAGCCGGGGCTATGAACAGTGGGCGAAAATCCATAATCTGAAACTGGCTGCAAAGACTATGAATTTCTTGACAGAACATAAGATTGAGCAGTACGCAGATTTAGTCAGCCGGATTGAGGAAGTAAATGCGGAAAATGAAAAGACAGCAGACGCATTAAAGAGCGTGGAAAAGCGTCTTGCAGATATGGCGGTGCTGATGAAGCACGTTACTACCTACCAAAAGACAAAACCTGTCTATGAAGCATACCGCAGGGCAAAGGATAAGGACGCATACCGGGCAAAGCAGGAAAGCAGTCTGATACTCCATGAAGCGGCAGTAAAGACACTGAAAGCGGCGGGCGTTACTAAACTCCCCAATCTTGCCGCCATGCAGGAAGAATACGGGAAACTACAAGCGCAAAAAGAAGCCCTTTACGCTGATTATGGCAAGCTGAAAAAACAGGTCAAGGAATACGACGTTATCAAACAGAACATAGACAATATTTTGCGGCAAGGCAAAGAGCCGGAACGGAAGAAAGGAAAGGAACGGGAATAATTATGAAAATGGTTGGTATTACACCATGTTACAGAATAACATTAGAAAATGGCAGTTATGGCGTAGAAACTTATATTAACGCAGACAGTAAAATCCAAATTACTTTTGAGGACGGAAATACACTTATCGGATATATAGAATGTGTGGAATATGGAACTTATTCCGATGAAAATGATACTCTGGTTATAAGGGGAGAGAATGGAGAGCTGTATATCCTATTGGAAAACCGAATAAAGGATATAGAAGAACTGCACGAATAAAGTAAAAGAACAGGGCGCAGACAGCCAACAAAAGACTGTCCGCGCCCTGTTTTATGTAGGTGCGTTTTTGGTATCTGTTACGCAATAGAACGTCATTTTTAGGGGATAAGGTATAAAACCCTTGCCGCGTCATTTTCAAGCACTGAAAGCCCCGTAAATCAAGGCTTTTTTTGCCCCTACTACGTAACAAGGGCGCGCCGTTTTCTCATGCGCTCCGCTGCCTGTCTGCGGGTAATACGCTTCCGGCAGTCCGGGCAGTATTTGACGCTGTTAGAGGTGGACGCAAAAGAAGTTCCGCACTCGGTACAACGCTTTTTATCCTCGGTCTTGAAAAGCTCTGCATACAGCAGCTTATCAAGGGGCAATACGGCGGTCTGAAACCATTTGCAAAGAAGCGAATAGGAAATAAGCTGCGGGCAGACACATTCCTCCCCGTCGTCCAGTAAAATACAGTGTCCGTTATCGCAGTTGCAGCACTCCTTTTTTATAAGGCTGTTGACTTTCCGGCTTTGGGGTGGTGTAAGCCGCTTTATCCCGGTCATACCTCATCAGCGGCGAAAATAGCAAGCTCCGCATACTCATTTTCTGTCAGAGGTGCGATTTTCGCAAGGGTGCGTTTCGCCAGTTCCCGCATATCCTCGTCCATGAACGGCAGCGCAGCGTTGATGTTTTCTGTAAGCCCACGTTTGCCGTCCTCATTGTAAATGCTCAACAGGTTTGTTTCTTCAACTGTCAGTCTAATCATGCTCATACCTCCAATTCGTGATTTTTTGATTTTACAGCCGCCTTTTTCGGGGCGGCTTTTCTTTTGTCAGCGGCAAGCTGCGCCCGGATTGAGGGGCGCACCCTGCGAATATCTGTGCCCCGGTTTTCATTTTTATCAATCAAGGCGTATGTTCCATGTCTGCCCTCGATTTTGGAAAAGGAAAGTGTCTTATAGGGCAACATGGAAAACAGACGGTCGGTGTCCTTAGAGGACGCAAGCTGCATAAATGTCGGGGACAGCTCCACCATGAAATGTGTCCTATTAGGGCTATTGGGCGTGTCCCTGCGCTTCATTTCCTGCACAATGCGCCGCGCTTCGGCTTCAATCAGCCCAGCACGCAGGGCGGCGGTATGTTCCTTGAAGTCGCCCGGTGTCAGTTTATCCCGTTTTTGCTTTTCTTCCCGTAAAAGGAATTGTAGCGCGTCAGGGTCGTTGGGTACTGCTTCAAAGTGTTCAAACTTCCCTAAAGAAGTATCGGGATTTCCGTTAAAATGCTGTCCGGCGGGTATCTCCCTTGTCCCATGCTCATAAATCAACTTGACTGTGTCGGCGGCAAGCGCATTGTCCTTAACGCGCTCATACTGCCTTGCATAGTCAAGCTCATAAAGATTGCCTTTGATTTTCCCGCGCTCCCTGCCCGTCAGCTCGACGGCATAGGCAAGAACGCAGTCGCAGGTCTGCTCTTTGTAAAAACACCATGTATTGTGGGCGGCGGTATCCTTTAGGAACACGTCGCGCTCCTTAAAACAATGCGTCCCGGACGGGCGGCAAAACCATAGCAGCGTCTTATCCTCTCTGTTAGGGCTTGCCGCTGCTTTTGCGATAATCTCCTTGTCAATGTCAAAATCACTTTGGAAAAATCCTGTATTCTGCCGCATGATAGCGTCAAGAGAAGCGAAAATATCCACGTTTTCAAACTTATTCATGCGTCAGCTCCTTTCCAAATCCTGTGTTTTCTGTTTTGCCTGTTTCTTCGGTGTCTGTTCTTTCGCTGCTTTAAGCTGCGCCCGGATAGAGGGCTTCTTTTCCGTTTTTGCTGCCTTGCCACGTTCCTTGTCAGCCTTGACAGTTTCCGCAAGGTCAACAAGGGAAATGGTTTCTCCTGTCTTTACCTTTGCTTCCAATTCTGCGACGGTCGGGGTGTTGTTTATCTGCCCGTCAATCATGTTGTAGTTTTGCTCGGTGGTCTGCTCGGCAGTTTTCAGATAGTTTTCCGGCTGCAAAAATTCCGGCACTTTCTTATAACCGAAGCTGTCTACATAGTGGGCGGTGTCCTGCCCGTTCTGATGAAGCACCACTACGTCGGAAACAGAAAGGCTGTGTCCCTTAAAATCTTTCGGGTGGTCGATATTAAAGCGGGTGTAAATATCTTCAAGGGAAGTCCCCGGCGTAAGAGGTGCGGAATAGACAAGGGCATAGTTTTTCGGGTCTACCCGGTGTCCGGCGGCAATCAGACGGTCGTAAGGCTCAAAACGCAAGTCCCTTGTTTCGTCCCCGCCTTTTATCTGATAAATGGAAAAGGTGTCTTTGTCCTGTGGGGCTTCCTGCTCCGGCTGCTCCTGTGCGGGTTGTTCCTGTGCAGCTACCTTTTGCTGCCGGATATGCGCCCGCTGTAACTCGGTAGGCTTTTCCCCGGTAAGGGGAGCAATCGCTTTCACATAATCAGCCGCATAGTAGGCGTTACTGGTAAGCTGCCGCTGCCATGCCCCGGCTTTTGGCGACCAACGGAAGCCATTACTTTTTAAGGCTTCCCGCGTGGCTTCGTCCGGCTTATCCTCAAAGAAGATTTGCAGTCGGTTCGCTTCGGTGTTTGCTTCCACCTTGCCGCCGTCAAATTCCCAACCTACAAAACCGATTTCTTTTTGCTGTGAAAGGGATTTGATACGGTCTTTCACGCGCCGGATTTCTGCGCTGTTGTTGGATAACGCCCAAGTCGCAAAGGGCTTGTCCTCCAAATGCCAACTGCTCGCCATGTCTGCTTTCAATTTTTCCAGTTCCTCCGGCGGTAAATGCGGGCAGCCGTCAAGGGTCTTATGCTTGCGGTAGTAGGCGTTTACGGCTTTCATGGTTTCCTGTGATTTTTCAAGGCTTTCCAGTTTCTTTTCTAACTTCTGTACTGCCTGCGGGTCGTCTGCGCTGATACCGCCCATGCCGGTACTGCGGATTTTATCAAGAAGCCCTTGTATGTCCTGCCATTCCCGGTAATTGCTGTCGCGGGCTGCGTTCTGCTTTTCTTTCTTCCTTGTGGGGAAGTTAGAGCCGCCCGCAATCAGGATAGAGGGAACACGCGCGTCAATCTCATAGCCTTTATTCATGTTCGCCGCCAGTTTCCGGGCATAGGTGTCAAGCAGGCTGTCGATTTTCTCATGGTACATCGGGTCTACCCGCTGTTTCTGCCTTTCTGCAAGTTGTACGGCTTCATCTACATAGTGCCTGTATTCAGCCGTCGCGCTGCCTTGCTTATAATCGGAAAAACTGTTCATATCCTTTGCACGTTTGGCGGCAGCTTCATTGATAGTATAATAAGGGGCGGCGGGTGCAGCCTGTTCCGGCTGTGCTTCTTTTTCCTGTACCGGGGCTGTTTCTTCGGGAAGCTCCGGCGCGGCTGCTTTTGTTTCGGGCTGTTTGGCGGCTTCCTGTGCGGGCTGTGCCTGTTCGGTGGTCTGTTCCTTATCCTGTGCCTTTTGGATTTCTGCAAAATGTCCGTCTATGGTATCAATCAGCTTTGCGGCGGTGCTGCGGATTGTTTCAAGAGAGCCTTTCAGTTCTGCAAGTTCTTTTCCGCTGCTCCACCCGGCGATATACCCAAAAGAATAGTCCGACGTATCAAGCCCGTAATGTTGGCAGACCGCATAGGCGACGCTTTCCGCCTGTACCTCGCGGGTGCGGCGGTCGGGGCGTTCCGGCATGGCAAGGGCGGTATCATGCAGCGTGGCGTGGGCGATTTCATGGATTGCGGTCTTGATATTCTGCAATTCGTCCATGCCCTCGTTGATGAAGATACGCTTTTCCTCATAATTGCAGCGTCCTTTTACGCCGCCGCTTAGTGCTTCAAATCCCATAGCAAACGGGGAAGTCTTTTCAAGGGCAGCGAAAAAATCCTTGTATTGTTCCACGTTGCCCGTAAGCTCATAGGTAAGGGCAGGAAGTTCTTTTCCCTCGGTCTGTGAAATATCAAAGACAGATACTACACGAAAAGCGGGTATCTTGATTTCTTTTTCTTCGGTAACAGGTTTTCCGTCCTTATCGAAAACAGGCTTTTGGGTGTCCGGGTCGATTTTTTCCACCTGCTTCTTGACGGTAAACGGGGACGGTGCAAGTATCTTGATAGCTTTTTCTCCGGGCTTTACATGGCGGTCAAATTCCTTTTCCCATTGTTTATAGCCTTTCACAAGATTGCCGCCCTGCATGGCGATAAGGATTGTATTGTTAAGGCTGTAATCATGGAATTTAGACATAGTACGCAGATAGTCGGCGTAACGGTCGCTTTCATACAGTCCTAAAATTCCCTGTTCCAGTCGGTCGGTAATCTCTTTCATTTTATCGGCGGGCTTTTCAGAAGATAGGATAATCGGGAGAACCGGGGGCTGCTCTGTGGCGGCGGTTTGTATGGCTGCGGAAGCGTCAAGGTCTGCCTGTTCCTTTTCCTGTACTGGCGGCTGCGGCGTTACCCGGTATTCCTCCGGCACGTCGCGCCCGTCGTACCACTGTGTAAAGGTGTTGCGGTTATTGTAGATATAGCCCTGCTCGGTAAAGCTGCCCCCGTCATTGATAGCAGCGTCCCGCCCGTATTCCTCATACATGAAATATTTTTTTGCTTCTTCGGGCAGCTCCAACTCGTCCAGTTCTTCAATCAGATAATGCCCGTAATCTTCCTCACTCTGTACGGACGGGTAAAGCCAGTAACAATCAAGGTTTTGTGCAAGGTTGATAATATCCTGCAAGTCCCTTGTATGGTCGCCGTATTCCATAGCTGCAACAAATTTTTCCCGGTCGTCGTCAAACTGCATTTTCAAAAGTTCGCTCAAATAGTTCAGTTCGTCAAGGCTTTCAAGCTCGGTCAATTTTCCTGCCAGTCCTGCAATAGAGGACTGGTATTCTGTGATATGCAGCTCCCCGTAGTTTTTGCCGTCTATCCCGATACGGTCAAAGACTTCTTTCAAATGCTCGGCAGTCGTGGGGAATGATACCCATTCGCCCGCAGGTCTGCCCTCGGTGTACTTTCCAAGATTAGAAAGATACCCGCTTAAAATCGTTTCTACCATGCGTTCGCTCCTTTCGTTTTCAATCATACGGTGCATAAGTTCGTAGTCCTCCATGCTCATGCTCCCGTCAAAAATATAGGGGTCGGGTTCTTCGCCGTCCCGGTAGGCTTTTTCAGAGAAAGGAAGCCCCGCAGCGTGGGCGGCGGCTCTTGCTTCCTCGATAAGCTCCGGCGGCAGCCTGTCGTCGTGGGCTTCGATAAATTCCCCGATATTGCTATATCCGTTTTCGTAGTGGCGGCGCACCCCGGCGGTCAGCTCGTCAAGGTTCATATCCTCGCCAAGATAGCCGGAATAATAGCCGTTTACCACAACGGCGGCAGGGTCAGCCTGTTTGATTTCTTCCATGCGGCTTCTGTCCTCCGGGTAAATGTAGTCGCTCATTTCAAGGTGGAAATATTCGGCGTTCCAAGAACGTCCCGTTTTCCAAAACGCCACCCAAGCGATACCGTCCCTTAATTCTTCTTGATAGTCCTTTACGGTGTCCCGTAAACTTGCCATGTGTAACCTCCTTTCTTCGGTTTCAGAGGGTAAAACCCTCCATAAAACAGAGGGTTTGGGAAACTTCCCAACAAGCAAAAATCCCCGCCGTTCTCGGTAGAGAAAGCAGGGATTTTACGGAAAAGGGTACTCTTTTCCTATGCTTGCTATTCAGTTATTTCTTCTTCGACAGTTCAATGCGGTAGTTGACATATTTCCCGCCTGTATCAGCCAATACGATAGTTCCGTCGTAGGTTTTGCCCGTCTTTGGGGAATAGAGCTTTTTCACATTTACTTTGCCGGATTGTAAGAGTGCAGCGGCAATTTTGGGGGTAAAGGTTACTTTTCGTTCTTCAAAGAAACGGTCATTTTTCCACATGGTAAAGCTACATTCTTTATTGCTGCAATAGTAGTTTTTCTTTCCCTCATAGACAGGAGAACCGCAGCGGGGGCAGCTTCCCAACGCTTCCCGTTCCGGCTTGAACATCTGCGCTTTATCATCAGAAAGAAACGGATAGGTCTTTACCAGTTCCCGCGCCATATCCTCGATACCCTCCATAAATGCGGCGGGGTCTGCCTTGCCTTTGGCAATCTGCGTCAGATTGTTTTCCCATTCTGCGGTAAGCTGCGGGCTTGTCAAGGTGTCCGGCAGGACACACACAAGATTGATACCGTCCTTTGTGGGAAGTAGCTGCTTGCCTTTTCGCTCCACAAAGCCGCCCTTTACCAGTTTTTCAATGACGGCGGCGCGGGTGGCGGGAGTTCCAAGCCCTTTGCGTTCTGCGTCCGGGTCGGTGTCCTCACTTCCGGCGCGCTCCATAGCAGAGAGCAGCGACGCTTCGTTGTGAGGTTTTGGCGGTGTTGTGTCATGCTCCGTTACCTTTGCCGTCGGATTTTCAAAGGTCTGTCCCTCGGTAAATGGCGGCAGGGTCTTTTCTGTGTCACTGTCTGCGTCGTCCGTTTCGGGCTTGTTCTTTAAGGCTGCCCTGTATCTTCGGTCAATCTCTTTCCAACCGTCGGACAATACCGTTTTTCCCCTTGCGGTAAAGGACTGTCCGGCACATTCAAAAACTGCTGTAACCGCTTCAAAGGTATGCGGTGCAGCGGTCGCCATGAGCAGACGCGCCCCGGCAAGGGTAAGGATATTCCTTTCGCTTTCCGGCAGCGTGGCAAGGTCGGTCTTTGCAAGCTCCATAGTCGGGATAATGGCATGGTGGTCTGATACCTTTTTACTGTTCAGCACCTTTCCAAGCTCCGGCGTGAAGTCTTTTCCCGCCATAAAAGAAAATTTCCCACAAAGCAGCTTGATAATGCCCGCCGCTGTGTCGCTCATGTCGTCGGTCAGAAATGCGCTGTCTGTTCTCGGATAAGTAAGAAGTCTTTTTTCATACAGAGATTGTGCAAGGTCAAGGGTCTGCTTTGCGGTATAACCGAACAGGCGGTTTGCTTCCCTCTGTAAAGAAGTAAGGTCAAAGAGCTTCGGCGGGGCTGCGGTCTTTTTCTCTTTCACAAGGGAAGCACAGACTGCTTTTGACACTTCGCAAGCAGCTTTCAGCTTGTCAGCTTCGGAACGGTCAGATAGTTTTTCGCTTGCAGCTTCCGCGCCGGATAAGACAAGGCGCACATGGTAGTATTTTTCTTTCTTAAATGTGGTAATCGCTGCGTCCCGGTCAACAAGCATTTTTAAGGTCGGGGTCTGTACGCGTCCCACGTTCAAGGTATGATTGTAAAGGACAGAGAAAAGGCGGGTGGCATTGATACCGATTAACCAGTCAGCCTTTGCCCTGCACAATGCGGAAGCAAAGAGCGCGTCGTATTCCTCGCCGTTCTTCAGACGGGAAAAGCCCTCTTTGATTGCGCTGTCCTCCATAGAAGAAATCCAAAGGCGGCGCATAGGTTTCTTGCAGCCCGCCATTTCATAGACAAAGCGGAAAATGAGTTCGCCCTCGCGCCCCGCGTCGCAGGCATTGACGACTTCGGAAACGTCTGCCCGGTGCATAAGCTCTTTTAGGGTTTTGAATTGCTTTTCCTTGTCAGAAGCAACGGTGTACTTCCATTCCTGCGGCAAAATCGGTAAGCTGTCATAGCTCCACTTTTTATATTGTTCCCCGTAGGTGGCAGCTTCCGCAAGCCCTACCAAATGTCCCACGCACCAAGAAACGATATAGCCGCTTCCTGTGAGAAATCCGTCTTTCTTTTCCTTTGCCCCCAGTACGGCAGCGATTGTCTGTGCCACACTGGGCTTTTCTGCGATAACTAAAATCAAATATAAGTTCCTCCTTTCAGCGTTCCGGCTCGGTTTTCTTTTTCTCCTGTACCTGTTTCAGACAGTACCCCACACAAGGGGACTGTCCCTTGTAAGGGCAGGAAGCACAAGCAGGGGGATAAGGAACAGGCGGCGCATTATCACGCCGCCCGTTCGGTTTCTGTATCATCATCTTTTCAAAGGGATTGTTGGTAAACAGGGTCATAGGGTTTCTTCCTCCGTTTCTTCATCTTCGGGAGTTTCCCCGGTATCTGCTTCCGGCTCGTCCTCGTCGTAGTCCTCAAATTCAAAATCTTCAAGGTCGGTATCGCCCTTTACATTCTGCTTCGGCTTTAGAAACTTAAAGTAGTAGAACGCTGCGCCGCCACCAAGCAGGGCAAAGAGGACTAAGGCAAGCACCACACCGGGATTGCCGCCTTTTTCTTTCAGTTCTTCCGGCTGCTCCGTTGGTGTTGGGGTAGGTTCTTTGCCTGTGCAGCCTGTCATACTGGTAACACATACCGGGCAGGACGTGTTTACCTTTCCGACTTCGCATTTTTCCGTACAGTTACAGATTTCCGGCTTTTTGGCAGCTTCGCCGTTTTCGGTCAGTGCCATAAGGTCGGCTTCGTCCACTTGATTTAGGAAATGTACGGTCTGTTCGCCCTCGGCGGCGCGGTCAATGAGGATATAGAAATAGTTGCCGCCTTTGGTGGTAACAGTGATAAGTTGCTTATTGCCGCCGTAATCGTCAACCAGTGTAGCGTTTCCCTTTGGGGTAAGGGGCGGCGTTTCCTCTTTTTCCTCCACAACTACATTACTGTCGTTGGTCGCGTCCCCGGCGGGCGGCTCTGTGGCTGCGCCCTGTGCATAGGCAGGGACAGAAAAACCGCCCATAAGGATAAGGGCGGCACAAAGGGCAGTCATGGTCTTTTTCAGTTTATTCTTCATCTGCATTTTCCTCCTGTTCGTTTTCTTCTGCGGGTGCGGCAGTCATGCCGGGAATACCGCCGCCGGACAGCATAGCGTTCAGTTCCTGCGGGGTCAGACGCATAGCTCGTACAAGCTGCACGATTTCAAGGTTTTCCGCTTCGGTTTTCTGCGCTTCCAGTCCTTTTAACTTGTTCTGATACTCTGTGATTTTCTCGCGGGTCTTTGCGATTTCCTTATTGATACGGTCGATTTTATTGTTTGCCATAGGTCATTTCTCCTTTCTTTTTTTGGGCTGCTTTACCAGTTCATCAGCCCGTAGCCTTTGATACATTGATAGTTAAGGTCATAGCTCTTTATCTTGCAAGCGTCGCCGGAATTGCCCTCAACGGTATAGACGCGGCTGCCGTCCCTGCCAAGCACAAGCCCCACATGGTCGGCAACACCGTCTAAATCCCAATCGAAAAAGATTGCGTCGCCCGGTGCGATATTCTCATAGCCGCGTGCGCCCCATTGTCCCCTTGACTGAAACCAAGGGACACCCTGCCATTCGCAGCCCGCAAATCGGGGTTCGCTTTTTCCGGCTTGATTGTAGCACCATGATACAAAACAGGCGCACCATTCCACGCGGCTGTTAAAGCCGTACCAAGACCAGTAAGGGTAGCCGCCCACGTTTCCGACTTGCTGTTTTGCAAGTTCCATAAGCTCTTGATTTCCGGGGCGCGTACCGTTTACAAACTCCACGCCGCTTAAATCCTCGGACGGGCTTCCGTCGGGAGAACCGCCGCCAAAAATCAGCGGTTTGTTGCCGCTTGTTTCCAAGTACACATGAAACATTTCAAGCTGCTGTGGCGTAAGAAGTTCCTCCGCAAGCTCGGAAATCAGCTTATTTGTCAGTTTCACATTCAAGATGTAATACTCATAAGGGACTTCCTCGGTGGTGGTTTCCCCGGTTTCCGGGTCGGTACTTGTTTCGGTGCGGTAGCGTATTTCCACTTCCTCGGTCAGCGTCAAGGTGTACTGCATGGAAAAGATACGTTCAAGCTCTGCCTGTGCGCTCTGCGGGGTGTAGCTCTGCAAGAGGGCGGTCAAATAAGACGCAAGTTCGTGGGGGTTATGCCCGATACTGTCAAGGTCGTAGCGGTATTCATCATAGCCGGGGTGGGTGCTTTCGATATTGTCAATCTCACTTTGCAGCCCTTTTTCCAATGCGGCATAGTTGTTTTCAACTGCCACAAGGTCGCTGTCCTCGGATGTGTAGGAAGTGCCAAGCACCCCGTTTGTCAAGCCCGAAAACATAGCCCCGCAAGAGGACAGCCCTGCGGAAATCATAATAAAGAGAAGCAGCGCGGCAACTGCAATCAAAATGCCCGCCGGGTGTCTTGCCGCAAATGCGGCGGCTTTCCTCGTTTCCTCGGCGGTTTTCTTCGCCGTCTTTCTTGTGGCTTCCGCTGCGGCTTTTGCCCCTCCTTTCTTTGCCGCCTTTGCATACTGGCGTTTTATCTGCTGTTTCTGCATGAAACGGGAAAGCGGGTTAGAAGTAAGCTGCGGGTTGTCGTGCAGGGTTTTGTGATACTGGAAGTTGACGTTTGCCTTAAATGCTGCCTTTTCTGCCTTTGCCGCTTCCCGGTAAGGTTTCAGCTTATGGCTGCGGTAGCCCTGTTTTAACTTCCGCGCCCCGTATTTCGCGCCGCGCTCGGCAAGTTCCTCCGATTTATGCGCCCCCTCAACGCCGGAATTGTCCTTTTCAACGGAATGTATCTTGTTGTGGACGAAAATCCCTGCTTCCTGTGCGGGGCGGGACAGCGGGTTTCCTTTTTTGCCGCCGGGTATCGGTTTTTCCTGTTCTTCAAAGTGAAGTCGGGTCTTTGCCTTTCCTGCGGCTTCGTCAAAGGTGCGCTCCTTAACCAGTTTCTTTTGCTTCGGGATAGCTGCCTTTGCTGCGTCCAGTCGGTCAGCGGCTTTGTTTGATTTCTCAATATAGCATTCCAGTTCCGGGACGGCAAGTTCTTCCTCGGTAAACTGCAAGCGGGAAGATGTTGTTTGTACGGTAACTTCCTCCTGTGCTTTATGTACCGCTTTTTTACTGGCTCTGCGGGTCTGTGCTGCTTCGATATGCTCCATAACGCGCTCTGCTGTGGCGGTGTCCCTTGCGGGGGAAGCTCCCGGTGCGTGGGGTAACGGGGAAGTTTGGGACGCTACACCTTGAAGCTGCGTCCCGTCCTGCGCCGCTTGCTGCTCCGGGGACTTTTGAAAATCCGCGTCCTGTTCCCGTTTACTGATACGCTCGGCGGTCTGCTGTGTTTCGTTTACCTCAATAAGCCCGTCGCGGGTCATTTTCTGTGTGATTTTATCGCGGGATTTATATTGCTTCATGGTCTGCACCTCACTTTCCGCTTTCGGAAACTTCCTCCGGCTTCGTTGTCATTACCCTGTAAAGCTCGGTATCTTTCGGGAAGCGGTCTACAAAAGGCAGCACCACATTTCCATAGAAGATAAGCCCCTCGCCCGCTTCGGTGTGGGTAACATACTTCATCTGCTGCG
>OGDJ01000999.1_pt1 | contig 12242 bp, 10 predicted proteins | sample 1570401 | NCBI WGS metagenome assembly OGDJ01 (sample SAMEA2582185, study PRJEB24529) | metagenome | biome: Human gut stool | place: China | collected 2011
AGCGCGCGGGAGCTGGTGGTATTGCTGGGGCGCTATGTCACGCGTCCGGCGCTGCGTTTTGTAGCCCGCTCTGGCTTGCGGGAAGTGTTTAGTGCCGTGGCGTTATTCCTCGTGTTTGGCTTTGGTTTGCTGCTGGAAGAGGTCGGCTTGTCGATGGCGATGGGCGCGTTTCTGGCGGGCGTACTGCTGGCAAGCTCGGAATACCGTCATGCGCTGGAAAGCGATATCGAACCATTTAAAGGTTTGCTGTTGGGGCTGTTTTTCATCGGTGTTGGCATGTCGATAGACTTTGGCACGCTGCTTGAAAACCCATTGCGCATTGTCATTTTGCTGCTCGGTTTCCTCATCATCAAAATCGCCATGCTGTGGCTGATTGCCCGACCGTTGCAAGTGCCAAATAAACAGCGTCGTTGGTTTGCGGTGTTGTTAGGGCAGGGCAGTGAGTTTGCCTTTGTGGTATTTGGCGCGGCGCAGATGGCGAATGTGCTGGAGCCGGAGTGGGCGAAATCGCTGACCCTGGCGGTGGCGCTGTCGATGGCAGCAACGCCGATTCTGCTGGTGATCCTCAATCGCCTTGAGCAATCTTCTACTGAGGAAGCGCGTGAAGCCGATGAGATCGACGAAGAACAGCCGCGCGTGATTATCGCCGGATTCGGTCGTTTTGGGCAGATTACCGGACGTTTACTGCTCTCCAGCGGGGTGAAAATGGTGGTACTCGATCACGATCCGGACCATATCGAAACCTTGCGTAAATTTGGTATGAAAGTGTTTTATGGCGATGCCACGCGGATGGATTTACTGGAATCTGCCGGAGCGGCGAAAGCGGAAGTGCTGATTAACGCCATCGACGATCCGCAAACCAACCTGCAACTGACAGAGATGGTGAAAGAACATTTCCCGCATTTGCAGATTATTGCCCGCGCCCGCGATGTCGACCACTACATTCGTTTGCGTCAGGCAGGCGTTGAAAAGCCGGAGCGTGAAACCTTCGAAGGTGCGCTGAAAACCGGGCGTCTGGCACTGGAAAGTTTAGGTCTGGGGCCGTATGAAGCGCGAGAACGTGCCGATGTGTTCCGCCGCTTTAATATTCAGATGGTGGAAGAGATGGCAATGGTTGAGAACGACACCAAAGCCCGCGCGGCGGTCTATAAACGCACCAGCGCGATGTTAAGTGAGATCATTACCGAGGACCGCGAACATCTGTCATTAATTCAACGACATGGCTGGCAGGGAACCGAAGAAGGTAAACATACCGGCAACATGGCGGATGAACCGGAAACGAAACCCTCATCCTAATAAAGAGTGACGTAAATCACACTTTACAGCTAACTGTTTGTTTTTGTTTCATTGTAATGCGGCGAGTCCAGGGAGAGAGCGTGGACTCGCCAGCAGAATATAAAATTTTCCTCAACATCATCCTCGCACCAGTCGACGACGGTTTACGTATAGTGGCGACAATTTTTTTTATCGGGAAATCTCAATGATCAGTCTGATTGCGGCGTTAGCGGTAGATCGCGTTATCGGCATGGAAAACGCCATGCCGTGGAACCTGCCTGCCGATCTCGCCTGGTTTAAACGCAACACCTTAAATAAACCCGTGATTATGGGCCGCCATACCTGGGAATCAATCGGTCGTCCGTTGCCAGGACGCAAAAATATTATCCTCAGCAGTCAACCGGGTACGGACGATCGCGTAACGTGGGTGAAGTCGGTGGATGAAGCCATCGCGGCGTGTGGTGACGTACCAGAAATCATGGTGATTGGCGGCGGTCGCGTTTATGAACAGTTCTTGCCAAAAGCGCAAAAACTGTATCTGACGCATATCGACGCAGAAGTGGAAGGCGACACCCATTTCCCGGATTACGAGCCGGATGACTGGGAATCGGTATTCAGCGAATTCCACGATGCTGATGCGCAGAACTCTCACAGCTATTGCTTTGAGATTCTGGAGCGGCGGTAATTTTGTATAGAATTTACGGCTAGCGCCGGATGCGACGCCGGTCGCGTCTTATCCGGCCTTCCTATATCAGGCTGTGTTTAAGACGCCGCCGCTTCGCCCAAATCCTTATGCCGGTTCGACGGCTGGACAAAATACTGTTTATCTTCCCAGCGCAGGCAGGTTAATGTACCACCCCAGCAGCAGCCGGTATCCAGCGCGTATATACCTTCCGGCGTACCTTTGCCCTCCAGCGATGCCCAGTGACCAAAGGCGATGCTGTATTCTTCAGCGACAGGGCCAGGAATCGCAAACCACGGTTTCAGTGGGGCAGGGGCCTCTTCCGGCGATTCTTTGCTGTACATATCCAGTTGACCGTTCGGGAAGCAAAAACGCATACGGGTAAAAGCGTTGGTGATAAAACGCAGTCTTCCCAGCCCCCGCAATTCCGGTGACCAGTTATTTGGCATATCGCCGTACATAGCGTCGAGAAAGAAGGGATAGGAGTCACTCGATAGCACCGCTTCTACATCGCGCGCGCACTCTTTGGCGGTCTGTAGATCCCACTGCGGCGTGATCCCTGCGTGGGCCATCACCAACTTTTTCTCTTCGTCGATTTGCAGCAAAGGCTGGCGACGCAGCCAGTTAAGCAGCTCGTCGGCATCCGGCGCTTCCAGCAGCGGTGTCAGGCGATCTTTCGGTTTATTGCGGCTGATCCCGGCAAATACCGCCAGCAGATGCAGATCGTGATTGCCCAGCACCAGACGTACGCTGTCGCCTAAGGATTTCACATAGCGCAGAACATCCAGCGAACCCGGGCCGCGCGCGACCAGATCGCCCGTTAGCCAGAGGGTATCTTTCCCAGGGGTAAATTCTACTTTATGCAGCAATGCGATCAGTTCATCGTAACAACCATGAACGTCGCCAATAAGGTATGTCGCCATATTCTTTTAATGAATGAGTGTGGGAACGGCGAGTCGGAATACGGGAATGTCGATGCTGAAAGGGACGCCATTTTCATCGATCATTTCGTAGTGACCCTGCATGGTGCCCAGCGGGGTTTCAATGATTGCACCGCTGGTGTACTGGTACTCTTCGCCAGGCGCGATAAGTGGCTGGACGCCAACCACTCCTTCGCCCTGGACTTCGGTTTCACGGCCATTGCCATTGGTGATCAGCCAGTAACGCCCCAACAACTGCACTGGCGCTCGCCCCAGATTGCGTATGGTTACGGTATAAGCAAAAACGTAACGTTCATTATCAGGTGAAGATTGGGCGCAAAAGTAGAAAATTTGAACCTGAATACACACTCGGGGCGAATTGATCATCGTTAACTCTCCTGCAAAGGCGCGTTCTCCGCCAGATAGTTCGCCATCTGGCAATATTGCGCGACAGAGATATTTTCCGCTCGCATCGCCGGGTCGATCCCCATTCCCGTTAACACCTCGACGCTAAACAGGTTGCCGAGGCTGTTACGGATGGTTTTACGACGCTGGTTAAAGGCTTCGGTGGTGATGCGGCTCAACACACGAACATCTTTAACCGGGTGAGGCATCGTTGCATGAGGAACCAGGCGCACGACGGCGGAATCCACTTTGGGTGGTGGTGTAAAGGCTGACGGCGGTACTTCCAGCACTGGGATCACGTTGCAATAGTATTGCGCCATGACGCTTAATCGACCATACGCTTTGCTGTTCGGTCCTGCAACCAGACGATTCACCACCTCTTTTTGCAACATAAAGTGCATGTCGGCAATGGCATCAGTATAGCTAAACAGATGGAACATCAACGGCGTGGAGATGTTATAAGGCAGGTTGCCGAAAACACGCAGCGGCTGACCCATTTTCTCGGCCAGTTCGCCAAAGTTAAAGGTCATCGCATCCTGCTGATAAATCGTCAGTTTCGGGCCTAAGAATGGATGCGTTTGCAGACGTGCCGCCAGATCGCGGTCAAGTTCGATGACCGTCAGCTGGTCCAGACGTTCGCCGACCGGCTCGGTCAGGGCCGCCAGGCCGGGGCCGATTTCAACCATCGCCTGGCCTTTCTGCGGGTTAATCGCCGAGACGATGCTGTCGATCACAAACTGATCGTTGAGGAAGTTCTGCCCGAAGCGTTTACGGGCTAAATGGCCCTGATGGACTCGATTATTCATTGGGTATTAACAATCATTTTGATGGCGAGATTAAGCGCCGTAATAAAACTGCCGACATCGGCTTCGCCACGTCCCGCCAGTTCAAGCGCGGTGCCGTGGTCCACTGATGTGCGAATAAAGGGCAGGCCCAGCGTAATGTTCACACCGCGCCCGAAGCCCTGGTATTTTAGCACGGGAAGACCCTGATCGTGGTACATCGCCAGCATCATCACCACTTTTTTCGCCTGCGAACGCTCTTCGAAAAACTCGGTATGACCGGTAAACGGAATGCCTGCGTCGTTAATGACGCCTTTATGCACGGGGCCTGTGATCAGCGCAGCAAATTCACCGTTCAGACAGCCATCACACGCTCGCGCCAGCGTCTCCACCACGTAATGTCCATTTTCAATCGCTAACTGCCCCGCAGTGACAGATTCACGTAGCGCGACAGGAAGTAGCGTTAATGTGCCCGTAGTTTGCGGTTGTGCAGGGGAGTTGGGGGAATAAGGGCGGAGGGTGAGCGGCAAACCGAGCATCGCTGCCCGGTCGGTAAGGAGAGTGGCATCGGCACAAACAACCAGTTCGACCGGCCACTCACGCTGTGCAAGCTGGACAACTAAGTCCGGGCCAATCCCGGCGGGCTCGCCGGGAGTGATCACAACACGTTGGGTTTTAACCATTAGTTGCTCAGGATTTTAACGTAGGCGCTGGCACGTTGTTCCTGCATCCAGCTTGCTGCTTCTTCCGAGAACTTACGGTTCATCAGCATGCGGTATGCACGATCTTTCTGCGCAGCGTCGGTTTTATCGACATTACGGGTATCCAGCAGTTCGATTAAATGCCAGCCGAATGAAGAGTGAACCGGTGCACTCATTTGACCTTTGTTCAGGCGAGTCAGGGCGTCACGGAAGGCCGGATCGAAAATATCTGGTGTAGCCCAGCCGAGATCGCCGCCCTGGTTAGCAGAGCCTGGATCCTGAGAGAACTCTTTCGCTGCGGCAGCAAAAGTCGTTTTACCACTCTTGATATCAGCAGCAATCTGTTCCAGTTTCACACGGGCCTGTTCGTCAGTCATGATCGGCGACGGTTTCAGCAGAATATGACGGGCGTGAACCTCGGTAACGGAGATATTCTGGGTACCACCGCGCAGGTCGTTGACTTTCAGAATGTGGAAACCAACGCCGGAACGAATCGGACCGACGATATCCCCTTTCTTCGCCGTGCTTAACGCCTGAGCGAAAATGCCCGGGAGCTCCTGGATACGGCCCCAGCCCATCTGGCCGCCGTTCAGCGCCTGCTGGTCGGCAGAATGAGCAATCGCCAGCTTACCGAAATCAGCGCCGTTACGCGCCTGATCGACAATGGCGCGCGCCTGGCTTTCCGCTTCGTTCACCTGATCAGAGGTCGGGTTTTCCGGCAGCGGGATCAGGATGTGGCTCAGGTTGAGCTCGGTGCTGGCGTCGTTCTGGTCGCCGATCTGTTTCGCCAGCGCTTCCACTTCCTGCGGCAGCACGGTGATGCGACGACGCACTTCATTGTTACGCACTTCCGAGATAATCATCTCTTTGCGGATCTGGTTACGATAGGTGTTGTAGTTCAGTCCATCGTAAGCCAGACGGCTGCGCATCTGATCCAGCGTCATGTTGTTCTGTTTCGCGATGTTAGCAATCGCCTGATCCAGCTGCTCATCGGAGATTTTCACTCCCATTTTCTGCCCCATCTGCAGGATGATTTGATCCATGATCAAACGTTCCATGATTTGGTGGCGCAGCGTCGCGTCATCAGGAAGTTGCTGCCTTGCCTGAGCAGCGTTCAGTTTTACCGACTGCATTAATCCATCAACGTCGCTTTCCAGCACGACGCCGTTATTGACGACGGCTGCGACTTTATCGACTACCTGGGGGGCAGCGAAACTGGTATTCGCGATCATGGCGATACCGAGAAGCAGCGTTTTCCAGTTCTTCATACTTTTTCCATTTCAATTAACCGCACTGCGGATTACGTGGTAAATCAACAAATCACAAAGTGTTTTGATACGGCAGAATGTTCGAACGCAGCATCTCTTGCGTACCCAGACCGTAGTTGGAGCTCAGGCCGCGAAGTTCGATGTTAAAGCCGATTGCGTTGTCATATACCGCATGTTGTTTATCGTTATCCCAACCGTTCAGCTTCCGCTCGTAACCGACGCGAATTGCATAGCAGCAGGAGCTGTATTGCACACCTAACATAGAGTCGGCTTGCTTGTTAGCATTGGTGTCGTAGTAGTAGGCCCCAACAATGGACCAACGATCGGCAATTGGCCAGCTGGCGACAGCACCTACCTGCGAAATACCATTCTTATATTGCTCAGCAGTGGAATAGTACTTAGGCAGCGTAGCCTGAATATATTCCGGGCTGGCGTAACGGTAATTCAGCTGTACCAGACGGTCTTCATCCCGACGGTATTCAATGCTGGAGTTACTGGTCGCTACGTTATCCAGACGTGTATCGTACTGAATCCCGCCACGCAATCCCCAACGCTCGGAGATACGCCAGTAAGTATCGCCTGCCCACACCAGTGAACCCGTTTTGTCGTCATTCTCCCATGTTATGTTGTCATCGCCAGTGCGAGACTCCGTGAAATAGTAGATTTGACCAACGGAAATATTAAAACGTTCAACGGCAGCATCATCATATATGCGAGATGTGACACCGGTCGTCACCTGGTTAGCGGAGGCAATACGGTCAAGACCGCCGTAAGTCCGGTCCCGGAACAGGCCAGAGTAGTCAGATTGCAGCAGAGACGAGTCGTAGTTATAGATGTCGCTCTGATCGCGATACGGCACGTACAAATACTGCGCGCGCGGTTCCAGCGTTTGGGTATAACCCGGAGCCAGCATTTCCATATCGCGTTCAAAGACCATTTTGCCGTCAACTTTGAATTGCGGCATTACGCGGTTAACGGATTCGTCCAGCTTGGTCGTGTTTCTGGAGTTATACCAGTCAAGATTGGTTTGCTGATAATGGGTTGCCAGCAACTTCGCTTCGGTATTGATGCTGCCCCAGTTATTAGAGAGCGGCAAATTGATGGTCGGTTCCAGGTGAACACGGGTTGCTTCAGGCATGTCGTCTCTGGTGTTAACAAAGTGCACTGCCTGGCCGTAAATACGCGTATCAAACGGACCAACATCATTCTGGTAGTAATTAACGTCTAACTGCGGCTCTGCCGAGTAGCTACTGGTGTTCTGTTCGCTGAAAACCTGGAACTGCTTGGTTGAAACGGTGGCATTGAAGTTTTGCACCGCATAGCCAACGCTGAATTTTTGCGTTGCGTAGCCGTCAGTACTGGAACCGTACTTGTTATCGAAATCATTGAAGTAGCTAGGATCGCTGACCTTGGTGTAGTCGACGTTGAAACGCCACACCTGATCCATGACCCCGGAGTGGTTCCAGTAGAATAACCAACGACGTGAACTGTCATCGTTCGGGTGTTCATCTTCATAGACTTTATCTGAAGGCAGATAGTCCAGTTCCATCAAGCCAGCGCCCGCCTGGGAGAGGTAGCGGAATTCGTTCTCCCACATGATGTTGCCACGACGATGCATATAATGCGGCGTGATGGTGGCATCCATATTTGGCGCGATGTTCCAGTAATATGGCAGGTAGAACTCAAAGTAGTTGGTGGTGGTGTACTTGGCGTTCGGGATCAAGAAACCAGAGCGACGTTTGTCACCCACCGGCAACTGCAAATAGGGGCTATAAAAGATCGGTACCGGACCCACCTTAAAGCGGGCGTTCCAGATCTCCGCAACTTGTTCTTCGCGGTCATGAATAATTTCGCTACCTACCACGCTCCAGGTGTCAGAACCCGGCAGACAGGAGGTAAAGCTACCGTTATCCAGAATGGTATAGCGGTTTTCGCCACGTTGTTTCATCAGGTCCGCTTTACCGCGACCCTGGCGACCCACCATCTGGTAATCACCTTCCCAGACGTTGGTATCTTTGGTGTTCAGATTCGCCCAGCCTTTCGGCCCTTTGAGGATCACCTGGTTATCGTCGTAATGCACGTTGCCCAGCGCGTCCACCGTGCGCACCGGCTGCGCCTGGCCCGCGGTTGTCCTGGTGCCTCTTTTTGATGGAGCTGCACTTCGTCGGCCTGCAGACGGCTGTTACCCTGCATGATATCCACGCTGCCAGTAAACACGGCGTCATCCGGGTAGTCCCCTTTCGCGTGGTCAGCATTGATAGTCACGGGTAAGTCATTGGTATCGCCCTGTACCAGAGGACGGTCATAGCTTGGCACGCCCAACATGCACTGTGAGGCGAGGTCGGCTGCCAGTCCCTGTTGACTATAAAGGGCGGTGGCAATCATGGTGGCCAGGAGAGTGGGGATACGTTTTTTCATACGTTGATTTTATTGTTCCATCATCGGTAACGTTGCGCGTGACAAACGGTCAGAGACTAACGTACTCGTCATCTCTACGCTAGTGTTAATCCTGTCCGAATAGCGTCAGTGGTGTTAGGCACGGCATTGAATGACAGGTATGATAATGCAAATTATAGGCGATGTCCCACAATTGACCGCAGCCGGAAAACGGTAAAAGCACCTTTATATTGTGGGAGATAGCCCTGATATCCGTGTGTCGATTTGGGGAATATATGCAGTATTGGGGAAAAATCATTGGCGTGGCCGTGGCCTTACTGATGGGCGGCGGCTTTTGGGGCGTAGTGTTAGGCCTGTTAATAGGCCATATGTTTGATAAAGCCCGTAGCCGTAAAATGGCGTGGTTCGCCAACCAGCGTGAGCGTCAGGCGCTGTTTTTTGCCACCACTTTTGAAGTGATGGGGCATTTAACCAAATCCAAAGGTCGCGTCACGGAGGCTGATATTCATATCGCCAGCCAGTTGATGGACCGAATGAACCTTCATGGCGCTTCCCGTACTGCGGCGCAAAATGCGTTCCGGGTGGGAAAATCAGACAATTACCCGCTGCGCGAAAAGATGCGCCAGTTTCGCAGTGTCTGCTTTGGTCGTTTTGACTTAATTCGTATGTTTCTGGAGATCCAGATTCAGGCGGCGTTTGCTGATGGTTCACTGCACCCGAATGAACGGGCGGTGCTGTATGTCATTGCAGAAGAATTAGGGATCTCCCGCGCTCAGTTTGACCAGTTTTTGCGCATGATGCAGGGCGGTGCACAGTTTGGCGGCGGTTATCAGCAGCAAACTGGCGGTGGTAACTGGCAGCAAGCGCAGCGTGGCCCAACGCTGGAAGATGCCTGTAATGTGCTGGGCGTGAAGCCGACGGATGATGCGACCACCATCAAACGTGCCTACCGTAAGCTGATGAGTGAACACCATCCCGATAAGCTGGTGGCGAAAGGTTTGCCGCCTGAGATGATGGAGATGGCGAAGCAGAAAGCGCAGGAAATTCAGCAGGCATATGAGCTGATAAAGCAGCAGAAAGGGTTTAAATAAGTTTTAAACTGTAGGCCTGATAAGACACGGCCCGCGTCGCATCAGGCAATCGGCGCACAATTGCCGGATGCGGCGTGAACGCCTTATCCGCCTACCGAACTGCGCCAGCGTGACGATTAAAAATCCGCTGGCGCTTTAAACGTCATACTATTGCCATACGCCGGATGGGTAATCGTCAACATCTCTGCATGTAGCAACAAACGCGGTGCCATCGCTCTCGCTTCTGGTGATGCATAAAAACGATCGCCGAGAATCGGATGACCCAGCGCCAGCATATGCACACGCAGCTGATGCGAACGCCCGGTAATCGGTTTTAACACCACTCTTGCCGTGTTATCCGCCGCATACTCCACCACTTCATATTCCGTCTGCGCAGGTTTACCCGTTTCGTAACAGACTTTCTGTTTCGGGCGGTTTGGCCAGTCGCAAATCAGCGGCAGATCCACCAGACCTTCCGCAGGGGATGGATGCCCCCAGACGCGGGCTACATACTGCTTTTTCGGCTCGCGCTCGCGGAACTGGCGTTTTAACTCCCGCTCCGCGGCTTTGGTCAGCGCCACTACAATCACGCCGCTGGTAGCCATATCCAGACGATGCACCGATTCTGCCTGCGGATAATCACGCTGAATGCGCGTCATCACGCTGTCTTTGTGCTCTTCCAGACGACCCGGCACCGACAACAAACCGCTCGGCTTGTTGACCACCATAATATGGTCATCCTGATACAGGATAACCAACCAGGGTTCCTGCGGTGGATTGTAGTTTTCCATCCCCATTTTCGGCTCCGTTACTGATGCGTTACAACGATCAAACGCAGGGCATCCAGACGCCAACCTGCCTGATCCAGGCTTTCCATTACCTGCTGACGGTTGCTCTCAATGGCGGTCAGTTCGTCGTCACGAATGTTCGGGTTCACTGCACGCAGAGCTTCCAGACGAGACAGCTCGGCAGACAGTTTTTCGTCGGCTTCGTTACGCGCTGCATCAATCAATGCACGGGCAGATTTCTCGATCTGCGCTTCACCCAGTTGAAGGATAGCGTGAACATCCTGCTGCACGGCGTTAACCAGTTTGCTGCCGGTGTGACGGTTAACCGCGTTAAGCTGGCGGTTAAAGGTTTCAAACTCTACCTGCGCCGCCAGGTTGTTGCCGTTTTTATCCAGCAGCATACGTACCGGCGTCGGTGGCAGGAAGCGGTTGAGCTGCAACTGCTTCGGAGCCTGGGCTTCAACCACATAAATCAGTTCCACCAACAGCGTCCCTACCGGCAACGCTTTGTTTTTTAACAGTGAAATCGTGCTGCTACCGGTATCGCCAGAAAGGATCAGATCCAGACCGTTGCGGATCAGCGGATGCTCCCAGGTAATAAACTGTGCATCTTCACGCGCCAGTGCCACTTCACGATCAAAGGTGATGGTGATGCCATCTTCCGACAGGCAAGGGAAGTCCGGCACCAGCATATGATCGGACGGCGTCAGCACGATCATGTTGTCGCCGCGATCGTCCTGATTGATACCGATAATATCGAACAGGTTCATGGCGAAGGCGATCAGGTTGGTATCGTCATCCTGCTCTTCAATGCTTTCTGCCAGTGCCTGGGCTTTTTCGCCACCGTTGGAGTGGATTTCCAGCAGGCGGTCACGACCCTGTTCCAGTTGTGCTTTCAGCGCTTCATGTTGCTCGCGGCAGTTTTTGATCAGATCGTCAAAGCCTTCGGTTTGATCCGGTGAAGCCAGATAGTTAATCAGATCGTTGTATACGCTATCGTAAATAGTGCGTCCGGTCGGGCAGGTGTGCTCAAATGCATCCAGACCTTCGTGATACCAGCGCACCAGCACCGACTGAGCGGTTTTCTCCAGATAAGGCACATGGATCTGAATATCGTGCGCCTGACCGATACGATCCAGACGACCAATACGCTGCTCCAGCAGATCCGGGTTGAATGGCAGATCAAACATTACCATGTGGCTGGCGAACTGGAAGTTACGTCCTTCAGAACCGATTTCTGAGCACAGCAGTACCTGTGCGCCGGTGTCTTCTTCGGCAAACCAGGCGGCAGCGCGGTCACGTTCGATAATCGACATACCTTCGTGGAACACCGCAGCGCGAATACCTTCACGTTCGCGCAGTACCTGCTCCAGTTGCAGCGCAGTGGCAGCTTTGGCGCAGATCACCAGCACTTTCTGAGAGCGATGGCTGGTCAGGTAGCCCATCAGCCACTCAACGCGCGGATCGAAGTTCCACCAGGTGGCGTTATCACCTTCAAATTCCTGATAAATACGCTCCGGGTAGAGCATATCGCGAGCACGATCTTCCGCACTTTTACGTGCGCCCATAATGCCGGAGACTTTAATAGCCGTCTGATACTGCGTCGGTAGCGGCAGTTTAATGGTGTGCAGCTCGCGTTTCGGGAATCCTTTCACACCGTTACGGGTGTTACGGAACAGCACGCGGCTGGTGCCGTGGCGATCCATCAGCATCGAAACCAGTTCCTGACGGGCGCTCTGGGCATCTTCGCTGTCGCTGTTTGCTGCCTGCAACAGCGGCTCGATATCCTGCTCGCCGATCATCTCGCCAAGCATGTTCAGTTCGTCATTGCTCAGTTTGTTACCTGCCAGCAGCATGGCAACGGCGTCCGCAACCGGACGATAATTTTTCTGCTCTTCAACGAACTGCGCAAAATCGTACTGCGTCGTCAGCAGGAAATTACCGAAATTGACTT
>OGDJ01001009.1_pt1 | contig 12153 bp, 9 predicted proteins | sample 1570401 | NCBI WGS metagenome assembly OGDJ01 (sample SAMEA2582185, study PRJEB24529) | metagenome | biome: Human gut stool | place: China | collected 2011
AAAATGAATAAGTAAATTTAGAGAAAGCCAATCTCAATCGTAAATCGTAAAATCGTAAATAAGATGACATCACAAAAATCACAGAACAGCAATATGCTGCTTGCATTCCTCACCCTGCTGGGAGTTATTGTACTGGTTGCAGTTGTCGGTTTCTTCATGCTCCGCAAAGGTCCGGAAATCATTCAGGGACAAGCTGAGGTGACTGAATACCGCGTCTCAAGCAAAGTGCCGGGACGTATCCTGGAGTTCCGTGTAAAAGAGGGACAAAAAGTCCAGGCAGGAGATACACTCGCCATCCTGGAGGCTCCCGACGTAATAGCCAAAATGGAACAGGCTCGCGCCGAAAAAGCCATCAAAGGAGCGCGTCAGGAACAAATTCAAGCGGCTTATGAAATGTGGCAGAAAGCAATCGCCGGTGTCGATATAGCTGAAAAATCATATAAACGTGTCAAAAACTTATTCGACCAAGGAGTTATGCCGGCACAGAAACTGGACGAAGTCACCGCACAACGTAATGCAGCCATCGCAACCGAAAAAGCAGCAAAGGCCCAATACACGATGGCAAAGAACGGTGCCGAACGTGAAGATAAAATGGCTGCAGCAGCTTTGGTGGACCGTGCCAAGGGAGCTGTTGCCGAAGTGGAGTCGTACCTCAAAGAAACTTATTTGATTGCCCAGGCAGCCGGAGAGGTTTCCGAGATATTTTCCAAAGTGGGCGAATTGGTAGGTACCGGCGCCCCCATTATGAATATCGCCATAATGGACGATATGTGGGTGACTTTCAATGTACGTGAGGATCTGCTAAAAAATTTGACCATGGGATCAGAATTCGATGCTATCGTACCCGCATTGGACAATCAGACCATTCGCCTGAAAGTGCATTATATGAAAGATCTTGGTACATACGCTGCCTGGAAAGCAACCAAGACCACCGGCCAGTTCGACTTGAAAACATTCGAAGTAAAAGCGACTCCGCTTGAAAAAGTAACTAATCTGCGTCCCGGAATGTCAGTCATCATCAAGAAATGAAAGAAAGAGAAAAGAAATATATAGCCCTGTGGTTAGTCATGAAACGCGAATGCCACCGTCTCGTGTCTCGCCCGCTCTATCTCTTCTGCATGGTGATAGCTCCGCTGTTTTGCTATATTTTCTTCACCACGCTGATGGACTCGGGGTTACCGACCAATATGCCCGTTGGCGCTGTAGACCTGGACAATTCTGCCAGCTCACGAAACATTCTCCGCAATCTGGACGCATTCGGGCAAACAGCTGTCGTGGCGCGTTATAGCAGTGTTAACGAAGCACGTACAGCTATGCAGGAAGGCAAAATCTACGGATTTTTTTATATACCCAAAGGAATGTCGGCCGATGCCCAGAGTCAACGCCAACCCAAATTATCTTTTTATACCAACAACTCCTACCTGATTGCCGGCTCATTATTGTTCAAGGATATGAAGATGATGTCCGAACTTGCCTCAGGAGCTGCCGCCCGTTCAGTTTTATATGCCAAGGGAGCAACGGAAGATCAGGCGATGGGATATTTACAACCCATTGTCATCGATACACATCCGATACAAAATCCTTGGTTAAATTATTCGGTCTATCTATGCAATACGCTTGTTCCGGGAGTACTGATGTTGTTGATATTCATGGTAACAGTATTTTCCATCGGTGTGGAAATCAAGGACCGCACGGCCCGGGAGTGGCTGCGACTGAGCAACAACTCCATCTACATCGCATTGGCCGGTAAGTTGCTTCCACAAACCGTGGTATTCTTTATCATGGGTATATTTTACAATGTCTATCTGTATGGATATCTGCACTTCCCATGTAACAGCGGAATTCTTCCGATGCTATTGGCAACCCTCTGCCTGGTATTGGCATCGCAATGTTGCGGTATCCTGATGATAGGCACACTGCCTACCCTTCGCCTCGGTCTGAGCTTCGCTTCGTTATGGGGAGTCATTTCTTTCTCCATTTCAGGCTTCTCTTTTCCGGTGATGGCCATGAATCCGGTATTGCAGGCACTCAGTAACCTGTTCCCCTTGCGCCACTATTTCCTGATCTATGTAGACCAGGCACTCAACGGATACAGCATGGCTTATTCCTGGTCAAACTATATGGCATTACTGATTTTCATGTTACTTCCGTTCTTCGTGGTACATCGGTTGAAGGAAGCTTTGATATATTATAAATACGTGCCCTAATGAAAGATATAAGTTTAAAAGATAAGATAACACAAGGCATCAATGACCTGTTTTATATCTGGAAGCGGGAATTTCGTACTACATTCCGCGACCAGGGGGTATTGATCTTTTTCGTACTCGTTCCATTGGTATATCCATTGATCTACAGTTTTATTTATACCAACGAAGTGGTTCGTGAAGTGCCTGCCGTGGTAGTAGATGACTCGCGTTCATCACTCAGCCGCGAATATCTGCGTAAAGTAGATGCCACCCCCGATATACAGATTGTGGCTTATTGTGCCGATATGGAAGAAGCCAAACAAATGCTCAAAGACCGGCTGGCATATGGCATCATTTACATTCCGAAAGATTTCAGTTCGGACATAGCTCAAGGCAAACAGACACAAGTCAGCATCTACTGTGATATGAGTGGACTGCTGTACTATAAAAGTATGCTTTTGGCCAATACTGCCGTGTCTTTGGATATGAACGAAAATATCAAAATAGCCCGCTCGGGCAATACGACCGACCGACAGGACGAAATCACTGCCTACCCTATCGAATATGAAGACGAAGCGATGTTCAATCCGACCAATGGCTTTGCCGCTTTCCTGATACCCGCCGTGTTGATCCTGATCATTCAGCAAACCTTGTTATTGGGTATCGGACTTTCGACCGGCACGGCACGCGAGAACAACCGCTTTAAAGATTTGGTACCCATTAACCGCCATTATAACGGTACTTTGCGCATTGTATTGGGTAAAGGATTAAGTTATTTCATGGTATATGCCTTGGTATCTGTCTATGTACTATGCGCCGTCCCCCGTATGTTCAGCCTCAACCAGATAGGACAACCCGGCACACTGGCCCTGTTCATACTCCCCTATCTGATGGCCTGCATCTTTTTTGCCATGACTGCATCTATCGCTATCCGTAACCGGGAGACATGCATGCTGATATTCGTATTCACCTCTGTGCCTCTATTATTCATCCCAGGTATTTCCTGGCCGGGAGCTGCCATACCTCCATTCTGGAAATACTTCTCTTACATATTTCCATCAACTTTCGGTATCAACGGATTTGTGAGAATCAACAACATGGGAGCAACACTGAGTGAGATTCCATTTGAATACAAAGCGTTATGGATACAGACCGGCTTCTATTTTCTGACCACTTGCTGGGTATACCGCTGGCAGATTATCAAGAGCCGTAAACACGTCATAGACAAATACAAAGAAATGAAAAATAAAGGGAAAGAATTCTTTTCATAATCACATACGTGTGCATATTTATTCCGGATTTACCCGGAAATGTCTGCTATGACAGTTCTGCATAAAAATATATCGAATAGCTTTTGCTTGAAACAAAGATAATTAGTACATTCGAGGCGTTTATATTTTCAAGTGGAAGATGTAAACACAACACATACAATAATAAAACACATGTTATGAAAAGAAAAATGATGTCCCTATTACTCGCATTGGCGGTAATAAGCGGAAGTAGCGTGTACGCTAAAGTGATTGACGTAATGTCTCCCAACGGGGCCATTAAAGTATCGGTAGACATCAAGGACCGGATTTATTATTCGGTGTCCTATGATAATGACCAGTTATTAAAAGATTGCTATCTCAACCTGCAACTGCAGAATGAGACGTTAGGTACGAAACCCCACTTACGGAGCACCAAACGTGGAACCATTGACGAAAGTGTAAAACGTGAAATACCTTTCAAGAATGCGATCGTAAGAAATCACTGTAATACCCTGAGAATGAATTTCAGCGGAAATTATGCCGTTGAATTCCGCGTATTCGACAATGGTATCGCTTACCGTTTTGTGACAGATAAAAAAGGAGATAACATCGTAATGGGGGAAGACTTCGCAATTAACTTTCCAACCAATTATAAAGCTCATCTTTCCCAACCGGATGGCTTTAAAACCTCATACGAATGCCCATATACTCATGTAGATACCGAAAAGTATGCTGCTACCGACCGCATGAGTTACCTGCCTGTATTGATAGAAACGGATAAAGCATATAAAATACTGATATCTGAAGCCGACTTATCCGATTATCCCTGTATGTTCCTTAAAAGTACCGGTAAGAACGGAATGCAGTCTATTTTTCCCAAAGCACCTTTAGCCTTCGGAGAAGATGGTGACCGTAGCCTCAAGATTACCGAAGAAGCCGATTACATTGCCAAGACGGACGGCAAGCGTTCATTCCCCTGGCGCATGATGGTGATTTCGAAAGAAGACAAAGAACTGATTGAAAACGAAATGGAGTATAACCTGTCTGCCCCTTGTGTTCTTGAAGACTACAGTTGGATCAAACAGGGACAAGTGAGTTGGGAATGGTGGCACGACGCACGCCTCTATGGGGTAGATTTCCGTTCGGGTTTCAATATGGATTCCTATAAGTACTACATTGACTTCGCATCCAAGTTCGGTATTCCTTATATCATCATGGACGAAGGATGGGCGAAAAACACACGTGATCCGTTTACCCCCAATCCCACCATCAATCTTACCGAACTGATAAAATACGGAAAGGACCGCAACGTAAAAATCGTACTTTGGCTGCCATGGCTGACTGTCGAGAATCATTTCGACCTCTTTAAAACATTTGCCGATTGGGGCATCGCAGGAGTGAAGATCGACTTCATGGACCGCAGTGACCAGTGGATGGTAAACTATTATGAACGTGTAGCCAAAGAAGCCGCCAAGCATAAACTGTTTGTAGATTTTCATGGTGCTTTTAAACCAGCCGGACTTGAACGCAAATATCCGAATGTGCTTTCCTATGAAGGCGTATTGGGCATGGAACAAGGTGGTAATTGCAAACCTGAAAACAGCATTTATCTGCCCTTTATGCGTAATGCCGTGGGACCGATGGATTTCACTCCGGGTTCAATGATCTCTGCACAGCCGGAAGACAACCGTTCCACCCGGGCCAATGCCATGGGCTCAGGAACACGTGCTTTCCAAATGGCTCTTTTCATCATCTTCGAAAGTGGTCTGCAAATGTTAGCCGACAACCCGGTTTACTATTACAGAGAACTTCCCTGTACCGAATTTATCACAAGTGTTCCCGTCACCTGGGATGAAACCAAGGTCCTCTATGCCAAAGTAGGTGAAGCAGTCGTCGTAGCCAAACGAAAAGGAGAACAGTGGTTCATCGGAGGTATCACCGGCAATCAACCACAAAACATCGAGATCGACCTCGGATTCATTCCGGCAGGACAATCATTCACATTAACCTCATTTGAAGATGGCATTAACGCTGACCGTCAAGCAATGGATTACAAGAAAAAGGAGTCTACCGTGAACAATCAAACCCGCATGACATTGAAAATGGTACGCAACGGGGGATGGGCCGGAACAATTAAAATGAAATAGAATATAAATCAAGTTCATCATAGAACACACAGAGTCTTCATCTCTTGTTAATGGAATATTTATGAAAAAAGTTTCTCTGTGAAACTCTGTGTCACTCTGTGGTGATATGACATATTACAAAAATGAAAAAGCAAATCATACACCGCTGGATGCTGATGGCTGTCTTCTGCCTCGGAGCATCATTGATAGGAATAAATGCCCAAGAAAAAGACTGGGCTAACCTGCAACGTTATGCACAACAAAACGCCGAACTTCCGAAACCGGACAAAAACGAAAAGAGAGTGGTCTTTATGGGCAATTCCATCACAGAAGGATGGGTAAACACTCATCCTGATTTCTTTAAATCCAACGGTTACATCGGCCGGGGCATCGGCGGACAGACTTCTTACCAGTTCCTGGTACGTTTCAGGGAAGATGTCATCAACTTATCTCCTGCACTGGTAGTAATCAATGCAGCCACAAATGATATTGCCGAGAACACAGGAGCATATCATGAAGACCGCACTTTTGGCAATATTGTTTCGATGGTGGAACTGGCAAAAGCCAATCATATAAAAGTGATATTGACCACCACTTTACCGGCTGCAGCTTTCGGTTGGAATCCTGCCATTAAAGATGCTCCTCAAAAGATAGCTTCACTCAATGCACGTCTGAAAGCCTATGCCCAAACAAATAAAATTCCATTCGTCGACTATTACTCTTCTATGGTGAGCGGTAGCAACAAAGCTTTGAATCCGGCCTATACCAAAGATGGTGTGCATCCCACTTCCGAAGGATATGACGTTATGGAGAATCTTATTCAACAGGCTATAAACAAGACTTTACGATAACCATATTCAAAAAGGAAATTATGAAACCGTTTATCTCTTTTTGTCTTTTATTGTGTATTTGCTTAGGTAAACTATATGCGCAAGGCGTAAATATCGTATACATAGGCAACAGTATTACCCAAGGCGCATTATTGAAAACTCCGGTAACGGAGGCGCCGCCGGCACAGGCAAGTCAATACATCGAACAAGCAACCAAGCAATCGGTCGCTTTTCGAAATTGTGGAGTAAGCGGAATGACTACTCTGGATTTTCTTCCAATCGCAGAAAGACAATTTCCGAATGTAAAATCTGCCGCCCAAGAATTGAGTCAACGTAAAGGAACACTGCTTTTTTCCATTATGCTGGGCACGAATGACAGTGCTTGTAACGGTCCATTCGGTTCTCCGGTGGAACCGGTGTCCTACTATACCAACATGAAAGCGATTATCGACGAACTCCTTTCTTTGTATCCGGAATGCAAAGTGGTGATTCATCAACCAATCTGGTATAGCCCGAACACATATAACGGTGCCATGTATCTGGCTACCGGCCTCAAGCGACTGAAAAGCTACACTCCCATGATCCATAAACTGGTAGACTACTATTCACAGGCAAACCCCAATCAAGTCTTTTTAGGAGATACGGCTGCTTCCGATTTCTTCCGGAACAATTATCAGAGTTATTTCACGCCGGAGAATGGAAATGCAGGTACTTTTTATCTGCACCCGAATAAAGAGGGAGCCGGTATCTTGGGTAAATACTGGGCAGAGGCTATTCTAAAGGCAATATAAACAAATACATCCTCTCAAAGGGGCGCCGCAGATTCGCACAGACAACACCGGTAACTGACCAGTTCTTTATCTTTTAAACCGTGCGGATCTGTGGTGCTACCTTTAAGTAATTCCTTCATTTACATCATTTAACACACTTCACTTTGTTTAGTTACGACGGTTCCGTAGCTTTGTAATATAAACGTAATTAAATATACTCCATGGAAAAGTTGACAATGCAAGAAGAAGAAGTGATGATCTACATTTGGGAACTGGAAAGTTGCTATGTGAAAGACATCGTTGCCAAGTTTGAGCAACCTACTCCTCCCTACACCACGGTGGCTTCCATCGTGAAGAATCTCGAACGGAAAAAATATGTAAAGGCACAGCGTGTAGGAAACACGTATCTGTACACTCCGTCTATTAAAGAAAGCGAATACAAACGAAGTTTCATGAGTGGAGTCGTACGGAACTACTTTGAAAACTCTTACAAAGAGATGGTTTCTTTCTTCGCCAAAGATCAAAAGATATCGACCAACGACCTGAAGGAAATCATCGACATGATCGAGAAAGGACAAGAAAAATAATCGCTAATACCCTGAAAGACATGACTCCCGAACTGGCATATTTTCTGAAAATAAATATAGCAATTGCTTTATTCTACGCCTTCTATCGGTTGTTTTTCTACAGAGACACCTTCTTCCAATGGCGAAGGACAGTTTTGCTTTGCTTCCTTGTCATTTCTCCGCTCTATCCGGTACTGAACATTCAGGAATGGATCAGATCGCACGAACCGATGGTAGCAATGGTCGATTTGTATGCAACAATCGTATTGCCCGAAATCGAAATAACTCCCGAGGTTAGGGCTGCGGACTGGCAAAGTATCATTTTATCTACAGTAAATATCATCTATTGGTCAGGGGTCACTTTACTTTTAGTACGTTTCTTCGCTCAACTTGCCAGTATTCTACGGTTGCGTCTTCGTTGCCGGAAAGATCAGATAGAAGGAATACCCGTCTATCTGCTGGATAAAGAAAGTGGTCCTTTTTCTTTTTTTCACTGGATTTTCATTTATCCGCAGGCACACCCGCAGAACGAATTAAGTGAAATCCTGACCCACGAAGGAACACATGCCCGCCAAAGACATTCCATGGATGTGATTATCAGTGAGCTAATGTGTATTGCCTGCTGGTTCAATCCTTTCATGTGGTTGATGAAGCGGGAAGTACGAAACAATCTGGAATACATGGCGGATAATCGGGTGTTGGAAGCCGGACATGATTCAAAGTCCTATCAATATCATTTGTTGGGACTGGCACATCAAAAGAGCGCGATCACCCTTTCCAACAGCTTCAATGTGTTGCCGCTGAAGAACCGTATCACGATGATGAACAAAAAGAGAACCAAGGAGATAGGACGAACCAAGTATCTGTTATTTATCCCCTTGGCTCTTGCTTTGATGATAGTAAGCAACATCGAAGCAGTGGCACGTACCACTAAAAGTATTGCACAGGAAGTGATGCAAACCGTAGAAGAACAGATGGAACCCGAAAACGCTGTTGCTGTTAAGGAAAGCACTTCCTCTCCCCAGGCAGCCAATCATATTTCACAACCTCAAGAGAGCGGCATAGCCGAACAGCCCGCCCAAGAAGAAAGCCGGGAGCAAATCGTATTCGAGGTTGTGGAGAAAATGCCGGAGTTTCCGGGTGGCGTAAGGAATATGAATCATTTCATCAACAGCCATCTTCGTTATCCGGTGATCGCCCAGGAAAACGGAACACAAGGCCAAGTCATCGCACAGTTCGTAATTCAGGCAGACGGTACACTCTCTGACCTGAAAATAGTGAAAAGCGTAGACCCGTTGCTGGATGCCGAAGCCATGCGCGTGATAAAAGAGATGCCTAAATGGCAACCCGGGAAACAAAGAGGAATAGCTGTTGCCACCAGGGTCACAGTGCCGATACGATTCCGACTGATGGATTCCGACTCCGCTCCGTCAACAGACAGCAATAAGAATCAGGAGAATACCATATTCGATGTGGTTGAACACGCGCCGGAATTCCCCGGCGGAATGGAAGCCTGCCTAAAATATATGTATAAAAATATAAAATATCCGGCAGTCGCAATGGAAGCGGGAATACAAGGACAAGTTGTCATACAAATAGTCATTGACAAGGACGGGAAAATACATGATCCCAAGATAGTTCGGGGAGTATCGCCGGAACTGAATGCCGAAGCGATCCGCGTGATAAGCAACATGCCTCAGTGGATACCCGGAAAACAAAAGGGAAAGAACGTAGCAACCCGATTCACACTTCCGGTCCGCTTCCGCCTGGCTTAGTTTCTAAGCCCCTAACCTGAAAATCATTTTAATAAAAACAATATGAAGAAAATCACATTTATTGCTATTCTTTTGCTGTGTATCTGTAGCATCACAAAAGCTAAAGAGAAAGTTATAGAGCAACCCCCATTCATCGCCTGGACCAGTACCTCTATTCAAGTGGATAAAGTTGTTCTCAGCGACACAGCTACGGTGCTTTATATCAAAGCATTCTATCATCCCAAGCAATGGATCAGGATTTCCGGACAAAGTTTCCTGAAGGACAATAACGGAGAAACTTACGCTCTGCGTTCGGGAATCGGTATCAAGCCCGACACGGAATTCTGGATGCCCGAATCCGGAGAAGGAGAATTCCGCCTGGTATTCCCACCGATCCCGACCTCGGCTACTTCGATCGATTTTTCAGAAGGAGACAACGTTCAAGGTGCTTTCAAGATATGGGGCATTCAGCTGAAAGGCAAAGCCCTCCCGGAACTTTTGTTACCTCAAGAAGCCATCGTACATAAAATCGACATCAACGATGAATTGCCCGAGCCCAAAATTGAATATAAAGACGCTACTATAAAAGGACGGATTCTGGATTATCGCCCGGGGCTCATCTCCAAAATAGCACCGATTGTATTTGACCCGGTAAAGGGTGCCTACGAAGGAGCGGAAGTAAAAATAAACAATGACGGTACATTCGTCACGAGAGTGAAAGTGCCGACCACCACATCGGCTGCCATCCGTCTTTTTGGTAAAATGATAACTTTCTATGCCGTACCGGGCGAAGAGAGCAGCGTCATTATCAATACCCGTGAACTTTGCCGCCAGCAATCCAAGTTTCATAAGGATGACAAACCTTATGGCGAAGCCGTTTATTTCGGCGGAACATTAGCCGGCCTGTCACAGGAATATTCGAACTGCACCCTAAAAACCTCCATTCTAAATGATTACCGCCAATTATTCAAGGATGTAGCAGGAATGGACGCCGGCGCTTACAAAGACTTCATCTATGGAAAGCGGGCCAATCTCCTGGCATCCATAGAGAAAGTTCCAATCAGCAAGGCTCTCAAGGCAGTGTTGGGCAATCAAGTGGATGCCGAGGCTGCCCAAGCCATCTCCCTGACGGAAATGGTTATCAAGCAAGCCTACACCATGGAGCACAAAATGAGCAAAGAAGAGGCCAGGGAATACTTTAACACGGCTCAGATAGAACTGCCTGAAAATTATTATGCGAATGCTTTCAGACCGCTCGCTTCCATCAACACCATGGCAGCACTCTATAATTCCAAGCTCTCCGAACTGATTACGCATTATCTACGACGCCGAACCGATGAACTGACCAAAGCCTGGGGAACCGACAAAGGAATCTACTTCGATATCAACAAAGCAGGCGAACTCTATTCGTCCATCAAAGAGTTCACCCCGCTGACTGCCGAACAGGAAGTGATACTTGCCACTCTTCCACCTGCCTGTCAGAATGAAGTGCGGGACGCCAACAACCAACTGCTGAAGACCCTTGAGGCCAATAAAAAGAAGACAGGGTTCACCATCAACGAAGTTGGTGACGTCAGCAATGAAGAGCTGTTTTCATCCATCATCTCTAAGTACCGGGGCAAAGTGATTCTGGTAGACTTCTGGGCAACCTGGTGCGGCCCCTGTCGCATGGCCAATAAAGCAATGTTGCCACTGAAGGAAGAGTTGAAAGGAAAGGACATCGTTTACCTTTACATTACCGGCGAAACCTCCCCCCTGAAAACATGGGAGAACATGATTCCGGATATCCACGGTGAGCATTTCCGTTTAACGGATGCCCAATGGAGTTTCTTAGGTGATAAATTCGACATAAGGGGCGTACCCACCTATCTCATCATCGATCGGGAAGGAAATGTCAAACACCAAAAGACAGGATTCCCGGGTGTAGCCCAAATAAAAGAGGAATTGATGAAAGTATATGATTAACCCTCCGGACAACAAACAATAAACAAAGAACGATCGGCTCCTGCCTATGGGACAAGGAACCGATCGTTCATCATTTAAAAGCGCTTATCGTTACTTATGTAACTCCACAATCTTCGTGGGAGCCATTTCTACATTCCGCTTATCTACCTGACGTACCACGCTGGCAGCCAGTGCGAGGAATGCACGACCTGTAACCGTATTTTCATCCAAAGCAACCGGAGTTCCTTTATCGCCTCCTTCACAGATACTCTGAACAATCGGAATCTGTCCCAACAGCGGAACGTTCATCTCTTCGGCCAACTTCTTGGCACCTTCTTTTCCGAAAAGATAATACTTGTTTTCCGGAAGTTCGGCCGGAGTAAACCAGGCCATATTCTCCACCAATCCGAGGATGGGGACGTTCACTTTATCATTAGTGAACATGTTGATCCCCTTGCGGGCATCGGCCAAAGCTACAGCCTGCGGAGTGCTGACAACAACAGCACCTGTCAGTCCCAGTGTCTGGACTACCGTCAGGTGAATATCGCTCGTACCCGGCGGAAGGTCGATCAGGAAATAATCGAGATCTCCCCAGGCGGCATCCCCGATCAACTGTTTCAACGCATTGCTCGCCATATTCATGAACGCTATCCGCTGCAGGCCCAGGCGCTTATCGAGCGCTGGATGCCGGAAACCGAACGCTATTCCAACGCGTAGCGCGCGCTTT
>OGDJ01001013.1_pt1 | contig 12079 bp, 7 predicted proteins | sample 1570401 | NCBI WGS metagenome assembly OGDJ01 (sample SAMEA2582185, study PRJEB24529) | metagenome | biome: Human gut stool | place: China | collected 2011
TATAGTGCTCATCACAACCTTGACAGGAAAATTCTTAAGCAGTACAAAGATAAACCTGGCAAATATCGTAACCCATACGCTGAAATGGTCGGCGGATATTCCGAAAAGAACGAATCTACTATGATTGCGAGTCTTGATCTTGAGCAAGACCTCAAATTCATTGTTCCAGGATTAAAAGCTAAGGGTCTGGTATCTTTCAAAAACTGGGCTACAACCAACGTAGTACGTTCTTTTACCCCTTATTTTTACGGAATCAAAGACTATGAACAAGGAACCAACGGAGAATACAATTACACCTATGAGGCTATCACAAAAGGTAGTAAAGCACTTACTACGACCACATCCAATGGAGGTGACCGTTTACTTAACTATCAACTTTCACTGGACTATGCACAAACTTTCGGAGATAAACACGATGTTGGAGCAATGTTAGTATATCTACAGAGAGATTACAATGAAAATGCGCCAGCTGACTTTTACGCAACTTTACCAGTACGCAATCAAGGTATTGCAGGACGCGTAACTTATGGCTATGATAATAAATACATGATCGAAGCCAATTTTGGATATAATGGTAGCGAAAACTTTGGAGAAGGCAAACGTTTCGGCTTCTTCCCCTCAGTAGCTGTCGGTTACAATATCTCCAACGAAAGCTTCTTCACTCCATTGAGGAATGTTGTTTCCAACCTGAAAATCAGAGGTTCTTATGGTAAAGTAGGCAACTCGTCAACTGATTCACGCTTCCCTTATCTAACCTACGTAAATCTGTCCGGAGCATCCTATACATTTGGTAATGATTGGCAAAACACGGGAACTGGTGCCATAATTACAAGATATGGTGCAGCAGGTGCACGCTGGGAAACCGGCATAAAAGCCAATATAGGATTTGATTTGAGCTTATTCAATTCACTTAATATCGCTTTTGACTGGTTTACAGAAACACGTAAAGACATCTTCATGCGCAGAAACATCGTACCGGCAGAATCAGGAATTACAGGAGACCTACGTCCCTATGCAAATTTAGGAAAAGTTAAAAATGGAGGTATCGATCTAAATATTGAGTATAATAAAGCTTTCTCCAAGGATCTTATTGTATCGTTAAAGGGTAGTTTCACATATGCAAAAAATGAACTTCTTGAAGCAGACGAACCTAGTTATCCAGAAAACGAATCTTATCGCTCAGAAATCGGAAAACCACTGAACCGCTATACTGGCTTGATAGCATTAGGATTATTTAAAGATGAAGCAGATGTTGAGAACAGCCCGGAACAAACCTTCTCCCCTAACCTGAAACCAGGAGACATTAAATACAAAGATTTAAATGGAGACGGAAAAATCGACAGTAATGATATGACTGAAATAGGTGATCCAACTGTCCCTCAAATTGTATATGGCTTCGGAGGCTCTGTGCAATATAAAAACTTTGATTTCTCTGTCTTCTTCCAAGGAGTGGCTAAAACAAGTTTAATGATGCAGAACATTCATCCGTTTACATCCGACCAAACAACTTTACTCGATTTTATAGCTAAAGATTATTGGACTGAGGAGAATCCTAATCCAAATGCAGAATATCCCCGTTTAATCAGTAATCTCGACTCACATAATAACTTTATGAATTCGACTTACTGGTTGAGAAGTGCCGCTTTCTTGCGCCTCAAAAATGTAGAAATAGGTTATACCTATAAGGTGGCACGCCTCTTTATATCAGGGCAAAACTTGCTTACCTTCTCTCCATTCAAACATTGGGATCCGGAACTTGGTGGAGGTAAAGGACTAACTTATCCAAACTTACGTGTTGCAACAATCGGTTTACAATTAACATTTTAAATGAGTTCATATGAAAAAGCTAATATTTATTCTTACACTCCTTTCTGCAGTTCTCTTCCATAGCTGTGACTATTTGGATATAGTGCCAGACGATACTGCCACATTGGAAGACGCTTTTAAAAATGAAACAACGGCTGAGAACTTTATCTATTCTTGTTACTCTTTTATCCCTCAATATAACAACTGCCGTACTAACTTCAGTTGGCTAATGTCAAACGAGACTGTTTGTTCCAAACACTGGGGACTACAGTGGTTCTCTTTTTTGCAGATGCAGCAATTGCAATATAGTTCCAGTAATCCGGTTTTAGATATTTGGCAACAATGCTACCAAGGTATCAAGCAATGCTATATATTTCAGGGTAATATTGATAAAGTAGTGCCAATGACGATTTCAGCAGCAGAATACGAAGCCAAAAAGAAAGTATGGCTTGCAGAAACCAACTTTCTAATAGCTTATTTCCACTCCGTATTGTTACAAAACTATGGTCCTATAGTGATTGTCGATTCAGATATTCCATTGGACGGAGAAGGAGAAACATTCTTCCGCCCCCGTAAGCCATATGACGAATGTGTCACAATGATTGGAGAAATGTTTGATAAAGCAATTACGGATTTGCCTTTAACTGTACCAAACAGTGATCTTGGACGCGCAACTAAAGTTGTTGCCCAAGCACTAAAAGCAAGAATGTATCTATTTGCAGCCAGCCCACTATACAATGGCAATAATGAATTTTACTCGGATTTTAGAGATAAAAACGGAACTCCATTCATCAACCAAGTATATGACAAAAACAAATGGAAGACAGCAATGGATGAAACTAAGAAAGCAATCACACTGGCCGAACAAGCCGGAAATGAACTATACCGGTACGTAAGCAATAAACCACTTAGTAAATTCGATCAGGCAGTAGCCAATCAACGTTATACAATGGTAGATCCATGGAATAAAGAACTTATTTGGGGATACAGTGGCAAAAAAGAGACTGGTGGTGATCAAAACTTCCTACAAGTATTGGTTATTCCTAAAGGATTCTGTCCTCGTGGTCAAGCTCCTATTGGTGGTATCGGCCCGACACTGGAGGCTGTGGAGTTTTTCTATTCTGAAAATGGAATTCCTTGTGATGAAGACCCAGCCTATAAATGGGAGGATCGAATGAAAATTATGCCTAATGACTCCACTATTTATTTGCACCGCAAACGTGAACCTCGTTTTTATGCTTTCGTAGGATATGACCGTGGCCCATACGAAATAAATGGTGATACTGTAACTTTAAAGCTTCGTTTTAAAGAACAAAATGGTGTAGCAGCTGCAGACTTAAATGCTGATCATCTTTATGGCGGATATGCTTTAAAGAAAGGAGTTAGCCCTTCTAACCAAGCATTAAGTTCAGGTACATTCACTGTTAACGCATATCCTTTCCCAATTATCCGTTTAGGAGAATTATATCTAAACTATGTAGAAGCGTGTGCTGAATATAGTGGAACACTGGATGCTGATGCAACTCATTACTTTAATGCCATTCGAGAAAAAGCTGGTTTGCCAACACTTGCAGAAACTTTTGGTAATCCAACAGGTGATGCATTAATAAAAATAGTACGTCGTGAAAGAATGAATGAATTGATCTTTGAAGGACATTGGTTATATGATCTGAAACGTTGGAAAGAGGCTGAGAGTTTTTTTGAGAAAGATGCTAATGGTATGAGAGGATTGACTTCAGCAGGTGCAACAGCAGAAGAGTTCTATCAAGCAAGAGTTTTACCTGAACGTCCGCTAATTTTCACTCAAAAGCAATACCTATACCCTATCAAGCAGGATTACATTGACATCAACCCAAATCTAATTCAGAATCCGGGATGGTAATTTAAATCAAAATTCTTTTTTTGATAGAATAATTATATGATAGAGGGTGAATGAGTTCAAAAATTGATTCACCCTCTCTTTTTTAATTTTAAAAATAAAATAGTTTATGATGTCGTACATAAAAAGTAAAAATACAGCATGTCTTATACTGTTTATTTTCTGTCTCTACACTACTATTATCCACGCAGAAGAAAGTAACTTAAAGCGTCTTGCTAATAAAATGGTACCTAACCAAGCAAAAAATATCGTCTTTGAAAGAATTATAGACGGAACCGATTTCTTTGAATTAGAAACCAAAGGTAAAAAACTGATTATTCGAGGAAATAACGGCATTTCCATGGCTCGTGGTCTAAACCATTATATGCGTTATTATCTGCGCAAGACCACAAGTTGGACTGGACATAATTTATCATATACATCTTCTTTACCAGTAGTAAAAGAAAAAATACGTGTAAATGCCACGTTGCCATTAAGATATTATTTGAATTATTGTACTTATAGTTACTCTATGGCCTTTTGGGATTGGACACAATGGGAAGATGAAATAGATCGCATGGCAATGCAAGGCATTAATATGCCATTAGTAGCAGTTATTGGACAGTATGCAGTTTGGCAAAACACACTCCGACGTTTGGGATACTCAGAGAAAGAAATAATTGATTTCTTACCAGGCGCAGGTTATGAAGCATGGTGGTTAATGGGAAACCTTGAAAAGTTTGGCGGTCCCGTTTCACAACAATTCATTGATCGGCAAACCAAACTTCAAAAAAAGATGTTAGATCGTATGAGAGAATATGGTATGGAGCCTGTACTACAAGGCTTCTACGGCATGGTCCCTAACAGTATGATCACAAAATTTCCTAATGCGGACATACGAGATGCCGGTAAATGGATTACATATCAACGTCCTGCATTCTTAGTCCCTTCGGATCCTCTATTTGCCAAGGTTGCAGAGATATTCTATGAAGAGCAAAAGAAATTATTTGGAGAATCTCGGTACTATGGTGGAGATCCTTTTCATGAAGGAGGCAATTCAAAAGGAATAAATATAACAGAGGCTGCCTCAAACATATATAAGGCAATGAAAACAAATAATCCAAATGCCATATGGGTACTCCAAGGATGGAGTGGAAATCCCTCGGTCGCATTATTGAAAGGACTTAAACATGGAGAAGCATTGGTACTCGACTTAATGGCATGTGCCCGTCCTCAGTGGGGTGGCGAACCTTCATCATCATTCCATAGAGAAGATGGTTTCTTGGATCATAACTGGATATGGTGTGCTCTACCCAATTTTGGCGGACGCATAGGAATGTACGGAAAGCTTCAGAGCTATGCCACAGGTGTTATAAAAGCCGAGCATCATCCCAAAGGCAAATACGTATGTGGAATTGGAACTACTCCAGAAGGTATAGGGACAAATCCCATCAATTATGATATGGTATATGATATGGCCTGGAGAACAGATAGCATAGATATAAAAAGCTGGATAGCTAATTATACCACATATCGCTATGGTTCCGAGAACAGCAATGCTAAAGCAGCTATGCTCCAATTGTCCACTTCTGTATATAACTGTCCCTGGGCTGCAGATGGTCCCCAAGAATCTTATTTCTGCGCTCACCCATCATTAAAAATAGATTATGTATCATCTTGGGGAACAGCCCATCTTTATTATCAACCTATCAATGTTCTCCAAGCACTTGAACATCTGTTAAAAGCAGAAAAAGAGTTAGGATACATCGATACATATCGATATGACGTGGTAGATATAACTCGCCAAATGTTAGCTGATTACGGTAAGTATATCCACAAATGCATATCAGACGCTTACAAAGAGAAGAATATAAAGAAATTTGATTTATATACTTCAAAATTCCTCCAGATGATTCTTGACCAAGACTTATTGTTAAGTACACGAAAAGAATTCTTATTAGGAGAATATATAAGACAAGCAGATACATGTGGTTCGAACCCGACAGAAAAAAGGATGTTTATAAATAATGCCAAACGTCAGATAACAAGCTGGACTTCTGTAAACTCAAGTCTACATGAATATGCTCATAAAGAATGGAACGGGATTTTGAGCACTTTATACGCTCCGCGTTGGAAAGTATACTTCGATTATCTTCACGCTAAGTTGGAAGGAAAAAATCCAAAAGAAATTGACTTTTTTGCTATGGAAACCTGTTGGATAGAAAGTAAGGAAAAATTCTCTGCAGTACCTGTCAATAAAGAAATAGAAATAGCTAAAACAATTTATCACAATTATGCTGATGAGATAAATCAAGTTTATTTAAAATAAACCAAGTCCTATATTATTTATATTTTTCCATAAAGGAGTTTTACCTTAATCTTATCCTTTAATAAAGAGAAAACAGCCTTAGATAAATATATAAATCTGCAATATAAATAATGGCGAGCTTGGAATAAAAGCTTGCCATTATCACAATTTACCAATTATTTTCATTCCAAAAACACAGCCGTCCCACTAGCAGTTACCATCAACATACTGCCACTTCCCCCAACTGTTTCGTAATCCAAATCAACTCCGATCACAGCATTAGCGCCCATTTGGCGAGCCTGTTCAGACATTTCTTTCAAAGCAGTATCTTTTGCCTCACGAAGCACTTCTTCGTATGAACCGGAGCGTCCGCCTACTATATCACGAATACTGGCAAAAAAGTCACGGAAGACATTGGCAACTCTAATTGTTGCTCCGGACACCATGCCATAATAAGTGGTTATTCGTTTTCCTTCGATGATTGGAGTGGTTGCTAATAACATAATTCTTGTTTCATTTAGAGGTTTATATTAATATTAGACGATAAAGAAAGAAAAAGGTTGCAGGAATCCTTCATTTATTATCTATTTATACGGATCGGTCGTTGGAAGTAATACTGTACGGCTCCGCCTTCCCTTAGTTGACGGAGGAAAAACAGACCTCCTCCCCAAAAGAGTTAAAGACAGAGTCCTAAAGTCATTCAACACATTCCAGCAAGCCCCTATCAAACATAAAAAATGTCGCAAAAGCAACAGCTTTCACGACACTTCAATATCTGTCAGAATACACATGCCTCAGAACATCTTACTGACCCGTTCGATACCAGCTACAAGAGCATCAACTTCCTCTTTTGTATTATACACGGCAAATGAGGCGCGAACCGTACCTTCAATGCCTAAACGACGCATTAACGGTTCTGCACAATGGTGTCCCGTACGGACAGCAATACCCAATCGATCAAGCAAGGTACCCAGATCCAAATGGTGTATATCGCCTACCAAGAATGAAATTACACTGCTTTTATGCTCAGCCTCACCAAAAATACGCATATTCGGAATTTCTTTCAGCCGTTGCATAGCATAAACTGTAAGCTCATGTTCATGTAATGCTATTGGGTCTAAGCCAATACCTGTGACATAGTCCAGCGCTTTGGCAAGCCCGGTAGTGGCAATATAGTCTGGGGTTCCAGCCTCGAATTTAAATGGTAATTCACCGAAGACAGTCTTTTCAAATGAGACAGACTGAATCATTTCTCCTCCACCCTGATAAGGCGGAAGACGTTCGAGCCAATCTTCCTTTCCATATAAGACGCCTATTCCGGTAGGCCCATATATTTTATGACCTGAGAAAACAAAGAAGTCAGCATCCAAATCCTGTACATCCACCTTCATGTGAGGAATGGATTGAGCACCGTCAATCATAACAGGTACTCCATGAGCATGTGCCGTGGCAATCATCTCTTTCACCGGATTGATTGTTCCCAGTACATTGGACACTTGGGTTACGCTGACAATCTTAGTACGTTCAGAAAAAAGATTTTCGTACTCTTCAAGTAACAGCTCACCTTTATCATTCATCGGAATGACTTTAATCGCAATCCCTTTACGGGCCGCCAACAACTGCCAAGGTACGATATTACTGTGGTGTTCCATCACTGAAACAATCGCCTCATCACCCTCTTGCATGAACTCTTCACCAAAACTGGAGACAATTAAATTAATGCTCTCCGTTGTCCCGCGAGTGAAAATGACCTCACGAGTACTACGGGCATTAATGAACTGACGTACAGTCTCACGTGAAGCCTCATGCAGCTCCGTCGCCTGCTGAGACAAGAAATGAACTCCCCGATGTACATTCGCATTGACCGAATAATATTCGTCTACAATCGAGTCAATCACCAAGCGCGGCTTCTGAGTAGTCGCACCGTTATCTAAATAAACCAAAGGCTTGCCATATACCGTACGGCTAAGTATGGGAAAGTCCTCACGTATCTTATGAATATTCATTTTATCACTGATTATTTGCAAATAGAACATCCCTGGCACTTATTCAGTTCACCGCGGAAACGTTTTTCAACCAACAAATGCAGACGATCTTTCAACGCCTCCAGACGAATGGTATCAATCACCTCGTTGACAAATGCAAACATCAGCAACAGACGGACCTCCTTTTCGGCGATACCACGAGCACGCATATAGAAAAGAGCGTTTTCATCCAGTTGACCTACAGTAGCTCCATGAGAGCATTTTACATCGTCGGCATATATCTCCAGTTGCGGCTGAGTATACATACGGGCATCACGAGTAGCACAGAGGTTACGGTTTGTCTGCTGAGAACTGGTATGTTGCGCATCAGGACGTACCAGTACCAAACCGGCAAAAGCTCCCACAGACTGATCGTCAAGAACATATTTAAACAACTCATTGCTGGTACAATTCGGCACGGCATGATCTATCGAGGTATTATTGTCCACGTGTTGGTTTTTATCAGCAATGGCCATACCACAAAGATTGATCTCGGCACCTTCACCGGCAAGGGTAACTTCTGTCGTATTACGGGTTGTCCCGTTATGAAGTGTCATTCCATTAAGCAATACATTGCTGTTTGCTCCCTGTTTCACATACAAATTACTGAAACGCACTGTACTGGTATGAGTCTCTTCCAATTCATAAAGATCGAAAACGGAGTTCTCTTCTGCAAACACTTCAATAACTTGAGTTGCCAAGAAGTTTACATTATCCATTGCATGATCGCAAATAAGCAAACGGGCCTGAGCCCCTTCTTCAAGGATAATCAACACACGGCGGTTTACCATGAAATTAACATCCGCACGAAGTATATTGACCAGTTGAATAGGTCTATCGACGATCACATTCTTCGGAACATACATCAATACTCCATCCTGTGCAAAAGCTGTATTAAAAGCCGTAACCGCATCTTTCGAAGTATCAGCCAACTTACCATAATACTTCTTCACAAGTTCCGGATGCTGTTCAGCCATATTTCTCAAACTACCGAAGATAACTCCTTCAGGCAATCCGGACTTAGGAAGCGCCTGATTGTAGAATGCATCGTTCACTACAAAAAACAATGAAGTGCTCATGTTCGGAACATCACATTTAAACACTTCATAAGGGTTCACCGGAATGGGCAGCCGGTTCAAGTTCAACCCATAATCCGGCTCAAAGAATTTACTGACATCCGTGTATTTGTATTTCTCTTGTTTCCGTGTAGGAAACCCCTGACGTTCGAAATCAGCAAAAGCTGTTGCCCGGGGGGCATTCAACGCCTCAGCGCTATGACGACAGATCATCGCCTCACACTGAGAAAAGAGATCTATATATTGCTGTTCTGCATTCATAATTAAACTCATTCTCCTAATTCCTTCTTAATCCAATCATATCCCTTCTCTTCCAACTCAAGAGCGAGTTCCGGACCGGCAGTCTTTACAATACGTCCTTTGTAAAGAACATGTACAATGTCCGGCTTTATATAGTCCAGCAGACGCTGATAGTGGGTGATGACAATACAACTGGTATCGGGAGTTTTCAGTTTATTTACTCCTTCGGCTACAATACGAAGCGCATCGATATCGAGTCCGGAATCAGTCTCGTCTAAGATACTGAGACGGGGTTCGAGCATAGCCATCTGAAAAATCTCATTCCGTTTTTTCTCTCCACCCGAGAAACCTTCATTTACCGAACGATTGGCCAATTTATTATCCAACTCGACCACTGCACGCTTTTCACGCATCAATTTCAAGAACTCACTGGCTGTCAAAGCGGGTAATCCTTTGTACTTACGCTGTTCATTGACAGCAGCACGCATAAAGTTCACCATGCTCACGCCCGGGATCTCCACCGGATACTGAAAACTAAGAAAAATACCTTCGTGACTGCGATCTTCAGGGTTCAATTCCAAAAGATTTTTACCATAGAACGTGATGCTTCCTTTCGTCACTTCGAAAGCAGGATTACCTACCAGAACAGACGAAAGCGTACTTTTACCCGAACCGTTAGGTCCCATAATGGCATGTACTTCGCCCGGCTTCACCGTCAGGTTAATGCCTTTCAATATCTCTTTGCCGTTAATGCTGGCATGCAGGTCTTTTATCTCTAACATGATCTTATCAATTATTTCATTATCTATTCTTTTCCAAAAATAACCTCGTCCAACCATTGTAATATGGAATTTCCGTCCGTCTGCGTAATAGTAAAAGGGAAGTTAACCTTTACCCCTACACTTACGGTCTGCCGCATCCCATTGCTACGTACAAATCCGGTTCCATGAGAATTGGTCTTCTCTATCTCTCCACTTATCTTTCCGGCAATGCCCATCCGGAAATTATATTCCAAGGTGAGAGCAAGACAAGAAAGAAAATATATATCAGCTCCCACCACAGGAGAAACTGTGAATAATGGTTCTTTAATTCGGTATCGATAATCGTAATCTTTACGAAACTCTTGCCTTGAAGGATCGTAATAACTGCTACTGCCCATCCCCTCCTGCCTTCGTGGAGAGAGGTTCCATCCAGTAGAAAGTCCCCCATAAGGTTGGATTGCAAACCGTTGTGGTAAGAAATAATACCGCCCTCCTATTTCCAGATTACTCATTGAGGCAGAAATACCTGGATTCAAACCTATTTCTTCACCTGTATATCCTCCTTTCAGGGAGAAACGGGTATAAGGAATATAATACTCCAACATTAAAGTATGTATATGTCCTGCAGAAACAGCTTTTCCCGAAAGTGTATTCTTTGTGACTATCGGCCAATTTCCTCCCCAAGAGCCACTGATCGCCCACCTCCTTTCTTGATCGTCAAGGTTTTGTGCCAGTACTACACCAACATAGGACAGGAATATCAATAGCCAACCAACACGTTTCGTCTTCATTATCCTACACTGCCTTCAAGAGAGATCGTAAGTAGTTTCTGAGCTTCTACGGCAAATTCCATTGGAAGTTTATTAAGTACCTCCTTAGCATAGCCGTTTACGATCAATCCAATGGCATCTTCTGTAGAAATACCACGCTGATTACAATAAAATATCTGATCCTCACTAATCTTACTGGTAGTCGCTTCATGCTCCACAACTGCCGTTTCATTATGGATATCCATGTAGGGAAAAGTATGTGCACCACACTTATCACCCAACAGCAATGAGTCACACTGGCTATAATTACGGGCATTATCAGCCTTTTCGGCTACACGGACCAACCCACGGTAAGAGTTCTCGCTCTTCCCGGCAGATATACCCTTGCTGACAATCGTACTACGGGTGTTCTTACCTAAATGGATCATTTTAGTACCTGTATCTGCCTGCTGATAATTATTCGTCACAGCTACAGAATAAAACTCTGCAGTAGAATTATCCCCGGAAAGAATACAAGACGGATATTTCCATGTAATAGCCGAACCTGTCTCAACCTGGGTCCATGAAAGTTTACTGTCTACTCCTTTGCAATTGCCACGTTTTGTCACAAAATTATAAACTCCACCTTTGCCTTCGGCATCGCCCGGATACCAATTCTGCACGGTGCTATATTTCACTTCCGCACGATCATGTACCATGATTTCGACAATAGCAGCGTGTAATTGATTCTCATCTCTCATTGGAGCTGTACACCCCTCCAGATAGGAAACATAGCTATCGTCATCAGCCACAATCAATGTACGTTCAAACTGACCGGTATTGGCAGCATTGATACGGAAATAAGTAGAAAGCTCCATAGGGCAACGTACACCCTTTGGTATATAGACAAATGAGCCATCACTAAACACTGCCGAATTAAGAGCAGCAAAGAAATTATCTCGATAACCAACTACCGAACCCAGGTATTTCTTTACCAAATCGGGATGCTCACGTACAGCTTCGCTCATCGAACAGAAAATGATTCCTTTTTCCATCAGTGTTTCCTTGAAGGTTGTCTTGACAGAAACAGAATCCATCACGGCATCTACAGCCATTCCACTCAATGCCATCTGCTCTTCCAGAGGAATACCCAGTTTATTAAAAGTCTTCACCAGCTCAGGATCTACTTCATCCATACTCTTAGGTCCTTCCTTCTTTTTAGTCGGATCTGCATAGTATGAAATAGCCTGATAATCA
>OGDJ01001018.1_pt1 | contig 12045 bp, 6 predicted proteins | sample 1570401 | NCBI WGS metagenome assembly OGDJ01 (sample SAMEA2582185, study PRJEB24529) | metagenome | biome: Human gut stool | place: China | collected 2011
AAAAAGTTTCAAAGACGGAGCAACTGAAATTGACAGCCAGTTCCATATCTTATCCAGCGTTTTCTTCTGTGGATTTATTGTCAGTTTTACTTTCCCCACATCGCGCATGAACTCTTCCCACGGTGGATAAGTTGGATAAAGCCTTTTTCTTGTAGTCCTGCTATTCTCCGGCTTTTGCAAAAATCTAACCTTATCATTCAATACAGATAATGCAATTCCTGCAACGTCTCTTTGATGTACCAATTCCTGCACGACCTTTACTGCTTTTTTCTGCCGGAACCTAAGTTCGTATCTATTCCAATCAGTGTCTAATTCCTTTCCATACTTTTCCGCTTGTTCATAACCCTTTTCATAGAAAACAATTCTGAAATCACTTGACTTACTTCCCATGTACAGACTTTTTCCATTTTCTTGTAATTCCTCTTCTTTGAGTTTATCCGAACGGTTTTCTGATATATCCTGCAACTGACTGGAAATCAATCCCTCATTTTTCAATCGAATAAGCTCAGGAATACTCAAATACGTCTTTCTGTCATTAATCGCTAAATCTAGTCGGGGAAAATTCACATTGTATCTGCAAACCCTTTCTAAGAAATCAAACCACGTTTCTTGATTGATTGTAAGAAAATTCTCATAATTCCTGCACCCCGAACCACTCATAAGTATCTGAAATCCCTCATACTGTGCATTTCCCGTAGGTTTCAGAATCTTAATATTATCAAATCCGGCTATCAATTCATGTCCTGCTATGCCTTTTCCCTTATAGTGAAGTTCCATAAGGTTCAGTGGAATCCGCAATATATCCTCTATGATTGTAAATACATCAATATCTTTAACCGTTATCTGACACCAGTCAATCAATGCCGACAATTCTTCTTTCTGACGAGTTACTCCCCTGTTAGTATAGGGGAGTTCTGAAAAACTTTTGTTTTCCGTTCTTTACCACCTGCCTTTTCTTTTTTGTGGCTTCGCCACCGCCCGAAATCTCTCCCCCGACCTTTCACGCTGTACGGTTCGTGGGGAGATTCCGGGCGTGACTGCCTACGCGATCTTGCCGGAAACAGTACGAATCCCCTTACATGTCACTCTCTCAACCAGTGTCGGATAATTCCCTCTCATCACATAAGGGTCATAGACTGCATTTTCCAACTCTACCACGGAATACGGTTCAATCTTTGGAAGTTCCGTTGCTTCCAGCCGGATATCCACACTATGGCCAAGTTTCATACTTCCGAGGTGAAGCCTTAACGCTTCCACTTCCTCTGTTTTCTTTCGGGTTTCCTTGTCGTATCGGTAACAATAATCTGCACCCATGTAACGAAGTTCCCCAAACGCTTCTTTTACCTGCTCCTTTGTTAAAGTAATCTGCATACACAATTCTCCATTTCTCCCCGTTCTGCCGATAGGACAGCCATTCTTATTTTTACTGTATTTTTATGACGTCATATTGGTTCAGTTATTTCTAAACTAATTGTATATTAACATACCGTTTCCTGTTTTGCAATAGAAAAGTTTAGTTTTTTATAAACTTTATGTTTCTTTTTTTCTGAACTTGTGTTATAGTGGACTTATGAAGAGATATAACGAAATTTGAGCAGATATGAAAATGGAGGGTATACTCATGAACACTATCGCAGAACGGATTAAATTTGCCATGAAAGTAAAAAACAAGAAACAGATAGAGATTGTACGGGATACGGGTATCAGCAAAGGAGCGTTCAGTTCCTACCTTTCAGGACAGTACAATCCCAAACTGGACAAACTCCAACTGATTGCAGATTCTTTAGATGTTGATGTAAAATGGTTAAGCGGAGAAAATGTACCTATGCAGACCGCAACGCAGAATACAGATACCGTACAGCAGTATCTCTTTTACAATAACAGTTGTTCCGAATATCTAATTGATGATACTTTTGATACTTATATCGGGTTGATGAATGAACATTCCGCACTACTTCCACGTTTTCTTGTCCTTGTTAATCCGAGTATGAATGAAATGCACCTACTGCCAATATTTATCAAGAAAGACAGTTCTAGGTTTTATAACTGTCCGCCTGCACTTCTTATCCCTAATGGACACAGCACTTTTACTAAGGATTTTGACAGTGTTCATATGGTACTGGAAACTTCTGTAATTTACTATTATGGAATCAACACAGAGACGTGTGAGCCGGAGATAACAGAACTCACCTACTCACAGTCAGAGAAATGTTATCAGATTACAGACGGTCAGTTTATCCGTCCGATTGAAGAATTTGAAAAAGAACTGGCAAAAGAAGCACTCTATCTCAAACAGAACGCCCAATAATAACAGACAAGAGGACTTGCAAGGTTTCTGACCTTTCAAGTCCTCTGCTGTATCATGGTGCTGTTGGCTGTGTCCGTTCCGTCAAGGACTGCCCTACGGCGTATCGGCTTCGCCTTGATCCTTGACCTCACTATTTTTTCACAATATAACAATAAAGATGTATTGATTTATTTAATTGTTACTAAAATCATTATACCGAAAAATAATAGTTGACAATATGATTATATAACCTGACTTTCGGAGTTAAACATTAAAATATAGTGCTAAGCCACAGATTAAAACCTATGGCTTAGCATTTTTTTAATTTCCCCCTCGTTCAAAAAATAAGAGGTTAATGGAAGATTACAGAGGGCGGCAAATTCTTTTATGAATGTCGTTCCTCTTGATAGATTTATGTATTTTCTGTCAGATATTTTTGCAACTCTAAAATCATGAACGAATTCAAATAAATCTTCAGAACAACAGTTGTTTTTTAATACCTTAAACTGAAGCAGCCTTGTCAGCAATACTGCAAGGTAACAGATAAGAAAGTGCCCAACGATTGTATCTTCTTTTTGCAGATATACAGGTCTTGCATCAAGCTGGGATTTCATGATTCGAAAGGATTCTTCTATCCTCCAAAGATTGTGGTAGGCATTATAAATATCTTTATCACTCATTGTAATCTCCGAAGTAACCAGCATGTTATATCCGGCAAGTTCAAGAGAGTTTTTGATGAGTTTTTCGTTCATAGAGGCCTTGATTTTTCCGTCTGCTTCCTTTCCATTTTTGTCGGAAACAGTGAAGATTACATATTTTGCAGAATCACCATACTCGGACTTCTTAGCCTGGGATGCCTTAAGAAGTCTGGCTTTTTCTACTTCTCTATTTATTTCGTAAATCTGCTTTTTTGCTAACTTAGGATTGTAAGTCACAATTCTTTTTTCTGTGATTTTGAATTTCTTCTCTTTTCCGGTATTGGAATCTCTAAACTTGTATGCAAATTCATCCACGCATTCTTTCATGCGGTACATAACTTCACCGCTGGCATTTTTAATATCCCGGTAATCATTGGGAAGAAGAACCCATGTATTCTCAATTTCAGGGAGCTGTTTCACTGATTTTGAGAAAATATATCCATCTCCATTCTTAAGCGAATGGAAGATGTTTTCTGCACAGTTGAGTCCTTTGTCTGCTACCTGAATCGTTCTGCCGGATACAGAATTTCTCTGCTTGAGATTCTGAATAATGTTTCTGATAACAGGTTTTTCACTCTGGCTGCCAGGGAACAGTTTCATGCCAATCGGTATCTGATTTGCATCAAGCAGAAGTCCTAACCCAACGATAGGTTCTTTGCGGTTCTCTTTTGATGGACCTTTTCTCCTGAAAGCATCTTCCTTATCAATTTCGAAATAGAAGTTGGTACAGTCGAAATAGGTATGAGAGGTATCAAACTTGTACAGCTGCTGAATCTGGTGGTTATAAATTTCAATAATCTTTTCGTATTCGCAGCCAATATATTCAAGTCCGTCATAAAGCTGATTCAGAGAAAAATCATAAGAATCAAAGAGCTTAGGAATTACTTCTTCAAAGGTTTTTGATTTAGAGCACGGCTGAACAAGCCTTGCATAAACAAGAGAGGACATCATATCAAAAACATTGAAACGGAAATCCACAGCAGACTGCATGAAATCAATATATTTTTTTACAGAAAGCCTATCGTTGATGTTTTTCATGGGAAAATATCCGATTAGTTTTTCGGAAGAATCATCCGATATCTGCCGGGCTTTTTTTGCCGCTTTTGCAGCTTGAAATTCCTGGTTTAGTTTTATAACTTCCTGCTGATAAAAGGAAATAGGGTCATCAATCCCCTGGGCTTGAAGTTCGTGAACATAGCCCAATGCCTTATAAGAACGATGCGCCCCGGTTTTGCGTTCAGGGTCATAAAAGCTCTCGTAAATTTGAAGATAAGTACCCTTTTTGTAATTGGATTTTTTTAAGAAATATGCCATAAAAGTCACCCCTTTACATTATAACACTATGGCACTATAAAAACAACAACAAAAAGAAAGTTATGTCAAATTTTTAAGCAGCAAAAAAAGCCAGCGTTTATGCTGACTTGTATCACATCAATAAGAATGTAATTCTGAAAAAATCTAGTGCTAAATCCTAAAGACGGGACTTGCAAGGTTTCTGACCTTTCAAGTCCTCTGCTGTATCATGGTGCTGTTGGCTGTGTCCGTTCCGTCAAGGACTGCCCTACGGCGTATCGGCTTCGCCTTGATCCTTGACCTCACTATTTTTTCACAATATAACAATAAAGATGTATTGATTTATTTAATTGTTACTAAAATCATTATACCGAAAAATAATAGTTGACAATATGATTATATAATAGTATAATTTGCATAATTGTAAACATATTTACAAAGAAAGCTAGGTATAAAAATGAAGAAACTTCAGAAACCAGTCATTAGTTGTCTATTAGCCTTATTATATTGAACAATTAAAAAATCTCTTCAATAAAGTCGATAGTTATATAGGATTGGACGGAAGCAAATTATTTGATGAAGAACTTGCTAGAGAAAATAATGAAAGTCAAGAAATTATTGATATCGGATTAGCATACAATGAAATGTTAAGTGCAGAACAACAAGGTAACTACGATAAAGTTAACAGACACAAAAGAGCTGTCATCAACGGACTTTCTCACTACGGAAATTGGTGCGGAAAAGGAAATAACGGAAAAAAACCTATAGACATATTAGACGCTCAGTGTAAGAAACATGATAATTGTTACTCAGCAAATGGAATGTGGAATAGCAAATGTGATGTGCAATTTGTATATAATATAGCTAGAAATTTTGGGGCAATCAATAAAATTGGTTGGCGTGCACGAACTTATGCAGTTGCGGAAACGTTATTATTTGCAGGTAAGGTCGGTGGTACATCTGCTTTAAAGGCAAAATATCCTATTCTAAGACCTTTTTTACCTTAAAATATCTAATAGGAGATTTCAATGGAAAAATTTATTAAAAAATGGAAAAACTTGAATTTATTTAGTAAATGTTCATATTTGTCAGTCTGTTTATTATTTATTATGATACCATTTACAGGTTTAATTTTAGAGTCATTAAATATATCTATTATAAAATTCGAGATTATTTTGGGAATATATGTACTGAGTATTATCTTTTCTATCCTAGCAAAAAATTGGAAACTAATATTGATCGCAACCATTGGCGGATTAGTGCTATGGGCAATCACAATAGGTATCGCAGAAGTTTTATGGTATTATCTAAAGTCTTGGTTTGGGGTAGATATCTCATATCGTTAAAAAAATAATCTATACAAGAAAATATAGAAATGCTAATTATTTATTACTGATTTTCAACAAGAGAGACTATCGCATATTGTGACAGTATCTCTTGTTTATTAAAGCAAAACGAGGAAAATATTACATCACTTTACTGTTTTCAAAATCTTGCAGAACATCAGTAAATACAAGGGTTTGAGAATTTACATCAATTTATGGAAAGCATTGTCAGATAATCAAGAGTCTTTTGATATTTTGTGTATGTACTATTTGGTCATCTCATATAGAAATATGCATCATATATATTCCTCTCGTTGAATAAGTTATAAAATGTTAAGTTGAATAAAAAGGAACATTTGTATTTGTTGAATATGGCCAAAAAACAAATAAATTAATAAAAATAATGGAAAAAATAGATAAAACTTGTTATGATGAAAGTAATTGAGATTGGCAAAATAGGATTGTGACTATTGAATTAGGCAAGACCAGAGTAGACTATTTGAAAATAGAGGGATACTTTGGTCTTTTTTGCCAATTTTGTGCATGAAAGGAAAGGGGCAAAGAGGAGAATGAAAAAGAAACAGGTTGTAAGCGGATTACTGGCAACGGTTATGATTGCAAATATTGCTTTGGTCGATATGGGACCGGTGCAGGCTGCAGAAAACTTAAATCTTGCAAAGGGATGTAAGGTAACCGCGAGTGAGTTTGAGCTTGAACAAACTTCAGCGGTAAAAGCGGTTGATGGGGACAAAGGCACACATTGGGGAACAAGTCAGGGAAAAATGAATGGTGAATGGCTTGAAGTTTCATTAAATAAACCAACAAATATCAATCAAATAAAAGTATTTTGGGAAAGAACTGCAGACAAACAAAACATAAAAAAGTGGAAAGTGGAAGTTTTAAAAACAGATGGGACATGGGAAATTGTAAAGTTGGATGAAAATGAGGATAAAGAACCAGTAGAATCTACAATTGATTTAAAAACTCCAGTATTAGGAACGAAAGTAAAACTTACGATACTTGAAGCTGATACGACATTCTGGGCAAATGTTGGAATCAATGAAATTGAAGTGTATGGACAAGAGCAAGATGTAGAAATTACGGAAAATAAGAATCATATGCAAAACGATGGCGTTACAATAACGGCATCATCAAGCGAAGCGGATATATTGTCACCAGAGAAAGTAAAAGATGGAAAAACAGGACGTTCAGATCGGTGGGCTTGTAAAGAACATACTTATGAAGGGCAGTGGTTGAAGACAACATTCCCGAAAGTGACAAAAGTAGGAGAGATTGATTTTACATTGTTTATGCGTGATGTAGAGCCAAATCCATCTAATATAAAGGGGTTTGATTTAGAGTATAAAGATGATAACGGAGAAATAAAGACAGTTCATATTGACAATACAAAAGTTAATGATAAAAAAGGGTATGAGGCAGACTTAAAGTATATTTTTGATAAGCCGGTTTATATGTCAGAATTTACAGTGAAAAATTTTGATGTTGCAATTGAAATTCAGGGAAATAGTGGATATAACAATATCAGTATTTCAGAAATTGCGGTATATTCCAATAAGCAGTCAGATTTACCGGAGGATCCAACACTAGATAATGTAGTTTCCTCTATTAAAGGGCAGACTGTCGGAAAAGAAGTGACGAAATTAGCATTACCAACCGTTCCAGAAGGATTTACGATTGAATCTAATGGTGCTGATTTTGAGCAGATTATTGGAAGCGCTAATGAAGAAGGAAAACTCCCAATCGTACATCCGTTGACAGATAAGACTGTAAACCTTTCCTTTAATGTAAAAGAGACAGCTACAGGAAAGGTTAAAAATACAGGAGACTTAGAGTTTGTTGTTAAAGGAACAAAAACTCAGGAAGAAAATAAGAATACAAAACCTTCTGTAATTCCGGAAATTCAGGAATGGCATTCAGAATCTACAGAAAAAGTATCTGTAGAAAGCTTGAAAAAAGTTACTTATACAGATGACAAATTAAAAGCAGTTGTAGATGAGTTTGTAAAAGATTATGAGGACTTTACAGGAATCAAATTGACTGCAAAGAAAGGTGCTGCTGAGGCGAACGCATTTAACTTTGAACTAAAAGCGCCGGATACTCTTCTTGGAGAAGAAGGATATACAATGGATATTAAAGAAGACCGTATTAATGTTGCTTCTGTAAGTACAACAGGTAATATGTACGGTAGGCAGACAATCCTTCAGATGAACAAAGAAAATGGAAAAGAGTTCAAAGTAGGACAGATGCGTGACTATCCGAGATTTGAAACTCGTGGATTCTTGTTCGATGTTGCGCGTAAAGCTGTTTCATTGGATATGATGAAAGAAGTATCCAGAACAATGCGTTATTATAAGATGAATGACTTACAGATTCATTTGAATGATAACTATATCTGGTTGGAAGATTATGGAAAATACAACACAGAAGATGAAGGGTTTAAAGCATATGAAGCTTTCCGTCTGGAATCCAGTCTGAAAAATGAAAATGGAGAATCTCCGACGGCAAAAGACTATCATATGACAAAAGAAGAGTTTAAAACTTTTATTCAAGAAGAACGAGCAGTCGGAATGAAAATTGTTCCGGAAATTGATGTTCCGGCACATGCGGTATCTTTTACAAAAGTTTGGCCAGACTTAAAAATTGAGAATCAGGTAAGCAGCGGACATTCTTTGATTGACCATTTTGATTTGACAAATCCAAAAGCAGTAGCAAAAATTAAAGAAATTTTTGATGATTACACAAAAGATGAGACATTTGATGATGAGACAACAATACACATTGGTGCTGATGAATTCTTGTATAATGCAAAGTCTTATCGTGAGTTTGTAAATGATATGGTTCCATATGTGAAAAAGACAAATAAAGTTCGTATGTGGGGTGGATTGACTCGTATTAAAGATAATCCGTTAACTACAATTAATAAAGATGCGATTGAAAATGTAGAGATGAATCTTTGGTCAAAAGATTGGGCAGATGGAATCGAAATGTACAATTTAGGATATGATCTAATCAATACGATTGATGATTTCGGTTATATGGTTCCAAATGGAAATAAGACAAGAGCAAACGCTTACGGAGATTTATTAAATGTAAATCGTATTTTTAATGAATTTGAAGCTAATAAAGTAAGAAAAGGTTCTCGATATAAAAGGGTTGCAGCCGTTGATGATCAGATGCTTGGTGCAGCATTTGCACTTTGGAATGATAACATTGATAAGAGAGCTTCCGGATTAAGTGAGTCTGACTTATACTGGCGTTTCTTTGATGCAATGCCATTCTACGCAGAAAAGACTTGGGCAGCAACAGGAAAAGAAAAAGGAAGTGCAGATGCACTTGCAAAATTAGCTGCAGACAAAGGAACAGGACCGAATACAAACCCTTATTATCAGGAAGAGAAAAAGGAAGAAAATTATGAGAGCTATGATTTTGAAAATGGCTTAAAAGATACTTCTGAGAATAAACGTGATCTGAAAGAAGGAAAGAATGCGGAAGTAAAAGACAACGCACTGGTATTAAAAAACGGTGAAAGCTATGTGACATCTCCGATTGATGTACTTGGAAATGGAAATGAAGTATCATTTGATATTAAACTGGAGAAACCAGCAAAACCAGGCGATATTTTATTCGAAGCAGATGCTCCATACGGAACACATGATATTCGTATTATGGAAGATGGAAAATTAGGATTTACAAGAGAATTGTATAGTTACTATTTTGACTATGGACTTCCGGTAGGAAAGAGCGTTAATATTACAATTACGGTTGAGCAGCAAAAAACTAGTTTATATGTAAACGGTGAGTTTGTTGCAGATGCAAAAGGAAAATTCATTCACAATGATATGGTGAAAAAAGATAATATCGCAAATGCTACATTTGCGCTTCCACTGGAAAGAATCGGTTCAAAGACAAATGCTGTTTCAGCAGTGATTGATAATGTTGTTGTCACAGAAAAAGAAAAAGAACCTGAAGTGGATATTTATAATAAGTCAGCATGGACAGGTAGTGCAGAGTCAGAGACACCTACAGAACATGGTGCAGGCAAAGAAGGTGTTATCGGTATGGCATTTGACAGCAATTCAGGCACTCACTGGCACTCTGACTGGTCACAGACAACAACAGATAAAGTTCCGACATCAGCAGGAGTAGTTGGAACAGGTAAAGGTGCAGATGGAAGTATCTGGGCAGAAGTCAAATTTGACAAAGGATATGAAATTAATCAAGTATTATTTACACCACGTCAAGATACAAACAGTGGTCTTGTGACAAAAGTAACACGTTACATTCAGAATGAAAAAGATGGTCAGTGGAAAGAGGTCGTAAAAGACAAAACATTTGCAGCTGACAAATCAGAGAAAGCATTTACATTTGAAAAACAGATGGTATATGGATTCAAGTTTGTTGCAACACAGTCCAGTGACGGATGGGTGACAGTATCTGAATTTGATATTGCAAACCAGCCGGTTGTGGATAAGACTTATACAGTATATGTAAGTGCTGAAAAAGGTGGAAAAGTAAGCGGCGGTAAAGATGTGTCGGCGGGAGAATCTGTGACAGTCACAGCGATGCCGGATAAAGGGTATGTATTTGAGGGATGGTATCGTCCAAACGGCGAAAAAGTATCTGAAAAAGCAGAGTATACGTTCAAGGTGAATGGAAATACAGCTTTGATTGCGAAGTTTGAAAAGACTGGAGAGACAGAAGACAAAAACATCACAGATGTGGCAAAACTAGATGATATTACCGTTGTACAGGGAACTGCATTTGAAGATTTGGATCTGCCGGAAAAAGTATCTGTCACATATGGAAAGAATGAGACAGCAGAAGTGGATGTGACATGGGAGAAAGGAACTTACAACGCAGGGGAATGTAAGACATATGTCTTGGAAGGCACTTTAACTCTTCCGGAAGGAATTGCGAATCCGGATGGATTGAAAGCGATAGTCAAAGTTACAGTGGAAGAAAAAGAGACACCGGTTAAGAAGTATACGGTCTCTGTAAATGTAAAAGATAGTGAAAAAGCGATGGGAACTGTCTCTATGGACAAAGAAGATGGTGTCTATGAAGATGGCATGAATGCGACTGTGACAGCGACACCAAATGAAGGATATGAGTTTGTAAACTGGACAGATACAGACGGAAAAGAAGTAAGTAGTTCCAATCCATATACATTTGCAGTGACAGCAAACACAACACTGACAGCAAACTTTAAGAAGATGGATGTGAAACCGGAAGCTCCGACAGCACAGGATATTTTAGATGCTTTGATTGCAGATAAAAAAGTTCCATCTAAAGTTGCAAAAAACGAGACAGAGTTTGTACTTCCAAAAGTTCCGGAAGACTATACAATTCAGATTGCGAAAGTCAATCCAGAAGGTATTATTTCATTAGATGGAACAGTGACAACGCCGAAGAAGGATACAGATGTTATAGTGACAATCTCTGTGACAGATTTGCAAGGAAAAACTGCAAGCGCTGACTTCACTGTAAAGGTGGAAGGAAAGAACGAGATTGTTAAAGAAGATCTGAAGGACCCGACAAACGAGAATGCAAATAAGAAGGATCCGAATAAAGATAAAAAACCAGTGAAAACCGGGGATGCAACGGCAGCGGCAGGCTGGATGCTTGCGATGACAGCAGCAGGTGCAGTGGTACTTGTGAGAAAAAGAAACTCATAAAAGAGATAAGCCTCTCATACAATAAAGTATGGGAGGCTTGTTTGTATGAAACGGAAAATTAAAAAAATATGTGCGGTGTTTGTGATTATTGTATTGTTGCCATATATTATTACCATATTTATGAATGGGAAAAGCATAGAGGCAAATCAAGACGGAAAAAATGGTTATATTAAAGTAAAAACGAAGTCGGGAACAAAAGAAGTTCCATTGAAAGAGTATTGTATTGGAACATTGGCAAAAGAGATTTCGGTTGATTTTGAAGAGGAGGCATTAAAGGCACAGGCTGTCATTGTTCGGACAACCATCTATAAAAAGATTGAGGAAGAGGGCAATAAAGCGGTTATGACGGAGCGCTTTTTTACGAAATCTGATATGAAAAATCAATGGGGCAGAAGCACATTTCAAAAAAATTATAAAAAATTGGAGCGTGTGTGGAATGAGACCGATGGACAAGTTGTGATGTACAATGGTCAACTAGCAATGGTACCGTTCCATCAGTTAAGCAATGGAAAAACTCGAATTGGCAAAGAAGTGCTTGGCACGGACGAGTATCCGTACCTGCAGATGAAGGAGTGTCCGAAGGATGTGGAAGCAGATGGGCAGATGGAAAGCAAACTCATCAAAGTTGCAGGAGCACAAATTACTTCTCAGGACAGCGCCGGATATGTGACAGGAGTAAAAGTGGGTGAGGAGACTTTGAACGGAGAAACCTTTCGAGATACATATGGATTGTTGTCAAGCTTGTT
>OGDJ01001024.1_pt1 | contig 11974 bp, 7 predicted proteins | sample 1570401 | NCBI WGS metagenome assembly OGDJ01 (sample SAMEA2582185, study PRJEB24529) | metagenome | biome: Human gut stool | place: China | collected 2011
ACGTTATACACTCGTAAATTAAGTTGGCATGTTTTGACCCCAACATCATTTTAATAAGAGTATAACTCAGCCAATATAAAAAGTATTATCATTATATTGTAAAAACCATGTAAAATATTCTGCAGAACAAAACAATTTCCAAAATAATCCGTACTCACTTGAATAAATATCAATTCAATGATACACTGAATCGATAAAACCATTTTGATTGCAGGATAATTCCAAGATTTTCAATATAAAGCCACATGGGAGGTCACAATATGCTTCGTGAAGGAGATTTAAACGAAATATCAGATGGAAGATTATACACATTAAACGATCTTGTACGCGCAGACTGTCAGGACTGCACAGGTTGTTCGGCGTGCTGCCACGGTATGGGCAATTCCATTGTCCTCACACCTTATGATGTATGTCTGCTCACCAACAACCTCTCATGCAGCTTCGAACAGCTCATAACCGGCCGTGTCGAATTAAGTGTAATCGACGGACTTATTCTTCCAAGCCTTAAGATGACCGGTGACATGGAGCAATGCTCATTTCTTGATGAGAACGGCAGGTGCAGCATACACTCCTTCAGACCGGGAATATGCAGGCTGTTCCCACTCGGACGCATATACGATGAAAATGGCTTCAAATATTTTCTACAGACAGGTGAGTGCCTTAACAACCACCGCACAAAAATCAAGGTAGAAAAGTGGCTGGACACTCCCGATATAGAGAAGAATGAAAGGTTTATATGGGAATGGCATGAGCTTTTGAAAAAGCTGCGAAACGCAACAAAGGCTGACCCGGATTACGAATCAGCCAAGAAGCGCAACATAATGCTGCTTCAGATATTTTATTTTACACCATACAGTATTGAAGCTTTCTATTCGCAGATAGAGGAGCGCATGGCACTTATCTAATCAGAAATTTTTTCCATGAAGTAAAGCCTTGAGGCAAAATCAGGGAAATGCCTTACCTCCTCAGAAAAACCCGTGGCGGCAAAGGCCTGCTTCAGCCTGACACCACAATTCATCAGCATGCTTCCGCTCAGCTCATACTTTTCCGTCTCCCCCGGCATGGTTACGAATTTTGCGACCATGCCATGAAGAAGTGAGCCCTGTCTTATATGAATCGGTGCGACCGTATTTATCAAATCTCCGAATTCTTTTACATTATGCTTTAACGGTCTGTTATAAAAGCTATAGACAGCCTCAGGGTCAAGTCCCACAGCATAGTATTCTTCATTCTGTGTGTTCGCACGGACAAGCTCCTGCATTATCAGCCCTGCCGCCCTGCCTGCCTCCTCATCCACAACCGTCCACTGATGAATATTACCGGTGCGCTGGCGATAGAAGCTGCCAAACTGCATAGTGTGTCTCCATTTTTTGTAAATATCTATCTGTGTCTTTATCTCGCTCCTTTCAGCCCTGCTCATATCCACAAGATTACACTCGTAACCGCATATTCCAAAAGCCGCCACGTTAAAGCGTGTTGACAGCGGTGTAACGCGGAGCGTCTGATGATTCGGACATGCTGAGACATGAGCCGAAACAGTTGACATTGGATAGCCGTAGCTCAGCCCCTCCTGTATATAGGCTCTGCTCACCGCATCCGTGTTATCGCTCGCCCATATCTGTGGGAAATAGCATAATATACCAAGGTCAAAGCGGTTGCCCCCGGCTGCACAGCCTTCAAAAAGTATGTGCGGAAAACGCTCAGTCAACGTCCTCATAATCCTGCCGAGTGCCATCACATAGCGGTGCGCTGTCTCGCCCTGTGGTCTTCCCTGCGCCTTGAGATATTTAGAGTAATAATCGGAAAAAATCCTGTTCATATCCCATTTTACATAAGCAATATTCGCCGATGAAAACACCTTGGTCATACTGTCAATTATATATTCCGTAACCTCAGGATTACACAGGTCAAGTATTCTCTGATTGCGTCCTTCTGAGTGCGCACAGCCCGGAATATCCATCGCCCAGTCCGGGTGCAGCCTGTACAGGTCGCTGTTTACATTGAGCATCTCCGGCTCAACCCATATTCCGAATGACATTCCGAGTGCATTTATCTTGTCACATATACCCTTAAGCCCATTCGGAAGCTTCTTCTTATTCACATACCAGTCTCCAAGTGAGCTGCTGTCATCGTCCCTGTTTCCAAACCAGCCATCATCCATGACAAAAAGCTCAATGCCCACATCATGTCCCGCCTTTGCAAGCTCATATAGCTTTCTCTCGCTTATATCAAAATATGCTGCCTCCCAACTGTTAAGCAGCACAGGGCGTTCCTTATACTGCCACTGTCCTCGCACTATATGCTTTCTCACGAAGTCATGCATATTCCTGCTCATGGCATTGAAGCCCTTGTCCGAATAGGTCATTACCGCCTCCGGCGCTTCAAAGGTCTCCCCTGCGTCCAATATATAAGAAAATGACTGAGGATTTATACCGGCCACTATGCGCGTGCTGTCACACATGCCAGCCTCCACAGCCTCATAGTGATTCCCGCTGTAGATGAGATTAAGCCCGATACAGCTTCCCTGATCCTGCGTGGTATCCTTCTTGGATATCATCACAAACGGATTGGCTCTGCTCGAAGATGTCCCGGTATAGGAGGAGTTGACATGCTTTCCTGCCGTGACAACTGTATCATGCCTTTCCATCTCCCGCGCCCACGCTCCGTTAAAGGTCGTGAATACATACCCTGCTCCGTCAATGTCCATCAGCATGCTCATAACACGTCTGATATCAACCCTCACATCGCTGTCATTTATGAGCCGGCAGCTTCTTCCTATCACGTCACAATTCTCATATACATAATAGTACAGCTCCAATGTAAGCCCATAATTCTTATCCTTTAACACCAGCTTAAGCTGTGACACCTCAGCCTCACTTCCGTATGAGCACGGCAGAGTTGTAAGCTCATCCCTGCCGTTCTTTATCTCGAAGCTGTCATACAGAAAATCTGAGGTAAACGAACCATCAGCATGCACAATCTCCAGGAACGGCTCTCTTATATCACCTTTTCCGTAGGATGACATCTCAAGTCTCGCCGCCTCAAGCGAAAATGACACATTTTCATCTGAATAGCTCACAGTATTTCCGACAGGTGTTGTCTGTTTGTGTGAGAGCGCCTCACCATGTCCTGCAATGGCTATCTTTTTTCCATAGTATAAATGCTCAAGCTGTCCTGTAAGCAGCACCATAAAAGCGTAGGTTGTGTTTCTTGTATCAAGAGTAAATAAGCCTTTATTTTCTGATATCATACTTATCCCTTCGTCTTAGTCTCACGGTTGAATGCCAGCTCCCTGGAAATCTCCTCAAGCTTCGCGTCGGTGAGTTTATATTTATTAACAAATATAATGAGTGCGGCGCACAGACCGAATATCGGAATCATCGCCATGGTTGTCCTTAACACCATTCTTGAACTATCTGAGAGTGCGGCTGCCGCAGCTGCCTCTGTGGTATCCTTGCTTATCTTTCCTACCGAAATACATATACTTGCAGCAAGTACCGCAACTCCGCTCGCAAGCTTTACTACAAATGTCTGCATTGAAAAGATAATGCTCTCATCCCTGCGGCTGTTTTTGAGTTCTCCATAGTCAACCGTATTTGCAAGAAACACTGTGGTGAGCACAGTCAGCATGCCAAATGCGGCAAATATGAAAAAGCCCGGTACAAGGAGCACATACACGCTCGACACCCCAATGCACATCATCACAAACAACGCGAGATAACCCGTTATCGCCATCGCGAAGCTGACATAGAATACCTTGATTGAACTCATAAATTTTCTGAGCAGAGGGTAGAACAGCATCATTGAGATTATCTGCACAGCGCCTCCGACTGTGTTAAAGAGCACATAATTGGCATTCCAGTCTGAACCACCTATGTCATACTTGAAGAAATATATCAACAGATTGGATGTGATGTACAATGAGCAGTTGATAAGCACGATTGTCACAACCACAGTAACCGCCTGGTCATTGGAAAAGAGAGCCTTGAACATCTGGCTGACTGTCGGTGACTGCATATTCACCGTGGATTTTTCCTTAATGCAGATACAGGTAATGGTGATAAATACGATAAAAAGTATGGCAACTATAAGTGTAAACCACTTAAAGCCGTCCCTCTCAATAAGCTTGCCTGCCTCAAGCCCGGCAAGCTTTACTGCATCGGAAGCTTCTGCGGCATTTCCCGCATCGACAAGCACTGCCCTATCGGAATTTCCGATTCTGCCAAGCATAGGTACACATATCATCGTTATAACCGTGATTATCGCTGAGCCAACCCCTGCACATGAGCGCGCAAGTGTTGAAAGGTTCTCTCTCTCCTTGCCGCCCTCTGTAAAAGCCGGAATCATTGACCAGAATGGAATATCCATCATCGTATATGTTATTCCCCATGTGATATAAAGCACTGCCGCATAAGCGACCAGTCCCCCACCCGTGACCGATTTAGGCACTGCAAACATGAAAAACAGGACAACGGCATTTAATACCGTTCCTATAAGCAGCCATGGTCTGAACTTACCCCACTTAGTCTGTGTCTTTGCAACGATAACTCCCATTATCGGGTCATTGAATGCATCGAATATTCGAGCCGCCATGAGTATGACACCCATAACCCATGAGCTCACGCCTAGTAAATCCTGATAATAATACAGAATATAGCTTGCAGAAAGCATATACACCATATCCTTTCCTACAGCTCCAAGCCCGTAGGACGCTTTTTCCTTTGCTGAAAGCTTCATAGTACATCTCCTTTTCAATGTGTTATTTAATCAGGTAATTGCGAAACTCAGTGTGTCACAACCAGACGTTGTGAAATTTTGCTAGTACCCTTCCGGACACGTTCGCACTCCTTGAAATCCGTAGCGGTACATAAGCGGCTAAAATACAGCCGCTAAGAACCGACGGCATTCAAAAGGTCCGGCAGTGTACTAGTAAAATTACACAACTGTCTACTGGCGAGAATACGTTTCGCAATTACCTCATTATTTCTTTCCTCTCATTGCAAGTTCGACCACCTTGTAGGCGCCATCGTAAATTCCCATCTGCTTGTTTCTCACGATGTTACCGCACATGTCGGCAAGGAGGTTGTCATCGTTTATGAAAAGCTCCACCATCTGAAGGGTGTGTGCTGTGTCCTGACACTCAAGGGTTCCGTCACCTATCTCCGCGGAATGGATTGCGCCCCAGCGCTCATGTCCGCCGACTCTCTTTATGAAGAGCTTGGGCACCGGATAGAAGGCAAGCTCACTTGGCTTTGTGACAAGGACATCGCAGCTTCGCAGTAACAGGTTGGTGCAGTAGACCGCCTCAAAAATATTGGAGTGATAGAAGCCGTGGATTCCTCTTACTTCGCCTTCAAGTGCCTGTGCCGCAAACCTCTTTGTCTCATCCCAATCGTCAAAGTGCTCATGGGCTATGTGTCCAAGCTGTGGTATTTCCGTCACAAGCTGTTCCCACACATTCTTGTAATCGCCTACGTTCACATAGAGTGCCGCTTTTCCTGCCTTGATTGCCGGAAGAAGCTTCTTTATTATCGCTGCGAATATCTCCTTCTGTGCGCCTGCTCCGCCGATGGTGAGCAGAAAGCGCATCGGCTGTCCGCCCTTTTTTCTGGCAGCTCTGGCAGCACAGTCTGCCTCAATATTGGACACAAGCTCATGGTCAATATAATGTCCGGTATACACGAGGCTGTCGGCAGGCATTGGCTTTAGTACCTTCCTGCCATCCATGCCGTTCAATATCCTGTAGCCCAGGTAGGAGTTGTGTGTCTGTATCGTGTGTATGCTTCCCTCCGAAAGATGAAGAGCCATAGGCCAGTTATCCGGAATAGCGTTCACAACATGCTTCATCCCGGCATGAACCGCAGCCTGTGCCGGCCACACATGCGTGCCTACAACCGGTATGTCCTTCGGAACCTTTCTGTAAACAGGTGCCATAAGCTCTGCATTCTTCTGGTCGCAGGCATTGTAGGAGAGCTTTCTGAAGCCCTCATAGTTCACCGGCTCCCACACAAGCTTGTTAAAAAGTCTGCTTTTCTGTGATATTCTTGAACCTAATGAGTACAAATCATTCTGCGCGCTGATTACCTTCGTGCAGGTTGTATCAGGAAAAGAGTTTAAATCCATCCAGTACGGCGTATACCCCATGCTGTGTGCCGCTGAGGCTATCGCCATGGATATTCTGTAATGTCCGAAGCCCATCCTTATGTTTCCGACAATCAGTCCCTTCTCCATGTCAAAATCCGGCTTTTCGGTCTGTACGCCTTTATTTTTCTCAGGCTTTGCAACCACTATGTCCTTCACGCCGAGAATATCTCCTATGTGCTTGTTGTCTCTTATCATAAGCTCATAGTCAACATTGCTGTCATCCCCGAATTTCTTTACATAGCCCTTCTTACCGCGGACGGCTTTCTTATACGTCGCCCTGCTCATCTTATTACCAAAAATAACCTTCGACTTATCCATGCCGCATCTCCTTCTCTATATTCTTAGCTAATTGCAAAACATAAATTTGTCAATACACAACGTCCGGATTTTGCAAACTTCGTTTCGCAATTACCTGATTTTTATCCCGTTACATATAATGTCCACCACCTCAGCCAGCGCATCACTGTAGCTTATATGATTCTTTACAAGTACATCCCTCTTAAAAAACTGCTCAAGCGCCGCCTCGAACATCACCTTCACGATCACGGTGTCTATCTTCCTCACCACGCCTTCATCCATGCCCCGCTTCAGAAGCTCTATGGTCATATCCCACCCGCTCTCTAAGCGTTCTTCAACTCTGGTATAGATTCTTGGATACTTATCCTTCAGTATATACAGCTGGGCAAAATCTATATCCTTATATCCCTCCGGCAAAACCCCAAGAATTGCCTGAAGCTTTTCCATTGTCGTAAGTCCGGCATTTTTCATCACCCGCTCCTCGCTCTCCTTAATTGAGTCGAAGCAGTAATCAACCATACAAAAGACCAGCTCCTGCTTATCAGAAAACACTGCATATATGGTCTTTTTGCTCATGCCCGCTTCCCTGGCGACATCATCCATTGTAAATTTCATGCCTTTTTTGTTAAAAACCGTTATTGTGGCATTAAGTATCTCATTCTTTATATTTGTCTGTGCCATATCGTATAATCCCCATTTCCCGGCGGCTTTTCATTAAAAAATTCATTGTAAATACAGTTAACGCAATTTATTTCCGCCCATAAACAAACTGCCGGCTTTCTCCATTTGCCACGCCACACCCGGAAACTATTTTTGTTGTTTCAGTTTCCTAAATTGTAGCATATTATCCATGTCACGGCAAGAAACTCATTTTACAATTTTAGTTTCCTGTTTTTATGCACTTTTCACAAATTTATCCGCTTTATTAATTTTTTATTGGATGTTTTTAGCATTTATCCTCACCTTCAGTGCTTTATATGATATACCATCTCGAACTTTCTTAAAAATAATGGTTAAATAATGCAAGTCATAATCAAACCGCAAAAAAGAGCATGCCGACCGGCACGCTCTTTTTTAATGTCAGATATTTAATTTACCTGCACAACATTATATTTGTCTTCAAACTCATGTATAGGAATAGGCTTCGAGAAATAATACCCCTGAAATACACGGCAGCCCATATCTGTAAGCATGTCCACCTGCTCTCTTGTCTCGACTCCCTCTGTGATTACGGTCATATTCATTCTGTTGGAGAGTCTTATAATCTCTTCAAGAATATCCCTGCTTCTGACAGCATTCTCAGTTTCGCGCAGGAATTCGCGGTCAATCTTAAGCACATCACTGCATATATCCTTCAGCATATTAAGTGATGAATATCCGCTTCCGAAATCATCTATCTCAATAATAAATCCCGCATCATGCAGCTTGCGTATAACCTCCATATTGTCATTCTCATTGACAACAGCCGTCTCCGTAAGCTCGAGACGGAGATTTTTTATGTCGACCTTATATTTTTCCACAAGACCCATGATAACTTCATATACATCCAGATAGAAAAAATCCTTTGCGGAAATATTTATGGAAATATGCAGATCAGAGCGCCCCAGCTCCGTCCAGCGTCTTAAGGTCTTAACGGCCTCCTCCCATACATACTCGTCAAGCCTGTGTATCAGGCCGCATCTCTCGTAACAGTCCACGAACGAGCCCGGAGACATAAGCCCGCTCTTAGGATGTGCCCATCTGACAAGAGCCTCCGCACCATGGCACAATCCATCCGCATCTGTCTGTGGCTGTAGATAAACACAGAACTCATTATTCTCAAGCGCACGGTCGAACTCGGCAATAAGCTTCTTCTGCTCCAGCTCCTTCTCAAGAATCGCCTCATCATAGTAAGCAACAGCCATCTGATAATTGCCCTTCATGCACTTAATAGCCATGTTTGCCTTGTCACACATATTGCCTACCGGTTCATTTCTGTCCTTTATGTCATATACGCCTATATATATGAACATCTGGTAATATCCTGTAGAGAATTCCTTCTTCATCTCTACAATATTATCTATAAACTGTGACTCATCAAAATGCTCCTTCGGCATACATAATGCGAATCTGTCACCGCCTATTCTTCCGGCCACCGACCCCGGTCCCGCAAAGCGTGTAATAAGCTCTGCTTCCTTTATAAGAACCCTGTCGCCTACCTCGTCACCATATATGTCATTTATCATCTTGAAATCTTTAACATCCGAACATACCATGATATATTCCGTATCAGGATTGTTCTTCAGCATTTTTCCCGCCCTATTTATAAAGCCATCCCTGTTAAGCACACCTGTGAGCATATCATAGTCTGCCCTATAGGCAAGATGCTTCGTCTTGCTGTGTATTTCCGATATGAACCTGCTGCAGTAAAAAATCAGCGCAGCTATCGAAAATAAAGCGTTTGCCATAAAAATTCCAAGAACATATTTCTCCTCTATATACGGAACCAGATTACATTCTCCGCCAATAAATGCCGTTGATGTCACAACAAGCAGATCTATAACCGCAATACAATGGGGCACATACGTCTTCTGTGTCTGATTGTCAAGGTAAAAGAAATAGTACACTATAGGAACCAGCATCATTCCATATAGTATATATCCATATCCCCAGCCAAGCACAAGCTGACCCAGCACAGCATCGAGAAGAATCTCAATGACAAACATAATGATCCATCTTCTTGTATGTCTGGAATAGCATATTCCAAACGCTCCGATCAGATAGAATACCGCAGCAGCAGCACTCTCATACAGCATGATATTTATCTCCAGCTTCATAAAGCATAGCGCCATCACCGCATGCAGCACAGCACATGCCAGGTAAAGAATCCTGCATTCCCTTTGTATATCTGTTACACCTACATATCTGTAAGCATCTTCTTTTACGTCACTTCTATTACCAGACGTCATTCTTTCATCCTCCGCACCCTCTAGGCAGGTTAAAATTATTATATTCAAAATATCTATATATTAAACTTATATCCACATTTCGGGCATTCTTTCATATTTTTATACACATAGCCGCATCTGAAGCAGCATATTACATCATGGCTCTCCTTAGCCAGATACTTCTCCTTTCTCGAAAACGGTTTTTGTTTCAGATATATGACAAAATCATTCAAGGTCATGGCGTATGCTTCAAGCTCATCCTTAGCAATCACACTTGAAAGCCGGATTTTTGAACCATCGTCAAGATATACTATCACATACCTGCCCATAAATCCAGTGTATGACCCAATTCTTTCAATATTTTCTGCCATTATATGTCCATACGTGTAAAAATTACCATAATATATGGCATCCGGTGTTATAAACATACCCCGTTTTCCATTCTGTTTTCCAGTCGTATCCTCCATAATAACAGGATATTCATACTTTCCAAGACCAGGTGCATATGAATCCACTGCGCATTCAAGATGGTCTTTAACATGTGTATCCGCCCTTCCTTCAAGTATCTCCATTGCCGGATAAAAATATAACGCATGATTCTCAGACACACCATTTTCGCATAGACTCTTTTTAATGCGCTTTACAAGAAGCTCTGCCTCCTCGTTTCTGATTTTCCATAATCTTCCGGCTACACTGTCAAGTGCTGCTGCCTTAATCTCCGGCAGGAACTCTTCTTCCTCTATCATACTATAAAGCTTCTCAAGCTCTTCACCATTATAGTCAAGGTATCCCTTGCAGGCTTCATCTATACGTCTCCTGTCAAGCGCTGCTATGTCCTCCTGCAATTTACCGGCATATTCCATCTGCACAGTCTTGTCAAAATGACCTGCCTTTACCTTATCAAGCAAATCAACAATATCTTTTCTTGTGGCATTTCCTGTTTTCTCCAGAAGCTCATCAAGCTTCCTTCTCTGAGCCGGAGCACTTTCAGCCTCCTCTCTCATGGTGTACCCTGCCTTTCCATCAGAAGCCGTCACTGCACCCGGAGCACTTATACGTTCGGCATTCCTATATGGCTCTTTGTCGGAATTCTCCTCCGATGCTTTCCCATAGCCCTTACGTCTGAACCATTTAACTATGCTGAATGACTTAAATAACACAGCCAGCCTTCGTATCCTTAATTTACGTCTGCTTGACTTTATTGCGTCTTTGCACCGTACATGTGAAGCATCCTTCCTGTATGTATGAAGCTCCCCGGTTCCGTCTATATCTGTCATTACAACAGCTTTCTCATGTACAATGTCAAAAACATCCTCTTTGTCCGGATTGCCGGAAACCTTATCTGATATCTGTTCATTCTCATCATCGAATTTTCTTACACCGTTAAGACTTCTGCGGTCATCGCTTATTCCCTTATCGATTCCGTTAAGGTCACTTCTGTCATCCTTTATCCCCTTGTCGATTCCGTTAAGGCTCCTTCTGTCATCCTTTATTCCCTTGTCGATTCCGTTCAGGCTTCTCCGCTCATCGCTTATTCCCTTGTCGATTCCGTTAAGTGACTGTCTGGTTGTTGTTCTGCCTTCATCATTGACGCGGTCAACGTATTTGTTGAAATCACCGTTGACCTCCCGTGTTCCCAGCCTTCCAAGCATCTCCATGTAGTCATTCCCGGCGGTCTTATCGCCATCAAAATCCAGATAATAAACCTCCTCATCCTCAAGCCCTGCTTCCGGAAGTGGGGTGTAGAATATGACACATGATGGACAGAAGAAGGCGCGCGCAAGCTGTACACGTCCCTCCACTGTGTCGATAACAGGCTTTTCCCTGCCGGAAAAGGATGCCATGTACAGCTTCTCACCGCAGTGAGGGCAGGCATAGCCTACCTTGTAAAAGTTATGTCCTATTCTTCCTTTTCTGCGCTGTGCCATCGGCAGCTTCTCGAATATGAAGCTCTGGTTATCAAGCTTCCAGGTTGTGCTGTGCCACAGACCTGTCTCCTCCTCTATATCCTCCTCAGACTCAGGCTGTCTGTGTTCGCTCTCAATCGCAAGCTGGATTACATCCTCATACGTGATTCTTGTTCCATCTTTATACCAGAAGCAGTGCTGTTCAGTATAGTCGGCTGACACACCATAGGCACCGAACACCGCACCAAAAAGCGTGTTTATCTTCTTATAATCTTTCTCAACCGTTATACCTTTAAGTGCTCCCCACTTTCCGAATGCATAGAGCACAAGGTTAAAAATATTTATAAGACCAGAGCCTTCCTTTATAGGCTCCGGCACCTTCCGGCTGAGCTTATCATCCGAAAGATTGGTAGTCACCCTTCTTGTATCATAATTGAATATAACCGAGCGCTCCTTTCCTGGAAGTATCAGAAAATTACCAGAAATGACAAAATTTCCATTCCACTCAACGGGAACAGAAAGCGTCTTTATCAATTTATTAAAAACAAGGTGCAGCTCTGCCGTGCTCTTTAGTACAATCATTATCTGCCTGCCCTTCCTTCAACCCTTAATATATACAATCTGCCGTAATCCTTAAAATACTATAATATGATGTTGGGGTCAAAACATGTGCTATAAACTTAGCATGTATAACGTATT
>OGDJ01001032.1_pt1 | contig 11869 bp, 10 predicted proteins | sample 1570401 | NCBI WGS metagenome assembly OGDJ01 (sample SAMEA2582185, study PRJEB24529) | metagenome | biome: Human gut stool | place: China | collected 2011
TACTTGCTCTTTATTCTTTGAACGAAAGTTATTCTTGAATTTTATACCTCTAACTTCTCTACGTAATTTACGCAACTCTTTAAGTTTTCAATATTGTATTTATCTTATAGTTCTACTCCTGACTCATTATCAGCTATAAACTTAGCTTTCATATTTTTTCTGAAGTTTCTTAATTTCTCTTTTAGTTCTGGAGATTTTAATGAAAGCATTTGAACAGCTAACATTCCTGCGTTGTATGAGTTATTTACTCCAACAGTTGCAACTGGAATTGATTTAGGCATCTGTACTATTGATAATAATGCGTCCATTCCGTTGAAAGCTGCCTCAATAGGTACTCCTATTACTGGCAGTGTAGTTTTTGAAGCTATAACTCCAGGTAAATGAGCTGCAAGCCCAGCTCCAGCTATAATTACATCATAACCTTCTACCTCTAATTTTTCTAATGTTTCTTCTAATTTTTCAGGTACTCTATGAGCTGAAAGTACATGAGCTGAATACTCTATTCCAAACTCTTTTAAGCAGTTAGCTGCTCCTCTCATCTTCTCTGTATCTGATTTACTTCCGAAAATAATAGCTACTTTCATTTGTCCTCCTAAATTATTTGAAATATTTTACTCCATTTTCAAATATTTTTTGCTCTTTATTTCCAATTATATTTTTAAATACATTGTTTCCATATCTTTCTGTATGTCCCATCTTACCAAATACTCTTCCATCTGGAGAAGTAATTCCTTCAATAGCAAAGCTTGAACCATTAGGGTTAAATCTAAACTCATTAGTTGGTTCTCCCTCTAAGTTGACATATTGAGTTGCCACTTGTCCATTTTCAAATAGCTTTTTAATTACCTCATCACTAGCAAAGAATCTTCCCTCTCCATGTGACACAGCTATTTCAAACTCTGAGCCTGTTTCTATTCCAGCAAGCCAAGGTGACTTATTAGAAGTTACTTTAGTTTTTACCATTTGAGATATATGTCTACCAATTTTATTGAATGTAAGAGTTGGTGAATCTTCAGTAATCTTTCCTATCTCTCCATAAGGAAGTAACCCAGATTTGATAAGAGCTTGGAATCCATTACAAATTCCTAATATAAGTCCATCTCTCTCTAAGAACTTATGGATAGCTTCTGCTACTTTAGGGTTAGTAAGTACTGTTGCTATAAATTTACCAGAACCATCGGGATCGTCTCCAGCACTGAATCCTCCTGGGAACATTAGGATTTGAGAGTTATTTATCTCTTTTACCATCTTTTCTATTGAGTCATTGATATACTCTTGAGTTAGGTTTCTAAATACTAATATATTTGATTCTGCCCCAGCTTTTTCAAATACTCTAGCCGAATCATATTCACAGTTTGTTCCTGGGAAAGCTGGTACTAATACTCTTGGTTTAGCTATCTTATTTTTACATACTACTATATTTTTAGTAGTATAAGGAGTCCAGATATATTTTTCAACTTTTTCTACTGTTTTATGAGGGAATACTGGGAATAGTTTATCTAACCATACCTTCTCTCCAGCAGTCATATCTATCTCAATATCTCCTACTACTACTTTGTATTCAGAGATTGTTTCTCCTAATAATTCTACATTTTTACCAGTAAGTTCTACATTTGACTCCACTATAAATGTTCCATATCCTAACTTGAATAACTCATCTCCAAGATTAGATATCTTAGCTCCTATTCTATTTCCAAATGTCATCTTACTTACTGCTTCAGCTATACCACCAGTTTTTAATGTCATAGCTGATACTATATTTCCATTAACTATATTTTCATGTACATATTCAAAGTTTTCTTTTAACTCTTCCACATTAGGCATATAGTTTTCTAACATATGGTGTTTTACTAAGTAGATTTTATTTCCAGCCTTTTTAAACTCTGGAGATATTACTACACTAGCTTTTACTGGAGATACAGCAAAAGATATTAGTGTAGGTGGAACGTGAATATCATTAAATGTTCCACTCATAGAGTCCTTTCCTCCAATAGCTGGTATTTCAAAAGCTCTTTGCATCTCTATTGTTCCTAATAGAGCTGAGAAAGGTTTACCCCAATTTTTAGGATTTTGTCCAAGTTTTTGGAAGTATTCTTGGAATGAAAGTCTTACTCTCTTATAATCTACTCCCACACTTACTAATTTTGCTAATGATTCAACTACTGCATAAGCTCCACCATGGAATTGTGACCAAGATGATAATACTGGGTTATATCCCCAAGTGATAGCAGAAGCTGTATCTGTTTCCCCTTTAAGTAATGGTAATTTTTGTACACTTACATCTGTTGGAGTCATTTGATATTTTCCACCAAATGGCATAAGTACAGTAGTAGCTCCTATTGTAGAGTCAAATATCTCCATAAGTCCCTTTTGAGAAGCTACATTTAAAGATGATAACATATTATGCCATTTAGCTTCCAAATTCTCTCCTTCGTAAGCTACTTTTGTAAGAGGGCTCTCTTCATAAGAGATATTCTCTACTTCTACCTCTATCTCTTGAGTAACTCCATTAGTATCTAAAAACTCTCTTGAGATATCTACTATCTTCTTACCTTTCCAATTTAGCACAAGTCTATTTGTGTCAGTAACCACTGCTACAACTGTTGCTAATAAGTTCTCTCTATTTGCTAATTCTATAAATTTATCTCTATCTTTAGCCTCTATTACTACTGCCATTCTCTCTTGTGATTCAGAGATAGCTAGCTCTGTTCCACTAAGTCCTAAATATTTAGTAGGAACTACATCTAAGTTGATATCTAGTCCAGGAGCTAACTCTCCTATTGCTACTGATACCCCTCCAGCTCCAAAGTCATTACATTTTTTAACAAGTCTTGTAACCTCTGGATTTCTAAATAATCTTTGAATTTTTCTTTCCTCTGGAGCATTTCCTTTTTGTACCTCTGCTCCACAAAGTCTTAATGAATCATCTGTATGCTCTTTAGAAGAACCAGTTGCTCCTCCACAACCATCTCTTCCTGTTTTTCCTCCAAGTAATACAACTATATCTCCTTTAGAAGCATTCTCTCTTCTTACCCAATCAGCTGGCACAGCTCCAACTACTGCTCCTACTTCCATTCTCTTAGCTTTATATCCATCGTGATAGATTTCAGCTACATGCCCAGTAGTAAGTCCTATTTGATTTCCATAAGATGAGTATCCTGCTGCTGCTCCTGTTGTTATTTTCTTTTGAGGTAATTTTCCTTGTAAAGTATCCTCTAATTTTTCTAATGGGTTACCAGAACCTGTTACCCTAATAGCTTGATATACATAAGACCTTCCTGATAATGGGTCTCTTATTGCTCCTCCTAAACAAGTAGAAGCTCCTCCAAATGGCTCTATCTCAGTAGGGTGGTTATGAGTTTCGTTTTTAAACATAAGTAACCACTTTTCTATTTTCCCATCTACATCTACATCTATATATACTGAGCAAGCATTTATCTCATCAGATACCTCTAAGTCATCTAGCTTACCAGTTTTTCTCATCTCTTTTCCACAGATTGTTGCCATATCCATTAGAGATATATATTTTTTCTCAATTCTTTCTTGATGTACAAAGTTTCTTGCTCCTAAATAGTTTTCAAAAGCTTTTTGTAATGTTTCTCCAAAAGCTGATTTTGGGAAAACAATATTTTTTATTCTAGTTTCAAATGTTGTATGTCTACAATGGTCAGACCAATAAGTGTCTAATACTTTTATCTCTGTTTCAGTTGGATCTCTTTTTTCCGTATCTCTAAAATACTCTTGTACAAAGGCTATATCAGCAAATGTCATAGCTAGCCCAAGCTCTTTTCTAAATTTCTCTAACTCCTCAGCTCCATATGTAATAAATCCTTCAAACACTGGAACTTCTTGAGCTAATTCTCCTTCTTCTATCTCTAATTTCTCAAGAGTTTTCTCTCTCATCTCCACAGGGTTGATATAGTAATTTTTTACTTTGTTTAGCTCCTCTTCCGATATATCTCCCTCTAAGATTATAACTTTTCCACTTGTTACTACTACATTTTGATTTTTATCAGATATTAGATTTAAACATTGCATAGCTGAGTCAGCTCTTTGGTCAAATTGCCCTGGTAAAAATTCCACAGCAAAGTATTTTGCCCCTTTACTATCTAGCTCTTCAGTTACTCTATCTGTTACTACCTCTGAGAATATAAGCTTTTTAGCCTTTGCTAACTCTTCACTATCTATTCCAAAGACATCATAGCAGTTTAGTAACCTTACTTTTTCTAGCCCCTTTAATTGAAGACTCTCTCTTAATTCATTCTCAAGTCTTTTAGCATCTAAATCAAATCCTGATTTCTTTTCTACAAAAATACGGTAATTCATTTCTCCTCCTGAAAAATTTTAACATAGATTTTTTTATTAGAATAATCCTTCTATCTTTCCATTCTCATCTATATCTATCAACTCAGCTGCTGGTTTTTTAGGTAGTCCTGGCATATCTATTATATCCCCAGCCATAGCTACTATAAATCCTGCTCCTGCTGATATTCTTAGTTCATTTATTGTTACAGTAAATCCTGTTGGTCTACCTATTAATGAAGCATTATCTGATAAAGATTTTTGAGTTTTAGACATACAAACTGGTAAGTTTCCATATCCTAGCTCATCTATTGTCTTTAACATCTTCTTAGCTCCAGAGCTAAACTCTACTCCATCAGCTCCATATATCTCTTTTGCTATTGTTTCTATTTTCTCTTTTATACTTAAATCTAATGAGTAAAGTGGTGTATAGTTATCAGTCTCTTTTTCTAATTGAGCCATTACCTCTTTAGCAAGAGCGATTCCTCCCTCTCCACCTTTTGCCCATACCTCACATAGAGCAACTGGTACATCTAACTCTTTACAGTGTTTTTCAATAAATTCAAGTTCTCTTTCAGTGTCGCTTACAAATCTATTGATTGCTACCACAACTGGTAAGTTATATTTTTTCATATTCTCTATATGTTTATCTAAGTTAGCTATTCCTTTTTCTAATGCTTCTAAGCTCTCTTCTGATAGCTCCTTAGCTCCTCCGTGATGTTTTAGAGCTCTTACTGTTGCTACTATTACTACACAGTTAGGTCTTAGATTTCCTTTTCTACATTTTATATCTAAGAATTTTTCTGCCCCTAAGTCAGCAGAAAATACAGCCTCTGTTATAGCATAATCAGAAAGTTTTAATGCTAATTTTGTAGCTAAGATTGAGTTACATCCATGAGCTATATTAGCAAATGGTCCTCCGTGGATAAATACTGGAGTATTTTCTAAAGTTTGAACAAGGTTTGGTTTTAAAGCCTCTTTTAATAATGCAGTTACAGCTCCCTCTATTTTTAAATCTCCTACTGTAAGAGCTTTTCCATCTCTTGAGTATCCAAATACCATACTTCTAATCTTATCTTTTAAATCCATAAGTGAATTTGCTAAACATAGAGCTGCCATTATCTCAGAAGCTACTGTTATTTGGAAAGATGACTCTCTAGGTATTCCATTAGCTTTTCCACCAAGTCCAATAACTACCTCTCTTAATGCTCTATCATTCATATCTACTACTCTTTTCCAAGAGATTTTTGTAACATCTATATTTAGTAAATTTCCTGAATTAATATGATTATCAATACAAGCAGCTATTAAGTTGTGAGCTACTCCTATTGCATGTAAATCTCCAGTAAAGTGTAAGTTTATATCTTCCATAGGAATTACTTGTGCATATCCTCCACCAGTAGCTCCACCTTTCATTCCAAATACAGGTCCAAGAGATGGTTCTCTTAAAGCAGCTACTGAAGATTTTCCTAATTTATTTAAAGCTTGAGTAAGTCCTACTGTAACTGTTGATTTTCCCTCTCCAGCTGGAGTTGGTGTGATAGCTGTTACCAATACTAGTTTACCATCTTTTTTATCTTCTAATCTTTTTAGCACATCTAGGTTGACTTTTGCTTTATATTTTCCATATTGTTCTATATCATCTTCAGTAAGTCCTACCTTCTTTGCTATTTCTAAAACATTTACTATTTTTGCCTCTTGAGCTATTTGAATATCAGTTTTCACATTTCCCTCCTTGAAGTTTCTATTAAAACAAAAGGTCTAAGTACACACTCATGCTTTACATAAGTACACACTTAGACCACTATTTATATATATTCTTAAGTTTACAATTATGCCTTTGTTAGTAAATGTTTTAAGCCTACTTTTCCGTCTTTTCTTCTTTTTATTAACAAATAGCATTTTCTCCTCCTAATATTTTTCCCCATATATACTAAAGGAGCCAACAAAAAAATCCTTCAACTCATAGCAGTTTATTACAATGGTAAACCGTAGAAACTCCTCTCCATATTAGAGGTATATATGAGATATATTTCTTTCTATATATTAAGAATATCACAAAAGTGAAACTTTGTCAAAATAAAAACTTTTTTTCTTATTTTATCTATTTTTTATTTTATAATCTGTACTTTTTAATCAAAAATAAAACTATTTGTTTTTTATTTTTTTATATAAAAAATCTATAGCTAAGAGATATCCATCACTTCCTAATCCACAAATTTGTCCTATACAAGCTGGTGCTGTGAAAGATTTGTGTCTAAATTCTTCTCTTTTATGAATATTTGAAAGATGAACTTCTATTGTTGGAATATCTACACTTTTTATAGCATCATACAGAGCTATGGAAGTATGAGTATATGCTCCTGGATTAATTACTATCCCATCATACTTTTCTAAATATGCTCTTTGTATAAAGTTTATAATCTCTCCCTCAATATTACTTTGATATATTGTTACATCAATATCTTTAGCTAAATTCTCCTTAATATATGCACACATCTCTTCATAGGTTTGTACACCGTAAATATTTTTCTCTCTTATTCCCAGAAAATTTATATTGGGTCCATTTATTACCATTACTTTCACTATTTTTTCATCTCCTCTAATCTCTCTATAACTCTTTTCTCTACTTCTTCTCTTGTATCTCTATCTATATCTATCCCCTCCCAAAGCTCATCACTTTTTATAGCTTGACCTACAAGCATAGATACTCCACCTACACATTTTAAACTACAATTTTTTGCTAATTGTAAAAACTTTGTAGTCTTAGGATTATATACAATATCAACAGCTATATCAAAACGCTTTAAAATTTCCTCATCTAGTGGAGAGCTATCTATATTAGGATACATCCCTAGTGGGGTAGTATTTACAACAATATCTCCACCTATTATATTTTCATAAGATACTACCTCTATATTTCTAAATCTATTTTTCAACTCTCTTCTCTTTGATTCCACATCTCTAGTTACTACAACTATCTCTTTAGCTCCTAAGTCATGTAGAGCTACTATCACAGATTTTGAAGCCCCACCACTTCCTAGAACATAGCATATTTTTCCTTTTACTTTGACATTATGTTTTTCTAGCATCTCTACGACTCCATAGTAATCACTATTATATCCGTAGCTTTCACCATTTTTTATTTTCACTAGATTTACAGCTCCAATTTTTTCTGCCTCCTCAGAGATAAAATCAAGTTGGCTCATCACAATCTCTTTATAAGGAATAGTTATATTAAATCCTTTTATCCCTTTTTCTTCCATCAGTTTTAAAATATCTTTTCCATCTTCAATCTCATACAATGAGTACTCTGCTTCTACTCCAAGCTTATCAAAAATATAGTTATGTATCTCTGGAGATAGTGAGTGCCCCAATTTTTTTCCCACAAGACCATATTTATTCATATCTGCCTCCTGCTTCATATATCTTATCTAATAATGCTATTGCCATTATTGATTCTATTACCACTACTGCTCTTGGTACTATACAAGGGTCATGTCTTCCCTCTATTTCTAATTCACAATCTTTTTTATCTTTTATATTTATTGTATGTTGAAGCTTAGAAATAGATGGAGTAGGTTTTATAGCAACTTTAAAATTTATAGGCATTCCATTGGATATCCCCCCTAATATTCCTCCGTTATTATTGGATTTAGTTTTCACTATACTATTTTTATAGTAGTATTCATCATTTACTTCACTACCATAATATTTTGCTATATCAAATCCTTTTCCAAACTCTATTCCTTTTACAGCTGGTACAGAAAAAGCTAAATGAGCTATACTACTCTCTAATGAATCAAAAAATGGCTCTCCCAATCCTGCTGGTACTCCTATGGCAAAACATTCTATTGTTCCACCAACAGAGTCTTGATTCATTCTAGCTCTCTCTATCTCCTCTTTTATCTCTACTATTTTCTTTTCATCTAAAATAGCCAGCTCTTTTTTAGCCAGCTCATCAAAAAGCTCTTTAGATAATCTATCTTCATTTGGTGTTTCTAATTCTATATTTTTTATACTCTTTATCATAGCTCCTACATATATTCCCTTTTTAGCTAAGATACTCTTAGCCAAGCTTCCAGCAAAAACAAGTGGGGCTGTTATTCTTCCAGAAAAATGACCTCCACCTCTTACATCATTATATCCTCTATATTTTATATATGCTGAATAATCACTATGACTAGGTCTCATTACCTCTTTTAATTTTGAATAATCTTTAGATTTTTTATCTTCATTTCTAATAATTGCACAAAGAGGAGCTCCTGTAGTCTTACCGTCACAGATTCCACTTAAAATCTCAAAGCTATCACTCTCTTTTCTTTGAGTAGAAAAACTATTTTTCCCTGGTGCTCTCCTTCCCATATCTCTCTCTATGCTTTCAAAATCTATATCTATACCACTAGCTAATCCATCTATATTTATCCCTATTGCTTTTCCGTGAGATTCTCCAAAAATTGATAATCTCAAACTATGTCCCCAATTAGCTCCCATACTCTTCTCCTCTCTCTATTCTTCTAACATAATTATACCACATTTTATCAATTTAATGACGTAAATTTAAAATCATCTTATATGATAAGTTTCTTATAGTATTTTTTTCAAAAATATGATATAATAAGGTCTAAAATTAATTTGTGGAGGGAAAATTTTTATGAAATTAAAATCTTTAATAGCAGGAGTAGCACTACTGTCTTCTGTTTCTTTTGCTGCTACACAAGGAGCTCAATTTTCAGTATTACCAGGAGTTCAATTTGGAGCTACTAAATACGACTCAATAGATGGATTCAGTTTTAATGTTCTTGGTGCTGAAAACCAAAATGTTTCAGGGGTAGATTTATCTCTTATTGGTTATAGAAAAGTCAATGGTAATTTTAATGGATTACACCTTTCACTTTTCTTTGAAGCTTTTAGAGTAGATGGAAATATGAGAGGAATCTCTTTAGCTCTTTGGAATGATGTTAAAGGAGATGTAAATGGTGGAAATCTTGGACTTGTAAATACAGTTGGAGGAAATGCTACTTTCCAATTAGGTGGACTTAATATGGTTAATCAAGAAGCTATGGTTCAAATTGGTTTTGTTAACTATGCTCAACAAGTGGGAGGGCTTCAATTCGGATTTGTCAATGCTACTAAAAAACTAGAAGGATTACAAGTAGGACTTATCAACTATGCTGAAAATGGAGTATTCCCTGTTTTACCTATTGTAAACTTTAGAAAAACATTATTTTAAAAATAGAGTGGTTTTCCCACTCTATCTTTGTTTATTTATGTTTATTATTATTCCCAAGGCTGAAAATACTGTTATAAGAGAACTTCCTCCTGAGCTAAAAAATGGCATAGGTATTCCAAATACAGGAAGTATTCCTAAAGCAACAGAAAGATTAATAGCCATTTGAATTATTATATATCCTCCAATTCCTATTGCTAAATATTTTCCAAAATAATCCTTTGTTTCCACAGCTGTTTTTTGAATAATATTAAAAAGCAATAGAAATATTGTCAAAAGAAGTAACATTCCTATAAATCCAAACTCCTCACCATAGGAAGCAAGGATAAAGTCAGTTTTTATCTCTGGCAAATAGCTATACTTCTGTACTCCATTTCCATATCCCTTACCTACTAATCCACCACTTCCAAAAGCTATAAGAGATTGCCCCACTTGATATCCTATTCCATAGTCATATTCATTTTTCAAAAGACCATTTAAAAAACTTCCAACTCTCTTTATTTTATAACTCTCATTTGATAAGTCAGTTAGATTACTTACATAATAAAACAGACCTCCTATTGATACTAAAACAGCTCCGACACTTCCTACTATCAATTTCATATTTAATCTACTCATAAACAACATAAAAGCAAATATCCCCAAATAGTGTATTGATGTTCCCAAATCTTTTTGTAGATTTATTAATAGCATAAATATTCCCATAACTGGTAACAAAGAAAATAGTATTTTTTTATCGTTGTATCTTTCCTCTTCACATTTTTCCATAATATGGGCTATTATTATAATAAATGGCAATTTCATCATCTCTGATGGCTGCACACTAAAAGAACCAAATCTTATCCAACCTATTGCTCCATTTACATGAGGTATTACCCTTGATAATGATGGTATTTTACTTCCTATTATAATTATAATAAATATAATTGTAGATAGTAAAAGTAAAATTCCACTTATTTTATTTTTATTATATAATTTGTAATTTATCTTTGAAGTGATTATAAAACAGATTATCCCTAAAATTATATAGATAAAATGGTTTCTAATAACCTTTATTCCTTCAAAGTAGATACTATAAAAACTTGCACTAGCCATATTTAAGTTGCTCAATATAACCAAAAAGAAAAGAAGAAGAACTATTCCTCTATTTCTTGCTCTTTTTCTCTTTTCTTTATCTATTTTTTTCAAAGTTCTATTTATTTGATTTCTTTTATAATAAGGATTTTCTGTTTCTAATTTGACTTTGTCCATTCTTTATATCCCTCCAAAGAAATTCTATAAAAATGTTTTTCTTAAATACTTAGCTACTCCATTATCTATATTTTTACCTATCATCTCATTATTAGGAAGCTTTTCTCTAAGTCTTTGAGCACAATTTCCCATAAGAAGTCCCTTACCTACTTCACTTAACATCTCATAGTCATTTAATCCATCACCAAAAGCCATAGTATTTTCTAATGGAATATTAAGTTTTTCCATAATATTTTTTACAGCTTCTCCCTTTGTTACATTTTTTGTCATAAGTTCCAAACACTCTGGTCCAGATAGTGTTATTGAAACCTTATCTCCTATTACCTCTTCAAAATACTTTTCTAGCTTAAATAGTTCCTCTTGATTTTTGCTGATAAAAAATATTTTTATAAATTTTTCTCCAACTATTTTAGAGAAATCCTTTACCTCATATAAAAATCCACTCTCTTTATGAAACTCTATATACTCCTCTTTATGCTCTTCAACATACCATTTTGTATCTGTATATATATGTCTTTCAATCTCTTTGTTACACTTAACATTTAAAATAAAATTAGCTGTCTCTTCATCAATATTTCTCTCATATACTTCATTATTATGCTCATCATGTATTCTAGCTCCATTTGAACTGATAAGATATGAGTCTAATCCCAATTGTTTTTTTATTGCTAAAGCATCTAAGTGATGTCTTCCAGTAGCTATAAATATCTTTTTACCTGTATCTTTAACCTTTTTTATAACTTCCTTTGTTTCATCTGATAATTGATGTTTTTCATTTAAAAGTGTTCCATCTAAATCACAAACTATTGCTTCATATTTCATAAACTTAACTCCTCATCTTTTTTATTTTTATACCTTAATATAATACCATTATTTTTTTTTTTTGAAAAGTAATTTTTTTTATTGACATTTTTTTTAAAATATGATATTATTACTTTTGTTGATGAGACGGAATATAGCGCAGTCCGGTAGCGCATCTGCCTTGGGAGCAGGGGGCCGCAAGTTCGAATCTTGCTATTCCGACCATTAAATCTGCGGGAATAGCTCAGTTGGTAGAGCGTCAGCCTTCCAAGCTGAATGTCGCGA
>OGDJ01001034.1_pt1 | contig 11858 bp, 9 predicted proteins | sample 1570401 | NCBI WGS metagenome assembly OGDJ01 (sample SAMEA2582185, study PRJEB24529) | metagenome | biome: Human gut stool | place: China | collected 2011
AATCTACCCCCGTGTCCCAAGGGAGGTAGTGATATTGTCGAAGATAAAGATATGCGGTCTGAGGCGTGGGTGCGATATAGAATATGCGAATAGGTTAATGCCGGACTATATCGGATACGTTTTCTGGCAAAGGAGCAGAAGATACGTCACAGCAGAGCAGGCGGCAGGGCTTACGGCTAAGCTTGACAGGGACATAACACCGGTCGGCGTGTTTGTCGATGAGGAACCGCAGAGGGTGGCTCAGCTTGTAAGCGGAGGCGCGATAAGGGTGATACAGCTTCACGGACATGAGGATGAAGCGTATCTTGAGCGGATAAGAGGAATGACGGATGCACCTGTCATCAAGGCCTTTAAGATAAGAAGCGGACAGGATATAGAGCTTGCGAACTCATATCCGGCGGATTTTATCCTGCTTGACAATGGCTGCGGCACAGGACAGACCTTTGACTGGCAGCTCATTTTGGGGATGAAAAGACCATTTTTCCTTGCAGGGGGTCTGACCATTGACAATGTATCCGATGCAATAGAAAAATATCAGCCCTACGCAGTCGATATCAGCTCCGGCGTGGAGACGGATGGCTATAAGGATTGCGGTAAAATGCAGCAGTTCGTGGAGAAATGCAGATGGCACAATACATAGACATAATGATTTTTGCAATTCCATTATAATATTTCAATAGATAAGGAGAACACACATGGCAGATTCACATGACAGCTTCTACACAGGAAGTACAGGAAACGGAAGGTTCGGTCAGCACGGCGGCCAGTACATTCCGGAAACACTTATGAATGCGGTTATAGAGCTTGAGAAGGCATACAATCACTATAAGGCTGACCCTGAATTTAACAAGGAGCTCAATACACTTTTAAATGAGTATGCGAACCGCCCAAGCCGCCTTTATTTTGCAAAGAAGATGACCGAGGATTTAGGTGGGGCTAAGATTTATCTTAAGAGGGAGGATTTAAACCATACCGGGGCACATAAGATCAACAATGTGCTTGGACAGGCGCTTCTTGCAAAAAAGATGGGAAAGACAAGGCTCATCGCTGAGACAGGAGCAGGCCAGCACGGAGTTGCGACTGCAACGGCAGCAGCTCTCATGGGAATGGAATGTGTTGTGTTCATGGGCGAGGAGGACACCAAAAGACAGGCACTCAATGTATACAGAATGAGGCTTTTAGGCGCTGAGGTCATCCCGGTAAAGTCTGGAACGGCTACACTCAAGGACGCAGTATCAGAGGCTATGCGTGAGTGGACGAACAGAATAGACGATACGCATTACTGCCTCGGTTCGGTTATGGGACCTCATCCGTTCCCTACGATTGTCCGCGATTTCCAGGCGGTCATATCAAAGGAAATCAAGGAGCAGCTCATGGAGAAGGAGGGCAGGCTTCCGGATGCGGTTATAGCCTGTGTCGGCGGTGGCTCCAATGCAATAGGGACATTTTACAATTTTATTAATGACAAGAGCGTGAGGCTTATAGGCTGTGAGGCAGCGGGAAGAGGAATCGACACCTTTGAGACGGCGGCGACGGTAAATACCGGAAGGGAAGGCATTTTCCACGGAATGAAGTCATATTTCTGCCAGGACAAATATGGACAGATTGCCCCGGTTTACTCTATTTCAGCCGGGCTTGACTATCCTGGAATAGGACCTGAGCACGCATATCTTCACGATATAGGAAGGGCGGAGTACGTTCCTGTCACGGATGACGAGGCGGTCGACGCGTTCGAGTATCTGTCTAAGATGGAGGGAATCATCCCTGCAATCGAGTCGGCACATGCGGTTGCCTACGCTAAGAAGCTTGCACCGACAATGGATAAGAACCAGATAATAGTCATAACGATTTCAGGCAGAGGAGACAAGGACTGTGCGGCAATTGCACGCTACAGAGGGGAGGATATCAATGAGTAGATTAAAGGAAGCATTTAAGGACGGCAAGGCATTTATACCATTTATAACCTGCGGGGATCCCGACCTTGAAACCACGGCGGCGATAGTTAAACAGATGAGTGCAAACGGAGCGGACATAATAGAGCTTGGAATACCTTTTTCAGACCCTACGGCTGAGGGACAGGTCATTCAGGAGGCTAATATACGCGCGCTTGCGGGCGGAGTGACCACCGACAAGATTTTTGATTTCGTGAGGGAGATAAGGAAGGAAGTGAGCACACCTATGGTGTTTATGACCTATGCAAATGTTGTATTTTCCTACGGCAGTGAGAAATTTATCTCCATCTGTAAGGAAATCGGAATCGACGGACTTATCCTGCCTGATACCCCATACGAGGAGAAAAATGAGTTCCTTCCTAGCTGTAAAAAATATGATGTTGACCTCATTTCACTCATAGCGCCTACATCGCATGAACGTGCGGCGATGATTGCGCGCGAGGCGGACGGATTCATTTACCTTGTGTCATCGCTTGGCGTCACAGGCGTGCGCTCTGAGATTACAACAAATATCGGTGAGATTGTGGATATGATTAAGAAAAACACGGACATACCGTGTGCGGTAGGCTTCGGAATATCCACACCTGAGCAGGCGGCGCAGATGGCGGCAGTCTCCGACGGAGTCATTGTAGGAAGCGCCATAGTAAAGCTTGCAGCCCGGTACGGAAAGGACGCACCGAGGTACATTGGTGAGTACGTAAGGAGCATGAAGGAAGCGATAGGTTAGTGGGACACATGGTGTCAGACCCCTGTCCCAGCTTTTGGGACAGGGGTCTGACACCAGTGTCCCATTTTGTAACAATAGCGAAATATCCGTAACAATCCTGTAACTAAAATTAATATTTTTGTAACCAAATGTAAGGATTTTGTAACCACTGATGTGCAGTTAAGTGCTAACATAGTGTGCATAGAGGTGAGTTTTACAAATATACATAAGACATACGTGGGAGGTTACAAAATGGTGAAAAAAACAACATTGGCACTTGGTGCGCTGGCAGTGACAGTCCTTATGACTGCGTGCGGAAGGGCAGACGGAAGCGGGAATACGGCGGCGCAGGAACCGACGGAGAGCATTATGCAGACCGATATTGTACAGTCCGGGACGGAAAATGGCAGTAGTGGGACAACAGAAATTACAGGAAACACACAAAACTCAACCGGTGAAGCGGCAAGCGAAGCTCCCGGCAGGATACCGGATAAGCCGACTGAGGTGCTTACCTGCCCGCTGATTGGCGGTCAGTACGGACAGGACATAGAACACAGCGCGGACTACAGATATAATGAGAATACCGACAGTTGGGATGAGATATACACTGTCGGTGATGTGAACCTTGTGTACAACGTGGCAGAAAATAAGCTCACTATTGAGTATGATGGCAGGACAGATGAGGTTGCGTGGGCGATACAGCATTTTGGAGGCGGAGTCGGAATGAGCATAGGGCTTGTCGATATGACATGGGACGGCAGTGAGGAGCTTATTTTAGAGGCGCATGACAGGGAGCTTGGATTGTACTTTGTGTATGATTTGAAAAATGAAAAGGATTTGTCGCCATATTACTGCACAGATGCGTCAAATATTTTCAGTGCGTATCTGAAGGAGGAGTATGCCGCGCAGCTTAAGAAGGAGGTCAACGAAGGCTTTACCGCTATCGGAAAGGACGGTATATTTTCTGATGTGAACGGCGATGAAAAATTAGTTTATTTCGGTCTCAGAAGCAATGCCGATAGTGTTGAAATGTTCGAGAATGTGGTCACGGAAAAGAGACTGTGCTATCACTGGTACAGTCAGGACGCGGAGGGAACATACTGGAATGTTGATTTTGATTTCAGCTTTGATGAGATTGGATGTCATATAGGAAACATACTCACAGTTAACAGGGAAGTCATAAATGCCGTGCCGGAACCGGTAAAGCAGGCTCTTGCAGGCACGAAAGAGGTTATATATAAGGGAGAAGCCTTAGAGAATGTGGACGCTCTGGATGACATGCAGTATGAGCAGACCGGAAGGAGAATACAGGCGGAGAGCTTCAGCGTGCTTGACTTTGATGGGGATGGTCTTAACGAAGTGGCAGTCATCGCTGAGAAGTGCTACATATTCCATACAGATGGCGATAAGGTCTATGTGTATGATATCAATTACAGAGCATTTTTAGACCTAAAGACGGATGCTACATGGAATGGCTCCGGCGGTGCCTCGAACTGGTATTATGTGGAATTTACAGGCTTTACAGACACGGAAATGCTCTACAATACCTATCTTCATATATATGAGGATACATACTGGGACGGAGATTATTACTCCGGGAACGCCAAGCAGCTCACCAAGGAGGAGGCGGATGCAATCATATCATCGGGCTCCGATGTGATGGCTAAGAGGTATAAATATTCTGAAAATTATTTCAAGCAGTGAATCGCTGGGACAGGGGTCTGACACCAGTGTCCCAACCGGAAGTCAGGAAACATCGGAAGCCGGAAACCAGCCGTGGGACACTGGTGTCAGACCCCTGTCCCAGCCAGCCACAAAAATGAAACCGAAACCCCGGTTTCATTTTTGTGGTTTTTACATAGATTTTACATTTATTACATATAACCATGATAGCTGATTACGCAGATTTTACTTATACTAATCTGGGACAGGGACCTGACCCCTGTCCCAGATTTCTTTTACGCGGATTTTACATTCGGATGATTGGGGATTTTACACAGGGGTAGTAGACTGCTGATTGTAAACGAGAGGTGAAGCGATGATACGCACAGCTTATACAGCTTCGTTTATGAAAAAGAAAGAAAAAAGTGTGAAAAAGAATGTAAGCCGTGTTGCGGCTGGAAAGAGGCAGAGAAATGAGAAAGAATTTATTTAGGAAGTGTGCAGCAATGGTTGCATGTGCTGCTATGTCGATGATGATGGTTACAGGCTGTAACAGCAATTCGGCAGGAAATGGCACGACAGGCACAACACAGGGTTCAACGACAGGTTCGGCTGCAACTACAACACAGCAGACAGAGCAGGAGACAACAAAAACTGCTGAAGCAGATAAGAAGCTTTCCGGTACAATCTCACTTGCAGGTTCGACATCAATGCAGAAGCTTGCGGATGCACTTGCAGAGACATTCATGGAGGCTAACAGCGGCGTGACAGTTACGGTTGAATATTCAGGTTCATCGGCAGGCATCGAGTCACTTCTTAACGGAAGCTGCGATATAGGTGATGCTTCAAGAAACTTAAAGGACAGCGAGAAGTCCGGCGGAGCTGTTGAGAACATCGTGGCAATCGATGGTATAGCAGTTATCGTTGACAAGAATAATACTGTTGCAGGTCTTACAAAGCAGCAGCTCTCAGACATCTACACAGGTGCTGTAACCAACTGGAGCGAGGTTGGCGGAAGCGATACACCGATTGTTGTTGTAGGTCGTGAGGCAGGTTCAGGTACAAGAGGAGCATTCGAGGAAATCTTAAAGGTTGAGGATACATGCAAGTACGCTGTAGAGTGCGATTCAACAGGTGCAGCTATGGCTAAGGTTGCTTCGACAGAGGGCGCAATCGGTTATGTATCACTTGATGTACTTGATGATTCCGTAAATGCACTTAACCTTGATGATGTAGCTCCTACATCGGACAACATTGTTGCAGGTACATATTTCCTTTGCAGACCGTTTGTTATGGCTACCAAGGGTGAGATAAGTGAGCAGAATGAGCTCGTTCAGGCATTCTTCGATTTCCTCAAGTCCGATGAAGGAAAGGCAGTAGTAAAGGCAGTCGGACTTATCACAGTAGACTAATAGAAATATTGGAAAATACATAAGAACGCTTCTACTTAAAAAGGTTATCACAAAAAGCAGTTAAAAAACCTTCGTTGTAATAACCTGAAATTAAAAAAGATTTTCGGCGGCATGAGTGTGGTGCTAAGCATTACACATTTGCCGCTAAGTGTCTATTTCTTATGTGGTGTATCTGCCATATAGTGGCTGGGAAATGAGGTAAATATGAAAGCTGAAGTGATAAACTGTCCGAATCCGGCGATTGAGATTGCTGCAGAGCCGGCAGCAGGTAAGAAAACAGATAGGGATGTACCGGTAAATACTGATAAAAGAAATGATAATGCGTTAAAAATGACTGAAAATAAGTTTGAAAAGAGCAATTTTCAGAGTGACGCACAGATAAATATTTTTAAAGGAAAAATAACAAAAAACCTCATAGAGGTTATCGCGAAGGTCATCTTCACAATATTTGCCTTTGTGGCTGTGGCGGCGGTAATTTCCATCACGGTATATATGTTCATAAAAGGTCTTCCGGCTCTTGGGGAGGTCGGAATTGCACAAATCCTGTTTGGCACGGTGTGGGCGCCTACAGCGGCGGAGCCACATTTTGGAATATTGTATGTCATCTTAACCTCGCTTGTGGGTACAGCGATGGCGATAGTTATTGGAGTTCCGATAGGACTTTTGACAGCGGTTTTCCTCGCGGAGGTAGCGCCACAGAAGCTGTCTAAGGTGGTTAAGCCGGCAATCGAACTGCTTGCAGGTATTCCGTCAATTGTCTATGGACTTATAGGAATCATGGTATTAAATCCTCTTATGTTCAAGCTTGAGAAAATAATATTTGCCGGTAGTAAGACACATCAGTTTACGGGTGGCTCGAATCTTATATCAGCGGTTCTGGTGCTCGCGGTGATGATACTTCCGACAGTTATAAATATAAGTGAGTCTTCGCTTCGTGCGGTTCCGAAGCACTACAAGGCGGCTTCGCTAGCGATGGGAGCCACACATATCCAGACTATATTCAAGGTTATTATTCCTGCGGCTAAGTCGGGAATATTGACAGCGATAGTACTTGGAATCGGACGTGCGATAGGTGAAGCGATGGCGATTACTCTGGTTGCCGGAAGTGCCGTGAATGTGCCGCTTCCGTTTAATTCGGTACGTTTCCTCACGACGGCGATAGTCAGTGAGATGGCATATTCGGCGGATACACACAGAAGGGTGCTCTTCACAATCGGACTTGTACTTTTCGTATTTATCATGATTATCAATCTGGTTCTGAACCGTATGATGAAGAAGGGGGAAAAGGCAGATGGCTGATTCAATTCTTGTAAAGAAAAAGCGTCCGTTTGACAATGTGGCATACGCGCTTATATATCTGTCGGCATTGATATCCGTGGGAATCCTTATCGGAATAATCATCTATGTGACAATAAAAGGCTTAAGCAATGTCAACTGGACTTTTCTCACCACAGAGAGAAGCGCATTGAAAGGAACAACCGGTATTGCTGGAAATATTGTGAACACACTCTACATAGTGGTTGTCACGATAGTCATTGCCACACCTATCGGTGTCGGTTCAGCCATATACCTGAATGAGTATGCCAGGCCGGGAAAGCTTGTAAAGATGATTGAGTTCACAACGGAGACACTTGCGGGAATACCTTCAATCATATTCGGTATGTTCGGACTGGTGCTCTTCAATCAGGCTTTCCACCTTGGATATTCGCTCCTCACCGGAGCGCTCACACTCACACTCATGGTGCTTCCGCTCATAACAAGAAATACGCAGGAGGCTCTAAAGACGGTTCCTAAGAGCTACCGCGACGGAGCGCTTGGAATGGGTGCAGGCAAATGGCACATGATAAGAACCATCATTCTGCCCTCGGCAATGCCCGGAATAATCACCGGAATTATCCTTGCGATAGGAAGAATCGTCGGCGAGTCGGCGGCGCTCCTGTTCACTGCGGGTTCAGCCTACAAGCTTCCGAAGAGCCTTATGGCATTCTTCATGAAAATCAGGGAGGCGGGCGGTACTCTCACAATAGAGATGTACTTCCGTATGTCGGACGGAAAATACGGTCAGGCATTCGGAATCGGTCTGGTGCTCCTTGTGGTTGTGCTTGGTATCAATTTTATTGCAAAATGGCTTGCGGCACGATTCGATGTGAACAGGAAAGGATAGGTACATATAAATGGATGAAAAAAAGAATTTACCGGAAAATATTTTGGATATAAAGAAGCTTGATCTGTGGTACGGTGAGAATCATGCACTTAAAGGTGTCAATATGGAGATAAAAAGAAACGCAATCACAGCGTTCATCGGACCCTCCGGCTGCGGCAAATCAACCTTCTTAAAGACCTTAAACAGAATGAACGACCTTGTACCGGGAGTGCGTATTGAGGGGCAGGTGCTTCTTGACAGTGTGGATATCTATGACCCGAAGGTTGACACCTCAATGCTCCGGAAAAAAATCGGCATGGTATTCCAGCAGCCTAACCCATTTCCTATGAGCATATATGATAATGTGGCTTACGGACCGAGAATACATGGAATAAAGAATAAAGCCAAGCTTGACCAGATTGTTGAGGAGAGCCTGAAGGGTGCGGCTATATTCGATGAGGTAAAAGACAGACTTAAGAAGTCAGCACTTGGTCTTTCAGGCGGTCAGCAGCAGCGTCTTTGCATCGCGCGTGCACTTGCGGTTTCGCCGGAGGTGCTTCTCATGGATGAGCCGACCAGCGCCCTTGACCCTATATCGACACTCAAGGTTGAGGAGCTTATGGAGGAGCTTAAGAAAAAATATACAGTTGTTGTTGTGACACATAACATGCAGCAGGCGGCAAGAGTATCCGATGATACAGCATTTTTCCTCGTCGGAGAGGTGATTGAGAAGGACAGCACGGACAATATATTCTCGCAGCCGAAGGATAAGAGGACGGAGGACTATATTACCGGAAGATTCGGGTGATGATGACACGGACGTTTTAAATTTTTTCTATATTACCGCCGGGCACGTTCTCGCTGCATTTTGCCTCGCAGCGGCACATAAGCGGTTGAAATACAGCCGATAAATGCCGGCTGGCAAAAAGCACCCGGCTTGCAATATAGAAAAATTTAAAACTGTTTCGTGAAATGCTCAAATTATCAAATAGATGATTGCTGTACTTAATTCTTAAATTGCGCCATGTTTAAAATAATAGAATGTTAAATATCCAATATTATATATGGGAGGATAGTAAGATGAGAAGCAGATTTGACAAGGAGCTTGCACAGCTTAACAGTGAGCTCATCAATATGGGGACGCTTATTGAGGAAGCTATACAGAATGCGGTTGGTGCGCTTGTGAACCAGAATGTGGAGCAGGCACACAGGGCGGTTGATTTCGATGTGGATGTCGACCAGAAGGAGAAGGACATAGAGAATATATGCTATAAGCTTCTTCTTCACCAGCAGCCGGTGGCAGGTGATTTAAGACTTATCACGGCAGCGCTGAAGATGGTGAGCGATATGGAGAGAATCGGCGATCAGGCAGCGGATATTTCGGAGCTGACGATAGCTATGTCACAGAAGCCTTATATAAAGAACCTTGAGCATATCCGTTCGATGGCAAAAGAGACAATGATAATGGTTATCGACAGCCTTCAGGCGTTCGTTGACAGGGATTTAGACAAGGCGCATGCGGTTATTGAACATGACGATGTTGTCGATGACTTGTTTATGACGGTAAAAAAAGAGATTATAGAGATTATACATAACCGCCCGGATGATGGCGACCAGGCGACAGACCTTCTGATGGTTGCAAAGTACTTTGAGAGAATCGGAGACCATGCGACCAACATCGCAGAGTGGGTAATTTTTTCGATAACCGGTGAGAGGTGAGCAATATAGCTTTAAGTCAAGGGTTCATAAGCTTTAGCATGTATTTGATAAATGCTTTTGGACTTTTGGCTATTGCATTATGCGTTACGGCATGATATATAAGATTTAATAGGTGCCGACGGATTTATGTTTTTTATACCTGATGGACGGCGCTGTAGGTGTGCTGCTCGCTCGGTTAGAGTGCTGGATGCTGTGTTTGTTATACCTGATGGACGGCGCCGTAGGTGAGATGCTGCTGCCCGGGACAGCGTGAAAAACTTTTATTTTTTTATGAAATTCCGGAAGACGGGTACTTATACCGTAATTGTAAAAAATAACTAAAAACTTTTATATTTTTCAGTAAAAATTATTTCAGAAAAAAAGGAGGCAGGAATGGATATTTTCAGTGTTTTGAATATGCTTGGAGGACTCGCGCTCTTCCTATACGGCATGAATGCAATGGGGGACGGACTCGCCAAGGTGTCGGGAGGCAGGCTTGAGAGCGTGCTTGAGAAGCTTACAAAGAAAAGAATAATGGCTGTGCTTCTAGGGGCTGCGGTTACTGCTGTAATCCAGTCCTCTTCGGCTACCACTGTAATGGTAGTCGGATTTGTCAATTCCGGCATTATGAAGCTGGGTCAGGCGATTGGAATTATTATGGGTGCTAACATTGGTACCACCATCACGTCATGGATACTTGCACTCACGGGAATCCAAAGTGATAATATTTTTGTATCGCTGTTGAAGCCAAGTTCGTTTTCGCCCATACTTGCGGTTATAGGCTCGTCCTTCATATTATTTTCCAAGAAGGACAGGAAAAGGGATATAGGAACTATTTTAGTCGGCTTTGCCATACTCATGTTCGGAATGGATACGATGAGCGCAGCAGTTAAGCCGCTTGCCGATGTTCCACAGTTTACCAATATGTTCACCATGTTCACCAACCCTGTGCTTGGCATGATTGTAGGAGCGGTGCTGACAGCGGTAATCCAGAGCTCATCGGCTTCCGTCGGTATATTGCAGGCACTCTGTGCAACCGGTGGTGTCACGATGGCGTCGGCAATTCCTATTATAATGGGTCAGAATATCGGTACCTGCGTGACGTCACTCATATCCGCGATGGGAGCGAGCAGGAATGCGAAGCGTGCCGCGCTGGTACACTTCTATTTTAATCTTATCGGAACAATTATTTTCATGGTGGTATTTTACACTCTGAATGCATTCTTACACTTTGAAATACTTAATATGACAGCGAACGCATGGCTTATTGCACTTGTCCACTCATGCTTTAACATAGCTGCGACAATTATATTCCTTCCGTTCGGCGATTTCCTTGCAAAGCTTGCCTGTCTCACAATCAAGGATAAGGATGAAGTGCAGGAAAAGGCGGAAGCAGGTTCCGTCGAGAAGGATATACAGGTGCTTGACCCTCGTTTCCTCGAGTCCCCTGCGTTCGCAGTGCAGCAGTGTAAAAATGTTGCGGTAAAGATGGCTGATGTGGCAAGGGATGGCTTGTTCCTGTCGATGGAGCTTCTTGAAAGCTATGATGAGGATAAGGCACAGAGGGTACTTCATTATGAGGATATCGTTGACAAGTATGAGGATGAGCTTGGAACCTATCTGGTAAAGCTCAATGGAAAAGACCTCACGAAGAAGGACAGCCAGACAGTGTCAATGCTCCTTCATGTGATTGGAGACTTTGAAAGAATATCCGACCACGCCGTGAACATCAAGGAGGCTGCCGAGGAGATGAGAGACAAGAAGCTTCATTTTTCCGAGAAGGCAGCGGCTGAGCTTAATGTCTACACGACTGCGATACATGAGATTGTGAATATGGCATTTGATGCCTTTACCACGGAGAATGTGGAGGCGGCGGGCAATGTCGAGCCGCTTGAGGAGGTCATGGACTATCTCAAGGCGGAGCTGAAGGACAGACATGTAAGGAGGCTTAGAAAGGGCAAATGTACAATCGAGCTGGGCTTCGTGCTCACCGACCTTATAACCAACTATGAGAGAGTCGCCGACCACTGCTCGAATATTGCAGTCTGCCTGATACAGGTGGTGGGAAATGACGGCTTCGATACACATGAGTATCTTGACAATGTGAAGAGCAAAGACAATGAAGAATTCAGGATTAAGGTACATTGGTATAAGGAGAAGTATGAGCTGCCGTAGGATGGAAAAGTAAAGCGGACATTCGCAATCCGCTTCGCTACTTGCTCATGAACGTAGTCGCTTTGCGAACTGTCAGTGGGAGCTTTTAACTCCCACTGACATAAGCATCC